>AR_comb_assmDRAFT_10222962_pt1 | contig 16499 bp, 17 predicted proteins | sample ArasoioldDNA_FD_10543 | JGI IMG/M metagenome (IMG submission 10543) | reverse complement strand
GGCAACTGGCAATTCAATGTTGGGGAGACTATTATACTCGTTAGTTCCCGCACAACAGTAAACCGAAAACCGTCAACTGAAAACCGTAAGCGGTAAACGGTAAACCGAAAACCGAAACGTAAATTAAAGTATAGAAATCCATTTGATTTTCATCGATTATTTTTACGGGAGAAATCATACAATGAGAAATTCATTTATTCCTTTCATCATTCTTATTCTGCTTGCTCCGGCCATTGCAACAGCACAAAATGGACAAGCATCAAAAAATAGTGGTACAAAAAGGTATCTGTATGTTGCTGTGCCGGGAATTCGCGACTACCTTGGATTTGGCGGACATGGCGTCCTCGTGTTTGACATCGACAACCATCACAAGTTTGTGAAGAGAATAAAAACGGGAGGATTGCATCCGGATGGCACACCTTCAAATGTGAAAGGCATTGAGGTGAGCATTCCCTTGAATAGTCTTTTTGTAAGCACACTTGAATCTTTGCAGAGAATTGATCTCAGTACCGATAAAGTAGTATGGGAGAAAAATTTTGAAGGCGGGTGTGATCGTATGTCAATCTCTCCTGATGGTAAAACAATGTACCTGCCCTCACTCGAAAAAGGCTTCTGGAATGTGGTGGATTGCGAATCCGGCAATATCATCAAAAAGATAGACGTATATAAACGTGCGCACAATACTATATACACTGCCTCGGGGAAGTTGGTATACCTGGACGACATCGCTTCACCCTGGTTACATGTTGCAGATCCAACCACGCACACACTGGTAAATAAAATCGGCCCCTTCGCCAATTACGTTCGCCCGTTTACTATTAATGGAAAAGAAAATCTCACCTATGTGACCGTAGATAGTTTGCTGGGATTTGAAGTGGGCGACCTTTTGACTGGTAAAAAGTTAGCACATGTTGTGGTGGAAGGTTGGAATATGGGACCGGTACGCCGGCATGGGAATCCGAGTCATGGCATTGGACTCACACCCGATGAAAAGGAAATCTGGTTGTGCGACGGACACAATATGCGCATGCATGTGTTCAGTGCGCAACCTCCCTACCAGCAATTAACCACGATACCTGTTCAGGACATGCCGGGTTGGATTACATTCAGCATTGACGGTAAATATGCTTATCCATCAAGCGGGGAAGTGATTGATGTAAAAACAAGAAAGATCCTTTTTACTTTGCAGGATGAATTCTTCAATAGTGTTGCGAGTGAAAAATTGTTGGAGATAGATTTTCAAAACAATAAACCCGTACGTGCAGGAGATCAGTTTGCGATTGGGCAAGTACGGTAAGCAATCTCCATTTGTCCTCTCACTTCTTAATTAGTGTAATTCGTGTAACCTGCCTGCCGGCAGGAAGGTTCGTGGCTAAAAAACGCGATTCCGTCTTCAGCGGGTATAAATGATGTGCCTGCATCCATAAAATAATATAGCCCCCGGCTGCTGTCATAGATATATGTTGTATCTTCCTGTTGAAGTGATCCTACCCTCATGATTTCAAATCCACAGTCGGCATCGAATCTGAATTAATTTAATTCCGGTAAACTCCTGTAAAGAACATTCATGTACATAACAATGAATGTAAACACGATGCCGCACGCTCCTCCTTTATCAACATCCGTGTTGATCAAGATTTCATAACCTAATAAATCTTTAATATGAAAAGCTTATTACTATTTGTATTCTTATTCGTTGGAGGTGGTCTTTTCATTTCCGCAACCAAAAAAACTTATCATGCGGAGCTTAATCGCGATGAAGTTTTCACGAAGAATATTGTTTCTGTGCTGACCTCGTTAAAACATGGGGAGAATGACGCAGAATTCAATGCTGAATTCAAAAAGCTTGCAAAATCAATTGCAATGCTACAGGAAAAATATCCTGACCTAAATAACCCTGAGACCATAAGAGCCGCTATTAACCAGGCTATGGATAAACTCGCAAGAGAAAATACCGCCGTACACGGCGATACCTGCCTAAGAGAATTCGTACAGGCTATTTTCGCCTGTTTTCGCGCATGTCCAACGCAACAAGCCTTAAAAGCTTGCTTCACTGCAGCCTGCACCTCATACCAGGCTTGCAAAGAGGGAGGAGAAAGATAGTTATTCCGTCCACTACTGGCACCCGAAAGAACCTCTGGCAATTGTCGGAGGTTTTTTTTAACGGCGATTTCCCGCTTAGCTACAGTTTTTTCACGGTACAGGATTGTATGTTAAGACTGTAGTGGAAACAGGCAATTCCCCCATTGGTTAAGCCCAGTTGCCAGGTGGAAATTTGTAATGGAACGTGAATGCGGTTTGGATTATCAGCCGGCGATCAAACTTCATTTACTTTTTTGTTACATCAGCAATGCAATTGCTATAACAACTGTTGTAACAAGAAAAATAGTCCAGCAATTTTTCACTTTAAAAAATGGTATATGAAAAAAGGTATGCTGCTGTTCATCTTGCCAACACTATTACTCTTCAATGCGCAAGCCCGAACATCCAAGGACGCCTGTAGCCATGAAAAAAAACAAGTTGGTGCGCGAGTTTATTTCTCTAATGAAATACCCATCAATGGAATTGCCAAGGAAGGCAAACTATTCTATATCCAACCAAGTGGAAATTTCTTGTATGTTATCGTCGACAATTCACCCTCTTCCCTAAATTATAGCAAGCTACGAGTGAAGATTTTCAAAACTGGAAATTTGGTGACTGCCAAATCAGACGAAAGGGTGTATGATGTTGATGGCAGTCTCAGTTACACGTATATCAAGTACAACTTTAATGACGCCGGCTGGTATAGTTTTGACGTGTACAGCATCGAGGGCGATTTTATTGCAAGTGGGACTGTAGAGATCAAATTCACCAGTTCCAATGTATCTAGTACGGTTGATCCATACCTGAATTCGCGTGTGTACTTTTCTACCGAACCCCCGGTAAATGGAATTGCGAAGGATGTCAAGGCGTTCAAATTAAAACCGGGTGGGGGATACATTTATGTTGTAGTCGATAATTACCCTCAGGCATTTAACGTGAAATCGTTAAATGTTTATGTATACAAGTACGTGAATGGGGAATATGTAAAAAGGGATGGGGCAGTATATACCATGAATGCTAAAACTGACTTCACCTGGTTCAAGTATGATTTCTATGAGTCGGGCGATTACAAGTTTGTGGTTTACGATGCAAACGATCGATACGTAAATACAGGCAACGTCACTATCACATGGTCGTGCAATCCGCCAGAAAGGCGCTAATGGTTTGGCGATGACTACTTAAATTTATCTGCCGGTTCATTGTAACCGGCAGATTCCTCATGCAAGAAGTTCCAGCTATTGAACCCAAAACATTTGGCTCCCTGTTGCTAGACATGGCCATTATGTTGTTGCGTGCAGGTGCAAGCGGCAGAAGGATCAGGAATACTATTTCACAAATTGCATTAGCTTATCAATATTCCTATTTTATTGATCTCGGTCCTAAATCAATTTCCATCACACTCTTGGATAATCAGGCGCATTCTGTGTTCAATGGAACGCGAAGCACGCAGTGGTACGGAGTGGACTTCAAGGTAATTTCTGCCATTCATAGGATGACAAGTGCCATTGCTATTCATCCCTGGAGTATCGAAGAAATAAAGAGAGAGATCCTACGTCTACAAAAACTCCCAGGATATTCCAGGATCTTGATACTTCTTGCTGTAAGCATTGGTGGTGCTGCATTTTGTTATAGCCTGGGAGGGCACTTTGGAGAGATGGCTGTTACTTTTGGCGCCACTTTCTGTGGCTTATTTGTGAAACAGGAATTGCAAAAAAGATCACTCAACATTTATGTAGTGACCTATATCTGCGCTTTGGTGGCAGCAATGTTCACTGGAGCCTTTTACATTGCTCATATTGGTATCCGTCTTGAGAATGCATATGCCACCTGTGCCTTATTCCTGATACCGGGAGTTCCCCTTATCAACTCTATTATTGATTTGATGGATGGAAATATTTTGTACGGAATTGAACGAGGCGTAAATGCGATGATGCACGCCTTTGCTATCGCATTTGGACTCTTAACCGCATTGTTCATTTATATAACTCCTGGTTAATGGATTGGTACATGATCCTCACAAAGGCTTTCTGGTGCGGTTGTGCTGCCGCCGGTTTCGGAATTTTATTCAACACACCAACAAGGGCATTATTCTCCATCTGGTTAGGAGGATTTGCGGCTGGTTTGATAAAGTTCCTTGCGTTAGATCCCGTGCTAGGCGCGGGAATAGTATTGAGTTCCTTCCTGGGCGGAATCATGGCAGGTATCGTTGCCATCTCCCTTGCGCAATGGCGTGAGGTGCCGCATATTCTGATTGCACTTCCTTCGGTCATTCCGCTTGTACCAGGAGTGCCCGCATACAGGGCAATGATGGGGCTAATGAAACTGGCCAGGCAATCAGGCACAGAATACACCAACGTAATCTCAGATACGGTTTACAATGGAGTGATGGTGTTGTTCGTTATTTTGGCCATAACCTTCGGTTTATCAATCCCGTTAATCGCATTGCGCATTCCTTTCATCAAATCACTGCTGCCAAAGAAACCACCCGTAGCCTGAACATAGATTTCTAATTTTGAAGCAGAATTTTAGTGAGTTCAGGGTCAACTGCGGTTGCTTTAACCGTAAAATGAAGTGGGGCCGCTAAAGCCTTAGTAAATTCCTACCACCTTCTCCTTCATGAGAGCATAAGCATTCCTCTTAATATAAAAATATCCCCATGCGAAAGATCCTCAAACCCGGCATTCATTATTTGTACTTGTTTATTCCGATAACCCTTGCATTGGAGTACAGCCACGCTTCCGCTCCTATGATCTTTTTCTCCGCAGCTCTTTCAATTATTCCAATTGCGAGATTAATCAGTACGTCAACGGAACATTTGGCCACTTACACCGGCGATGCAGTAGGAGGATTGCTCAATGCAACATTTGGAAATTTTCCTGAATTGATAATTGCGATAATCGCGCTCAAAGCCGGGTTGCATGAAATGGTACTGGCCTCACTAGTGGGAGCTATTCTTGCTAATCTTTTAATGGCAACCGGCATGTCGTTTTTTTTGGGTGGATTAAAATACCGAAACCAGGAATACAACTCCGTAAGCACACGTGTATATAGTTCTATGATGATGATTGCGGTGATTAGTCTAACGGTACCGAGTGCATTTCACCGGGTGGCGGAACAACTCCCATCGGGCAATGAAAACAAATTGAATATTTACCTATCAGTTGTGTTGCTCATCGGTTATATCCTTTACCTGGTATTCATGTTGAAGACACATAAAGATTTTTTCAAGAGTCACGCGGCTGAGGAAGAGCATCACAACAGATGGTCGATCCAACGGGCTGTTATTTCGCTGATCGTTGCCTCAGTATTGGCTGCATTTATGAGTGAAGTATTGGTTGGAGCTGCGGAAGAAACCGGGAAGGTGCTGGGACTGTCAAGTGCATTCATAGGTTTAATATTTCTTGCCGTGGTAGGCGGCGCGGCTGAAAGCATTTCCGCCATATTGATGGCCAGGAAGAATAAAATGGATTTGAGTCTTGGCATTGCATTGGGAAGCTCTATACAGATCGCGATATTTATTGCTCCGTTGTTGGTAATTCTAAGTCTGTTTGTTGGCCCGGGGCAAATGAATCTCTCTTTTCCAAGGGGCCTGATCGTAGCACTATTTGCTTCAGTAGTGATTGCCGGAATGATTTCAGGTGATGGTCGCTCCAATTGGTATAAGGGTGTGCAACTACTAATTATTTATGTCATCATAGCGATGCTATTATATTTTGGCACAACCGGATGATGAAGTAGCTTCAGGTCCTAAACCTAAATGCTATGAGATTGCGAACTTCCAGCAATGGACTTTCACTAAATGTTGTTGCCGGTACGTCGGCAGTTTTATTTTCCCTCGATATGCCTGAGCAGGAGGCCAACGGTTTACTCGGCTTCCATATTCACAAAAAAAATATAAAGAGCGGAACTGAGTACGACTTACAATCCATTAGATATTTTAAAGAAAAAGTTCCCAACCCGCAGAAAGGAGCCTTGTATAGTACAAAGGAACATCCCTGGCAATCGTTTCTTTGGGAGGATTTTTATGTAGAGCACAAGGCCGAGTATGAATATACTTTTACAGCAGTATATGGAACTCCAACCAATTTAGAATATCGAAAAAAAGTCACGATTAAACTGACCATCCCTTCTCCAAAAGATGATATACATGAAGTGCATTTCAATAGGGGAGTGGCCGGAAGCCAGGCTTATGCGCGCGAGTTCAAAAATAAAAGACCTGATAAAATGGAGCCGGCAGAGCAAAAGCGCGCATTAAAATGGTTGTCAAAAGGACTCAAGGAAGCAATGCTTCAGTTCATTGCACAGGCAAAGAATGAAGATTATAAGCTGCGTTGTTGCTTTTATGAGTTCGAATACCAGGAAGTTTTGTTGGCGCTGAAAGAAGCATCAAAAAAAGGAGCAGATGTAAAGATCGTTTATGATGCGCGTGGGCAAAAAGCAAAAAATGAAGGAGCCATTAGCCTTGCCAAACTTCCCAAGAAGATGGTGAAAGCAAGAACCAGTGATCCGAACTATATTCAACACAACAAGTTCATCGTACTAATAAAGAACGACGAGCCACTGGCAGTATGGACAGGATCAACCAACATCACAGAGAAAGGAATTTTTGGGCAATGCAATACAGGGCATATTATTAGGGACAAGGGTGTAGCAGCGAAGTATTTTGCATACTGGAAATGCCTGTTCAAGGATCTTGACAATGCAAACACAAGATTGGGCAGCCTGGAAATCCAACCCGATATAGATGAATTGGCAGATGGTACGATGGCTTTCTTTAGTCCCAGGGCAAAAACAAAACTCTTAAGTATTTACGGAAGTATTGTTGACGGATCGAAACAACTGGTATGTGGCATGTTTCCTTTTTCATTCAACAAGCAAATAAAGAAAGCAGTAATAGCAGACACGGATTTCCTGAAATACATCATCATTGATAAAAAAGACAAGAACACAACCCTTGAAACGAATGATTTTGACAATGTAATTATATACGGCGGTGTGCTGGACTCGCCCATTTATCAATGGCTGACCGAATCAAATGCAGGCAAATTATTCAAAAGCGGAACCAACTTCATTCACAACAAAGTCATCTTAATTGATCCATTGAGCGATCATCCATTAGTAATATCAGGTTCAGCGAACTTCTCAGACAACTCAATACTGCGCAACGACGAGAATACCCTTGTGATAAAGGGAAACACAAAGGTGGCAGATTTATATTTTACTGAATTCGCCAGGATATTCAATCATTATTCTAGCAGAAGCGATATCAAAAAATTGACAGGGCACAATGAGGAGATAGGACATAACCCGAACCATCTCTGGACAAAATCCGAGGAATGGGTTCGGTCATTTTATAATCCACGAGCGTTGAAATTCAAACGTAAAAAAATGTTTGATGAAATGACGGCTACCGAAGTTTAAACTGATGACTGGGTTAATGAAATAAAGCCTCCGGGGTTTCAAACTCCGGAGGCTTTATCGCTAAAATCCATATTTTAACTGGAAGCCAAAGTTTCTTCCCGGTTCCTTTACGTTAATCGTTTTGATTAGCGAAAGATGATTGAAATAACCTGTGTTGAATATATTATTGATAAAGATAACTCCGGTCCAACGATGATGTCGTCCAAATGGTGGAACGGCGCCAGCATACAGATCAGTCACCACATAGCCCGATGTAGGCTCTTCAAATTGCGCTACTTTCTTTTGAGCAGCATAAGCGCCTATCTGCAAAGTGACATATGGTTTCAGCCATTTTTTTGCATCGTTATTTTTCCATGTAAGTCCCGTGATTAATTTATTTGCAGGTATGTAAGGAACGTCGCCTTTGCCGTCAGTCAACTTTCCACGAATTACCGCTCCTCTTATATATCCTTCAAACCATGAATTCGCAGGATGTAGTTCCAGGCTCAGGTCCAGGCCACTAATGTTTGCATTGCTAAACGTCCACCTGTAAACTCTTAATGGACCCGCGGAATCGGCCGTAGGATTGAGATAGATATAGCTCCTAATGTGATTATAGTATCCATTCACTGAAGCAGACACCATTTCGTTTTCCCATTGCAACGTGACGTCCCCTTCCATGCTTTCTTCCATATTGAGGAAATTGTTTCCAATCTCAAATCTGAAAGTTCCCTCGTGTCTTCCAAAAGAAGTTAGTTGAGCATAATTGGGAGCAGTATAACCACTAGCCAAATTCAACTTAATACTGAATTCCGTTGTGGCGTGATATACCATTCCCAGCGAATAGGAAAATGGTGTGAAGTTCTCTTTCAAATCCTGGCTTGGTTTTGTATATGGAGGATTTAAAGTATCTGGCCGACTGGCGATGGTAGTCATGGTTTCAACCTGGTGATGATCTATCCGTATGCCTGCCAGAAGATTCACCGGTCCTGCATTGTAATGAGCAGTAATAAATCCACCAATCGTATTGATATTGGCATCGGGCACTAACACCCAGTTCCCAATGTTCTTATTCGTCTGATGAAATCCCTGCACACCCAAATTGAATCCAATCTTTTGTGTTCTGCCATACAACCATTGCACATCACCCGTAATAGTGGAAAGATCTAGGGCTACTGCAAGAAACTTTGATTTCGGTCCTAAAGTATCTGGTTCAAATTCTTTTCTCCTGTTGAATTGATAACCCGCATTCACAATGAATTCAGATTTGGAGCCTGATTGAAATCTGTTTTCAAGACTGATCACATGTGTTTCAACATCCTGGTAGGGCGCTTCCATTTCGTAATCGCGCTCTTCTTTTTTCGCGGGATTGTTGATCGCCTCCAGGCTTTCATCTTCAATTATTCCAAGTAATTGCTTGTATAAATTGTAAGTAAGTTGATGTTGTCTGTTTTCCTTTCTTACACCGGCCATGCCCTTAAAGGCAATGGTGGTGAATTTAGAATTGAAGGCAAGCGGTTTTGAATCCGAGGTGTCTGATTTTCCTCCTCCCTGAACATAATTGGTATTTCCCTTGATGCCGGTGGCCAGCGAATAATAAAAATCATTTTTTGTCCCGCGAAGTGCAGCGTCAATATTTATTCCTACGCTGTTGCTATTGAATCCGAGTTGCACGAATCCGTTGGATTTTTCTCCGCGGGCCGGAGGAGTTTCAGAAAAGATCATCGCACCACCCATGGTGTTTGGTCCATAAATCAGCGCGGCAGGACCGTTGATGATTTCAACCTTATCGAATCCATTATCTGATATGCCTATATCATGACGATCATCCCAGGTTTGATTATCAAAGCGGGTTCCCTGCGCAAATAGTTGGACATGATTAAAAGACAAACCACGGATAATAGGTTTGTTGATTCCCAGTCCACAGTTAATAATGCTTACAGAAGGGAGTTGTGATAAATTCAGCATGATTTGCCTGAGTGGTGTCTTTTGCAACCGCAATAGGTCCACCCGCTCAATGGAATAGGGAATATTGGCAATGGGTTGCCGACCCAACGCCGTAATGGTTACTGTATCGTACACGCGGTAAGCAGGTATGGTATCTGAAACGGCAGACTGAGCAATTGCGCCAATACTCAGTACTCCCAGTATTGAAGTAAAATAAAGCTTCATAAAAAAGTGGATTAATGAACGGTTGGAATGCAGTTGCGCATTCCACCAGGTTTAGAATTTACAAATTGATCGGGCTATACATTGCCTCGGGAGGTTGTCCCCTAAAAGAAAGAAAGCAGGAGGGGAGATATGGGTTGGAAACCCGGTTATGATTGACTACTAGAGTTGATGCGAAAGCTGAGCCATTTTGCGATTCGCATGGGTATATCTTGAACAACCAGCTCCACAATTGTAATGGCAATTTCCTGGGATGATGATCTTGAAGAGCGTTGAGTACGCTTGAAAAATTATTTATCCATTTTGTTTCGCTTTCGTCGGCCAGTAATCGCAAATGCACTTGTTCTTTGGTGAAACTGATGTACTTGATATCGTGCAGGATACCATTCAACATGATCTCTCCATTTTCGTGGATGTTGGCCAGGTAGGCTTTTTTGCTGATGACAGTATCCTTGATGACTTCCTTTTGATCCCGAACTCTTCTTTGTTGGCGATAGGAACTAATGGCATGAATTACTGGCCGATGGTAATAGATCAGGATAGACCCCACCTGCGAGGTAGTATAGATAATTAGTAACCAGATTCCGGCCAGGTTTTTCATCGGGATAAAGGTAGCAAATACGTTTTGGGAGGTGTAAATAATTTGCCGTAAAAGCAAGGACACTCGGGTGAGCTAATCATAAAACTGATTTTTTTTCATCTCCCTGCTGAAGGATTGACGGGTCAAAATGAAATTTTTTCCTGTCTACACGGGTGGCATCGAATATGCTAAGGCTGTAAAAAAAAGGAGGTTCGTATGACAACCGCAATTGCAAAACGACAAAATGGTAACCCATCCGGTACTTTTGGAAGTGTAGTTGACAACATCTTCCAAAATAGTTTACGTCACTTTTTCGATGACCATTTCTGGGATGCTGGTCTTTCCATGAATTCGGGGCTTATTCCCGTAAACGTTCGTGAATTGGACAATCGATATGAAATGGACGTCATTGCTCCCGGTCTCAGGAAGGAGGACTTCAACCTGAACATTGAAGGCAACCTGTTGACGATTTCTTATGACCACAAGGAACAAAACGATGAGCAGAATGAAAAGGTAGGTTGGAGTCGTAATGAATACATGCAGCGTTCCTTCAGCAGAAGTTTTACGGTGGATGATACGGTGGACATAAATAATATTACTGCCAATTATGACAATGGCATCTTGCGACTTTCCTTACCAAAAACCGAAAAAGCAAAGAAGCTTTATAAGAAGATTGACATCAAATAAATCTCCGTTGAATTTTTATTAACTCAGAAGGTGGGCATTGATCCCACCTTCCAAATTTCATGTTACCTCTGAGAGTGCTGGAGGTAACCTCTTTATCAGCGGGGTTCTTCGAGAATCAATCACTGGTCATTTAAAGTGGACGGTATAAAGAGAATTACTATGGACACGCAATTCTATATTCTCGTTACTTTAAGAACCGAGGGAGGACTGGACACTTTCGGAAGGTTTTTCATTGGGAATAATCGCGATCGCGCATATACTTTGTTTAAGAAATTGAGAGGAAGGGATGATGTGAGTGAGAAAGATATATTATACCTCGACTTTATGGAAACAGTCAGTGGCCTACCCTTCAACCTCATGATGAAGACTTGTACCCTGGATCAACTCGCTGAAAACTGCAAATTAATCACCAAAGAGCTTTTCAAGTTAAATAACCTGGAGCCTACCTGAAGCCGACTGTTCAATTCAGTTTCTGGTTTTTTTTGGGGACATTAATTGAAGTACGACTGCCAGATACCCTTTTATCTGCTGATTGCGATGTTCTTTAAAGTCAAAGCAGCAACTTTTTAATACCTTTCCCACCTAAACAATTAACAACAATCTATATGTCCCCCTCTAGACGTGACTTCATCAAACAAACAGCAATCACCTCTTCTGGTCTATACGTTGGCGCGAATGCGTTCAGTGCAGAGAGTTATCGGAGAATTCTTGGTGCAAACGATCGTGTGCGCGTGGGCGTGGTAGGTTTTTCTGACAGGCACCGAAGTTCACATGTTCCTTCGTTTATGAATCATTATAAGGAATTGAATTTTGATGTGGTAGCCGTCTCAGATATCTGGAAAAAACGGAGAGAGGATGGTGCAGCGTTGTGGAAAGAAAAAATGGGACATGACATTGTTGCTTTTCGAAACAACGAGGAGATGTATGATAAGAAAGCAGTGGATGCGGTTTTTATCAGCACGGCGGATTTTCAACACGCGCTGCATACCATAGAAGCTGTCAAGGCAGGATGCGATGCCTACGTAGAAAAGCCTTTTGCTGAAACAATGGATGATAACAGAGCGGCGCTTAAAGCAGTAAAGGCTTCCGACAGGATCATACAAATAGGATCACAAAGAAGAAGTGGTTCCAATTACCACGCGGCAAATGAATTTATCAAGTCGGGTCAATTCGGACCAATCACTATGGTAGAACTTACCTGGAATGTGAATCAGCCCGGCAGGTGGCGCAGGCCAGCGCTATTGAAAGAAATTAAAGAACAGGATACAGATTGGAAACGTTATATCATGAATCGACCATTTGAACCATTCGATCCAAGAAAATATCTGGAGTATCGTTTATTCTGGCCTTATTCATCGGGTTTGCCAGGGCAATGGATGAGTCACCAGATCGACACGGTTCATTGGTTCAGTGGACTGCAACATCCGCGTTCAGTGGTGGCTAACGGTGGCATCTATATGTGGAAAGACGGAAGGAAGAATTGGGATACCATTTGTGCTGTATTTGATTATGGCCCCCCAAATGATCCATCAAACGGATTCCAGGTTACTTTTTCTTCGCGCATGCATAATGGTGATGAACATCCTGCGGAGATATATTATTCAAATGGCGGCGAATTAAATCTGATTACGAATAAAGTTTCGCCCAAGGGTGGACTCACCAAAAGATTTGCAGATGAAATGGGGGTGCAGGCTAATTTATTGCCTGAGTTAAGTTTGACGCAGGCAGACCCAGTGGTGGCTTCTGCAAATACTGGCGGGGACAGACTCACCTCTAATCACGTTCGCAATTGGATGGAATGTATCAGGAGTCGCAAACAACCCAATGCTCCCGTTGAAGCTGGATATAGTCATTCCATTGCCTGCATTATGACAACTGCTGCCGTGCATACAGGATTGAAAGCAACCTTTGATGAAAAAACGCAGGAAGTTATGGTGGGAGGGAAGGCGTTTAAATACTGAGAACCAAGAACCAAGATCCAAATAAAGAAGCAAGAACCAAATTCCAATAAAGAAGAACAAGAACCAACATCAAAAAAACCAATAAATCGCGGCGATTGAGCGCTGTTAGAAAATGAAATACACTTATTCGTTGCTAATAATGATGGGCCTTGCCTTATTTGCCAGTGCGCAAAAGAAACAGAATGTTAAGGTGGTGAAGGATTCCAGGGAGAACAAAGTAGATATCCTTATTGGGAACAAACCATTCGCAACTTTCTTTTTCCCTGATACATTGGAGAAGCCTGTGCTATATCCCATTCGTGCCGCGAATGGAACGGCAGTTACGCGAGGATACCCACTGAATCCGCGTCCGGGCGATCCAACAGACCATCCCCACCACATTGGACTTTGGTTGAATTATGAAAGTGTGAATGGACTGGATTTCTGGAACAACTCGTTTGCTATTGCGGCGGACAAGAAAAAGAATTATGGCTGGATAAAAACCGATCGCATACTCGAAACAAAAAATGGTTCTACTGGCTCGCTTACCTATCACGCTAATTGGGTGAATCAAAATAGTGATGTGCTGCTCGATGAGAAAACCATTTATGAATTCAGCGGCAATGATCATCAGCGTATCATTGATCGCTTCACAGTGTTAACGGCAAAGACTGAAGTAAATTTCAAGGATGTAAAGGATGGATTTCTTGGGTTTCGAGTAGCACATGAATTACAAATACCAACCGTTGAGGATAAAAAATATACGGATGCGCAGGGTGTTGTCACTGTTGTAAAGGGCGTAAAAGACAGTATCGCCAATGGGAATTACATCACCAGCGAAGGAAAGGAAGGTGATAGCGCATGGAGTACGCGCGCGGCATGGTGTAAGATGTACGGAAAAATGGGAAATGATTCTATCAGCATAGTCATTATTGATCACCCTAAGAATCCGAATTATCCCACCTTCTGGCACGCCCGAGGATATGGATTGTTTGCAGCCAATCCACTCGGAGAAAAAGTCTTTACCAATGGCAAATCGGAAAAGAATCTGCAATTGAAAAAAGGAGAATCTGTTAGTTTTCGATACAGGCTTGTAATCGACAATGGAAAGAAAACCATTTCATCCCAGGAAGTGAATGCCATTGCACAGGATTTTTCGAAGAAATAAATTCCCGAACGGAGTCGAACCATGAAATGAAGACCTCGACTGCGCGACCGCAGCCGGGGTCTGCGACCGCCGGCTGGGTCCGCACAGCCCATCTTTGATGGGCCTTTGTGTTCTTATGGGGGTTTCTATAAAATAGATTTCAAATAAAGAAGCAGCTTCAACAATCAATAGGTACCGTCTTAATTGAACAAGGAGTCCTCGACCTCGAGTAAACAAACCCTTTGTGCCCGCCCGTACCGAACGGCACGTTCGGGCGGGGTAAACATCTCGTGCAGCTGATATAGAACATCTCGACTGCCCGCCCGACTGAACAGTCGTTCGGGCAGGCGCTCAGGGCTCGACTGAGCTCGATGTTCATGCGCGCCCCTTCGACTGCGCTGGGTCCTACAGTTCATCCAAAATTTCATCCAATTCATTCATTCATCAATTGCCTTCGGGGTTGTGCAAGTACATTTTTGCGTTCATAATAAATCTTTAACCTCTTATTTATGAAAAAAGTTCTCCTATCTCTCCTCGTTCTGACAACCTTATTTACAGCTTGCCATAAAAACAATAATGATGTACGCAACGGTACCTTCAAAGGTCCCGAGGTACAAGTACATGGTGGTAAAGCCTGGACCTGGATCCAATTAAATGATGAAGGCAATCCACAACAACTCGGTATTTCAATTAATGACCAGGCTTTGAACAGCGTTCCTATAGGCGGTGGTGCTGCAGGGCACAACATGCATGAAAACATGTGGACCCTGAAGTTTCATCAAAAGGCCTCCGTCACTCCATTCAACCATCTTGGTTTGGGTTGGAATCCTAATGGTCACGAACCCGAACACATTTATGACAAGCCTCACTTCGATCTTCATTTTTACATGATGACGCCGGAAGAAGTTGCAGCCATTCCACCTTACGAACAGGCCGCAGCAAAGTTTGATAATTGGCCAGCGGCAACTTATTTCCCGGCAACTTATTTTAATCCTGGTGGTGGAGTTCCTCAAATGGGTACGCACTGGGTGGATGTGACTTCGGGTGAATTCAATGGCCAGCAGTTTACACAAACATTTATTCATGGTTCATATGATGGGAAGGTGACATTTTGGGAACCTATGATTACCCTGGAATTTTTGAAAAACAATAGCAACTACGAAAGATCACTTCCTCAACCTGCTAAATTTCAAAAAACAGGTTACTACCCAACAAAGTTGAGAGTCGTAAAACATGATGGAGTAACAGAAATCATCCTCGATGGTTTTGTATACAGAACTCAATCGTAATCCTGGATCGTTAAGCTGAGAATAAGACAAACAGAACGGAAATTAAAAAAGTTCGTCCGCCTGAGGCGGACGAACTTTTTTTAACGAGGTGAAGCTACCTCTCCAAATTAACAGGCGAGAAAAATTTAGCGGCTATTTATGATTGGAATATATATGCAGTTATTGAGACTTTTTATATTCTTCGTAAACATCTGATTCGCCATCTACCACTCTGATTCTCTTCCAGGTCTTCTTATCTTCTATTGATACCAGGTAGGCAGTTTTGTTCCCTACTTGTACTTCAACTACTCCTCCAAATATTGAATAGCGTGGATATACATATTCAACATGCTCACGTACATTTTCGGGAAGCTTTTCATTTTCGTATGTGCGAACAGTATGTTGCCATCTGCCTTTCTTATTGTAAGTGATCCTGTTGAAATCTCCATCTGTTGAACAACTGATGAATATGGCTTTTTTGTTTTCGCTGATGTTAATGCGGGTTGCTCCCTTGAACCTGGCGGTGAAATCCTCGTACATTCTGGTGTTGGTCATCCTGATATTTTCCATGGCAAGCTTGTCTGCATCGGAAGCATTGTTCACTGATTTTGTAAAACTTTCCTTGTCAAACATCAACTGATTGCCTGAAGAAGATTGTGCACGAAGATTACCACCACAATAGAACATGGTGAGAAACGTAACAATAACAAACGATAATTTTTTCATGACTGATTTTTTTAAATGAATAATTAATAGAATGAATAAATAATAAATTAAGAGGTTCATCGGGGGACGTTGGGCTACACGTGTATGAGAGTCTAAGAACCGTTTTCATGACTGGCTACTGAGATCATTTTATCAGCAGCACATCACAAACATAAATCGGAGGCGTAGGGTAAACAATGGGAAATAGGTCGATTGTTATACGGGAAAATACCCGGTAACGAATTGTGAAGTCTACAACATATCATTATGCGGGATTGGAGGCAGTGAAATAATGTTAATCTTGATTAAATAAATTGAGTAACTTACTCCTCCCGTCCCTTCGTTCTTTCCCTGGTGCCACTATCCTTCAAAATGTACCGGTCGTCGCAAGTTGATGATGCAGAAAAACAGTTAGCGGTAATGTGCATGGGAAATTTCCCCTTGAAATTGTGATTGGTGATTATTTATCTTGTTTTTGAGTGTAGGCAGTGTGTCATTTGCATGTCAGCGCTCTGCTATCC
>AR_comb_assmDRAFT_10059737_pt1 | contig 16499 bp, 9 predicted proteins | sample ArasoioldDNA_FD_10543 | JGI IMG/M metagenome (IMG submission 10543) | reverse complement strand
CAGCTCCAATCTCCCGACGAACACCCGTGTAATCTCCCTCGGCGCAGGCGAAATGGAGAGCGGAAGTATGCGATCCACGAAGCCTTTCGGCACTACATACAACAGCCTCGCCCCTTCTTCGAACCACGAATCTTTCCACGTCTCCAGCATGGCCCGGGCTTCATCTGGATACAACCCCTGCTCCATAAGGGCTGACAGAATCGCCTCAGAAACTTCTGCCACCGAATCGTTCAGTTCCGGCATTTCGAGCGTTGCCGTTTCGCCTAAACTTGCTACCGATCGAAAACCGACGGCCTTCCCGCGCCGTTCGAACAAAAACAGCCTCGCCACCGGCTCGCCGCTCACATTTTCCACGTGCACACTACCGTTCGTGACCGCGCGAGCCGTCAACGGGCTGTTCTCTGAGGACACTCCACGATAAAAGAGGAATTTTTCGCGCTGTTGCCCGCCAGGCGAAGAAACGAACAGAGGCGTCGAGCTGGTGGCTCTTGCTGCGTAGTAGCGGCTGCCTTCCTTTTCGAGCAACAGCGAACTCGCGTCACCGGGCCGAAGCGCGATCGACTCCCACGTCACGCTGCCGTCCGGCTCTTTTTGGTTGAATGCGACATTCTGTGCATTTCCGCTCGGTGCGAACCGCGTCACGTGGGGATACCATTCCGTGATCAGCCCCTTAGAAAAGCTCACATGTACGGAAACTCTGGTTTCCCGCGGCGAATAAAAGTACAGCACGGGCGTTTCCATCCGGATCGTTCCGCTCAAGCGCGGTTTGAAATTGCTCGATTGAAAGTGCTCCACGAACGTCGGCAGGTCCGAAGCCGCTGCCCACGGGTACCACTGCACCGCCGTCCCCGTATTTCCCGCAATCGAGGTAAATGTGCCCCATTCGTGCGCTACCAGGGCGGCCTCTTGCCCGTCGGCATTTCCAGCCAGTGCCAGGCAAGAAACCAACAAGGCGAATAAGCCGTATCCCCGAACGGTGCACCTGACGGCATCGCTCCGCGTGCCTCCTCGGGCCTTCATTCCCGCACCGTCTTTGTTCCCGAACCCCGCTGGATCATTTCCGCCATCGTCTGGCTCCCCGCGCCCAGGAATCGGGTGTTCAGATTACGCCCCAGCAGCGCATCGGTTTTTGCGCCGTCCACTGCTTTCTGTGCGTGTGCCTGATTTTCCTGCGCCGGTCCAGACAACGTAATCAGCGCCGCCGCAAATTCCATTTGTCCATCATTTCCGCGCAGCTGCAGCGCCTTCTTCACCAGCGAGTAACCGTCGATTCCATTCGCCGGGTTCTGTCCTGCTTCTCCCAGCCACTGCCTATATGCCTCGGCCAGGTATCCCGCATCGAACACCGCCAGCGCATCCGGCTGCGCTGAATTGCGTGCCGCTTCCGCCCGCGCCGTCAGCTTCAGCAAAAGCTGTTTTGCCGCCTGCGCATCCTTCCGCGCATATAGCGTCGCCCGCCGCAGCGTCTCCATGTGTACCAGCGTCACCTGGCTTTCCTCGAGAATCGTAATCGTGTCTTTCGCCAGATCGCGCGTGTCGTAGTTCTCTCCGCCGTTCAAATTCCAGTCGTGGCTTACCCACGGCAGTGATTTCGCATTGCCAATATCAAACGCATGGCAAATCAGTGGCGGCCCCGCAAACGCCGGACTGACCGCGAGGAACACTGCAACCAATGCCGCCAAAACGATTCGAAATGCTCTGGACGATGCTGTCTTCATGTTTGGTCTCCCTTAACGGCTGGGCCGCGACAACTGACAATTGGGGAGACGTCGGACACCAGCCGCTTGTTAACTGGCTGTCTTTTTCCTCCGCGGTGCTTCACTCTGCTCCCAGAATCTCCACACTCCGATATCTCCCAAATCAAACGCGTTCCACCAGCCATCCATCATTGCTCTATCAAGGCGTAGCAACCCATCCCGCGTCGTTCCCGCGGGCGGACGCACCAGCTCTGCTAATCGCTCATAAACCATCGGCCGCTCTTCGTCGCTTACCCGCGCCAGCAGGTGCCACAGCGTGAATCCATCCCTTGGTCGCGCTTGCCGCAACACCGTACGCAGCGCCTTGCCCCTGTCCGATGCACTCAACTGTTCAAAATCCAGCGCGCGCAGCGCCAATCGAAACTCCTCCGGCGAATCTTCAAAAAACGGCGTCCCTGGCCCTTCCTTCCGCCGCGTCAGACACATCGCCCCCGCCGGGACAAATGAGTCATGCCCGTTGTGGTGAAAACCGACCCAACCCATCTTGGTTTGCAACGTGCCTGATCCGTCCTCCGCCACCTGCAGCGTGTACGCGCAACCCAAATCCACCGCCGTTGCCGACGGAGTGTCCACTACAAATTCGCCAGGCGGCGCCCAGATCGCCGCGTGAATGGTGCCGACCTCAACCGCAATCCGCTTGCGATTCGAACCCGTCTCCACTAATTGCACCCGCGATCCCGGATCTACATACAGTTCGCCGATACCGGCCACCTGTACCGACGCCCGTGACCATGTGTCCGTAACCAGAACCTCGCCTACATGCAGTTTTGCCTTGTCGCCCGCCTTCTCGACCGTTAACGCGCCCACCGCCGGCGCTCCTTCGAGGCGCGCAACATCCCATCCCGGACCAGCCGGAGACTTTGGCACATGCAGAGACGCCACCACGGCAACCACCGCGGCAGCCGCGCCGAAAACCAGTGCCGCAGCCAGTCGCTGCATTCGCCACGCCAAAGCAATTCCGTTCGGGCCGCGCTTGTTCCACGCCTCGGTATTTACTGGAAACGCCGGCGCATCAGCCTTCGTGCGAAACTGTCCCAGCGCTCTCTCGAGCTTCAGCAATTCCGGATCTGGTTCGCCCGACCCATCCCACAAATAATTGCTTTTCATTTCATCGCCTCGAATTTCAAGTCAAATGCCGTCCGCCCCAGGCCTTCGTCTTTCCGCGTCACTTCTTCTCCAGCTTCTCCCGCAGCATCTGCATCCCGCGGTACAGATTCACACGCACCGAGCCATGTTTGAGACCTGTGCGTTCCGCGATCTCCGGGCCCGTCATGCCTTCCGCAAACCGCAAGATCAGTGGCTCGCGATACGCCTCCGGCAGGGAGCGGATCGCCTCCAGAAAAAACAGTCCCTCGGCCACTTGTCCGTTGGCGGTTCGTCCACTGTCTTCGTGGCTCCCCTGAAACGTCTCTTCGAGTTCTTCGGTAGGCCGCCTCTGCCGGTGATAGTCACTGGCGCGGTTGCGCGCAATCGCCGCCAGCCAGCCGCCGAACCGAGTCGCATCGCGTAGCGAAGCCAGTCGCGGCATGGCCTGCAGAAAAACGTCCTGTAACAGGTCTTCCGCTGCCGCGCGCGGGACGCGTGCCAGCAAAATCCCATGCACCATCCGCGCATACCGCTGGTAGAGCGCCCCAAACGCTGCGCGATCGCCCGCCTGCGCGGCGCGCACCAATGTCTCGTCGGCGGCATCGGCTCGTACGGGCTCGCTCACGCCCGTCAGGCCCGCTTCCCGAACTTGCATCCGCTCCGCCGTGGCCATGTCATCGCTCACGCCTCTTGCGCCCAGTTCTCCCTGTTTACCCCTGCTTACTAGGACGCGCTGGCGAGCCAGCTTGTTAACCATACTTCGCGACAAACTAAAGCAAAAGTCTTCCCAACCCTGTTGCCGGTTGGCCGCACCTCGCTTACATTGGTGCCATGGCCCCGCCTGCCCCGGAATTTCAGCCACATCCGCTCCTCAAGAACGGTCACGTCATGACGGTCGCCTCAGCATTCTGGCGCCGCCGGTTCGTGCTACCAGCTCCCGAAGACCGCCTCTTTCCGGTCGATCCTGAATCCAGAATCCTGGGCCATTGCAATTGGCAGCCAGGGAAGGAAAAAGCTACTCCGCTATTGGCACTGGTGCACGGGCTGGAAGGTTCGAGCGATTCCAATTACATGCGCGGTATCGCGGAAAAGGCCTGGCAGCGCGGTTTCCACGTGATTCGGCTTAACCAGCGCAATTGCGGTGGAACTGAACTTCTCACGCCGACTCTCTACAATTCCGGGATGAGCGCAGACTACCGCGCCGTGCTCGAAGAACTCGCAGCCGAGGGGTTCGTGAAAATATTCTTCGCGGGATATTCCATGGGCGGCAACTTGGTCACAAAAATGGCGGGCGAGCTTGGCGAAATTGCTCCGTCGTCATTGCGCGGGGTTGCCGCGGTATGCCCCGCGCTCAATCTGGCCTCCTGCGCAGAGGCACTGGAACGGGCTGACAACTACTTCTATCAGCGCCACTTCGTAGCGGGACTGATGTCCCGCTACGCAAAAAAGGCGCGGCTCTTTCCGCAACGCTACTCAAGCAATGGCTTCGCGCGAATACGCACCGTGCGAGAATTTGATGACGCCATCACCGCTCCAAACTTTGGCTATCGCGACGCCCAGGAATATTACGAAGCGGCCGGCGCGAAATGTGTGGTAGACAAAATCCGCGTCCCCTATTTGCTGATCACTGCGCAGGACGATCCGTTCGTTCCGTTCGGTGCCATTTGCGCCAGCGGAGTGGAGCAGAATCCCTGCGTCACTTTCGACGCGCCGAGACACGGCGGACACTGCGCGTTCATTTCCAGTCAATCCGGAGCCGAACGCTTCTGGGCCGAATCACGCATCGTGGATTTTTGCGAAGACCTCTCCGCAAAACAGCTGAATGGCTGACCGTTCCGTCAGCCGAGTGGCTTTTCGAGAGAGACTTGAAATCCCGGTGTCAGCAGCTGTGCCGGGCCGTCCTCGGCGACCACCATTAAATCTTCGCAGCGCAAACCAAATTCGCCGGGGACATAGATTCCCGGCTCATTGGAGAAAGTCATTCCCGGAACCAACGAGGTCTTGCTGCCGCGCACTAAATAAGGGTGCTCATGCCCGTCCAGCCCGATTCCGTGCCCAAGCCGGTGCGTGAAAAATCTGTAGTCCGGACCATAACCGCCGGACGTCACTACGCCGCGCGCCGCATCATCCACAGTGCCGGACAGCCGCCCCTTGCGCGCCGCATCCAGCGCCGCATTCTGCGCCCGACGCACAATTTCAAAAGTGCGTTGCGTTTTTTCGGACGGCTTGCCGAAAACTCCGGTGCGCGTAACATCGGACGCATAGCCCTCGACCTTGCAGCCGTCGTCAATGAGCACCACGTCGCCCTCGCGCAGTGTGCGGGGTTTGACGCTGCCATGCGGAAGCGCAGAGGACGGCCCGAAGAGCACCATGGCATCGCCGCGCAGACCCATCTGCGCATAAGCGGTTTCCACCATTCGAGAAACATCATTTTGCGACATGCCTTCCTTCAGTGAGGCGAAGGTGGCGCGATAGACATCGCAAGTGGCTTCGCAGGCGAGGCGCATCAGTTCCAGTTCATGTGCCGACTTCACTCCGCGCGACGCGATCGTCACCGGATCGGCGGAAACGAACTCAAACCCCGGCGCCGCTTGCCGCAAATGATCATAGAAGGTGAACATCGTCGCTTCTTCGACGCCCATGCGGGCGGTCCGCAATCCCCGGTCGGCCAAAGCTGTAGCGGCAAGCTTGGTCGGGCTCTCGTCCTCCTGCCAAACGCGGACTTCAGCCGGGAATCGCAACTGCTCGTGAAACCGGCCTTCCTCAAAGCCCGGACACACCACAATCGGCTGGCCTTTTTGCGGGATCACCAAGCCCAGCAAGCGCTCACTCGGCCACCAATGCACGCCAGTAAAATAAAAGAGGGAGGTCCCGGGTGCCAGAAACAGCGCGTCGAGTTTTGGATTTTGTTCCGCAAGCAGTTGCTGCGCGCGCTCGATCCGCGCACGATACTCCTCGGACGTCACCGGCTTCACGCGTGCGCCGAGCGGCTTCAACCGGCCGAACGCTGCCGGCAGGGAACTGTCCGCTGTCTTTTCCTGTGCCAGAGCTCTCGTCGGAGCCAACGCTAGAATGGCTCCCGCGGATTGCACGAATTTGCGGCGCGAGTATTTTCCGTGCTGGTCTGTGCTCATTTTCACCTTAGGACTTGCAGGAACGGCTGGCCTTTGTAAGTCTCAAGACCGACACGGAAACCCTGAGTTCAGTTTGCAGGTGGCCGATCTGAAGAGGCGTTCGGCGCATTGCCTGGCTGGTCGGCGTTCTGCTGGTCGGAATTCGACCGCTGCGATTTCCGGTCCGGAATATAGGTAATGTCAAACGGCTGCTGCAGCGTGAAGTCCAGCCGCGTTTCCGAAGGAATTTTCACCTGTTTGCCCTTGGTGAAGACCTGCACTCCCGTTCCGGCTCCGCCACCGACCGCCGCGCCGATTGCCGCGCCCTTGCCGCCTCCCGCTATCCCGCCAATCAGCGCGCCCAACGCCGCGCCTCCGCCGATTTTTACCGCGCTGTCTTTGCCGCGCGATTTGCCGGATTGCTGCACATCGGAGCTTGTGACGTTGTAGGTCTTGCCCTGGAACACCACGCTCTGAAGATCGAGTGTTATTTCGCTCTTGCCGGCAAATTTTCCCGCCGACTTAGCATTCGCCAGCTTCATGTAAGCGTCGGCCCCTTTCGGCACGATGACTCGATCGTCTACTACGATGGGTGCGTCGAGCGAGGCCTTGAAGATCTGTCCGGTGGTATTCACCGACGAATCGATCGGATCAATCGTGCGCACGGTTATGATTGCTCCCGACGGCACCGTAACCGTCCGCGGTTGTGGCGGAGCCGGCGGTGCTGCCGCAGCGGCCGGCTGTGCAGCGGTCGCGGACGCGGCTGGATCGGTCGACGCGATAGGAGCCGCCGTGCCAGCAGCTGCAGCCGCGCCGGCTTCCGCCTCGGCTGCGCGCTTCGGCTTCGTTGTTTTGTGCGCCGGCGGTTTAGCCCTCGGCGCTGGCTCCGCAGGAGTTGTCTCGGCAGCCGGCGAAGCGGCTGAATCGGGCGCGGCGTTGCCGGCAGGAGCTGGCGCAGCGTGGGCCGCCAGCACGGTCATCTGATCATTGACTTTGGTCACGCCCTTGGCTTCGCTGGCAATCTTGTACGCGGCCAGGCGGGCGGAGTCGTCGGGCAGTTGTCCTGTGAGAGTGACCTCTCCGCCGCGGCTGGAGACGTCTACGGTTGCCGCCTTCAGCGACGGCTCGGAAAACATCTTGGCCTTGATGTCGGTGGTGATGGCCGCGTCATCCGGCTTGAGCATCTTGTTGCAGGACGAGTCGAGTCCCCCGGTCAGGACCGCCAGGAGCAGCAGGGCTGGCCCGAAGCGCGGGTAGACTCGGTTAGAAGAGCCGCAGTTCATTGTGGGCCTCCGGAAAGGATCCGATCTGGTCGGGGCTGCGGGCGTCATGCGGTGCATTCTGCGAAAAGTTACCGAGAAAAGCAAACGAAAGCGAGAAGCGTCAGCGATCAAACAATTTCTACGTTTCACTGCTGTGGGTACTGTCACTATGTTATTGAAAACAAAGAGAGCGAGACTATGAAAAAGCGAAGAATATGCCGGATACATTCCGCAAATCCGCCGCGCGGAGGTCCATAGGTGCCGAATTCAATGCGGGCTGATTTCGCGCCCTCTGTGTGAGCGGCAAAGAAAAACGGGAGGCTGTTTCCAGCCTCCCGTCGTGGGAATGATGTGGTTAGTATCGGCTACGTTAGAACGATACGCGAATGCCGAACTGGAAAGCGCGAGGCTGCCCGCTCGAGAAAGATCCCGAGCCAGCTCCCACACGCGTGAAGTACGACGTCGTCCCGCTGATGGTCCCAGGCGCGCCAGACAGCGTGCCATCCAAAGGTCCCTCGGTGTTGGTCTTGTTGAAGATATTGAAACAATCCACGGTCGGCTCAATCGACAGCCGCTCGCGAACTTTCCAAACCCAGCTCAGGCGAACGTCTGTCGTATAAAACAGCGGATTGTTTTTCTGGTTGGCAGGCACCTGGTCAACTGACTGCGCCACGGCGCCCAAGGCTACGAGCTGGTCCGGCGTAAACAGGCCCGAGTCCACCAAGGCTTGTCCCGCCGGAGTTACAGTGCCGGCGACGTTGGCATCGTACTTAGCGATGAGCTTGTTCAGACCAGAGACTCCGAAGTCCCGATCAAAGGACCCGCGGTTGGTTCCCGGCAGTGGATCGCCCACGGTTCCGTCTCCGTTCAGGTCCGACGTGAAAATGTCGGCATTGGTCCCATTCGCGGAAAGCAACACATTAGAAGGACCATTGGAGCGGAAGTAGCTTGTGGTCGCAAATCTAAAGTGTGCTGGCAGGTCCATGATCAGCGACACGCCGAGTTGGTGTAAACGATCTTCGCCAGCTGGACCGTAATACTGTGTCGGAACGTCGTTGTTGATCGAAGCAGACAGGAAGTCCTGATCTATGGCTGTCGATTTGAAACGCGACAACGCGTAGGAAAAGTTAGTCGTCACATTGCGGAACGGTCCCCAGGAGCCGAGCCTTCCGGTCAACTGGGCTTGGAGTGCTTGATAGCGGGATTCGCCCGACGGTTCGAGTACGCTCATTTGGCGGAAGTTGATATTGTTGCCTCCAAACGCACAACCGTCGAAGCCCGGGCAAGCACCGCTGACCCCATTGTCGGCGAAGTCGTCGATCGTCAGTGGGCGACCGCTGATGGCTGTGTCGGGGTCGGAGCCACCTGGGCAGTTTGCGGTGATTCCCGCCTGAATGCTGGCTACGCCGCATTGCGACAGCGTCGCGGCGATTGCAGAATTGGCTAGTCCAACGTTGAGGGTATTGGCCGCTCCGATCCGGTTGCGATCCACCGACATGTTGAAATGAATACCGCGGTTCATCAAGTAGTCGACGGAGAGAACCAAGCCGGGTTTAATTTGGCGCTGCACGCCGATGTTGATCTGGGCGCCATAAGGCGATTTGTAATTCGGGTCCAAGATACTTCCCGAGACGACGCCCTTTTCGAGGTTGAACTGGGGTGGCGAGCCAGGGACTGGCCAGTTCGCTGCGAGCTGAGCACTTTGCGCAATGTAGGTATTTTCAGCAGCAACAACGAATGGAATAGCGATACCTAGCGCCGCGCCAATACAGCTGTTGGGCGAGGGCGTGCCTGGCTGAGCACCAATGCAATCGGTCGCGGGATTGAAAATGCTCGAGCCGTCGATCGGGCTGATCAAAAACTTGCTGCCGCCAACTCCGACTAGGGGAGTAGCATTACCCAAGCCCGGGGGCAAGTTCACGGTTCGATCGAATAAGATGTTGTTGAAAATGTTTGTCTCATAATAGATTCCGCCGCCGCCGCGGATGATGGTCTTTCCATCGCCACGGAGGTTCCATGCAAATCCGACCTGTGGACCGAGGCGGAAGTTGTCATTCCGGGGAGTGCGGCCTAGCGCTGGGTCGAAAGCTCCGATTCCAGGAGCTCTCGGCAGATCATGATTGCTAAGTCCGTCGTCGCGGTCGTAGCGCAAGCCGCCGTTAAACGTCAAAGTATGGGTGGCACGCCATGTATCGTGCAGATAGATGCCTAGACGGTTGTTAATAAAGCCGCCGTGCGGAAAATTAAAGACCGGCTTCTCGCTGCCAAACCCCAGCCCGTTTCCAATGAAGGCACTGTTGAATTGGTAGTTTAGCGGGTCAGTGTCACCGTTGGCGTTGAACGGTACATCCGCGACACCAGCCGCGAAGCTGGCACGAAGGCGAGGTCCCAACCCGAAGAAAGAAGCGAAACCTGCTTCGTCAATCCGATTGTACGCAATCCCGAATTTCAAAGTGTGCTTCCCGTGGGTCATGCTCGCATCGTACTTAACCTGCCGATTTTGCTGATACGTTGCTTGCGGAGCGTTTGCGTTCGGGCCATACACAAACCCTCCCAATCCGGTAACGTTAATTTGAACCGGCGCGGGCGGCTGCGGCGTGCCGGCCACCGAATTGGCGTCCACAATCCCGTTGACGAACTTCACATAACTGCCCCGGATACCGTGCGTCCAAGAACCTCTTGTGTAATCCCATCCCACAACATGAGCGTTGGCGCTGTTCTTGTTGGCAAATGCGGAGAAGCCGAGGCCACCAAAACCGGTCACGCCAAAATTGTCGTCGTGTGTGTACTTATAGAATAGGTGGTGGCGGCTGGTGAGGTTGTAGTCCAGTCGAGCTCCACCCAAGTGCTCGTCCTCGGGCACTCCAAAGGAACCGGTGAATCCCGTAAACGCGGGTTCATTCGCTGTGACGGCCCCGACTTGAGTTTGACGTTCATAGGATGCAAACCAGAACAGTTTGTCCTTAATGAAAGGACCGCCTAGGCGTCCGCCATAGTTGTCACGAGAGAAGGGTGGCTTTTCCGGATCTTCGACGTCTAGTGAACCGTTGTTGGCCGCAAAATCGGAACGACGCCAGAATCCAAACCCCGATCCGTGGATCGCATTGCTTCCGCTCTTGGAAATGATGTTCACTGCGCCGGTGGACGTTAAGTCGGTGCTCACGTCCAGCGAAGATTGCGAGATGTTAAATTCTTCGATGGATTCATTCGACAGGTTCATCACGGTCGTTCCAACCGTTTCGTCGGTGATGTCGACGCCGTCTACCTGAATGCGCGTGCTGCGGCCTGAACGGCCGCCAACCGAAACTCCCGTAAACTGGTTCTTCGTCGGGTCGAACGAGCCACCGTCCACCACCTGCACACCGGGCGCCTGCTGCGCCAAGTCAAGAAAGTTGCGGCCGTTTAACGGCAGCGCGTCAATTTGTTCCGCCTGAACAATGCCCTGCACCGTCGACTTGTCCGTGTCGACCGTTATGCTGTTCACCTCAACCACTACAGACGACGTTACGGATCCAAGTTCCATTTTGAAATCCAACGAAGTCGTCACGCCCACTCGGATAGAGAAGTCTGCGTTAATCGTCCTAAATCCGTCATGTTCTAGTGTCAGCTGGTACTCACCCGGAGCTAGGTCCGCAACGATCACTTGTCCGTCGGAGTTGCTGACAACGTTGACCTTGTTGCCCCGCTCCTTGCTCAAGACAGCAGCCTTAACATCAGAAACCGTCTTGCCTTCCGGGTCCACCACTTGCACGGACAACGCGCCGGTCAGTCTCTGGCCGAACGCGAAGCCTGTGGAAAGCAGCAACGCCACTACAAACGACAGAGTTCGCACGGTTGCTTTTAGCATTTTTTCAAATGCCCTCCCTTGGCCTGAATTTGGTGTTACCTTGGATTTGATAAAATTGATAACCTGGTGACTTCGAGCAATGCCATAGCAAATGCAAACGATAGGCCAAATGAATTCTGCCTTAACATCCTTCATTTGTTGCTGATAGAGAATGTAGAGGCGCTTTAGATGTGGTTTTATAGATTTTACTATGAATTTTAAGATAATTAATGTTGCGAACTCAGCCTCTGGGGAGCTTGCGCGGATGGTCCCCAGTACCATTACGCAATAGGAGCGCCTTCGCTATTCCATCCTCACGGCCAAGATGTCACGGCCTTTGATCCTCACTTCAATTCCCAATGGCGGCCGCAAGTCCGACCCCTGAACCACGGCCCCACGCGCGAGGACATTCCCACCGATAGACGCGTACTTCAGCGGGTCGAAAACGGTGCGGCTGCACGGGTTGCCGATCATGGGATGGTTGGCGCTGCGAAAACTATAATCGTTCCGCAGCCTGGCCATGTCCTGTACATATTCCAGCCGGCAGTTACCATAGGCTGCTTTCATAGCCAGCGCCCAGTAGCCTGCAGGCTGAGTCCCAGCGCCTCCGGGAAGGCGTACCAGGAGGGCCGGGACGTTCTCACCGGTAGCTCGGTTGCGAAACGTAAATTGCTGCGAATCCCATGGTTTTGCTAAGTCGCCGACCTGCGCCACCACTGGATCGCTTTCCGTGGCGACCGGCACCGGCAAATCCGGCACCGCGGGCGTGGAAGGAACATCAATCTGTGCCGCGGGCGGCGCCACGGACCCAGCAATGGTCTCGGCGCGACGCGACTTGGAAAGTACTCTTCCGCCAACGAAAACAGCAACCAGCACCGCCGCAAGCCCTCCGACCACCAGCCAGGGCCCGCCTCCCGGTCCAGAACGGCGCGCAGCCTGCCCGGTCACACCGGGGATTTGGGGCATTTCGGCCTTGAAGCGATCGCTTGCTGGAGGCTGGGACTGATCCGGCATGGCAATCTCCGTAAAGAAACAAGCGGGTCACGGCCGGCTCACCAGAGAGAACTGCAGGCGACGCGCTGCTGGAAAAGGGAACAAACCCATGCGGGAAGTCGCGAGCCAGGTTTCCACTCGCATTGTAGGCGCACCGTCAGTGGAGAGCAACATGACAAGGGCAGCTTTTGCCGCGCGAGAATCACCTCAGCTGTATTAGTGAAAAGGCAACAGGAAAGCGCGGAATGCTTGTCAGCGGCCCGCAGCGCGCCTAGTGTAGAAAGTAAGACCCAAGATGGACGATTGGTCTGGGGGCTTCGGGGTAGCCAATGCGTATCCTCGAAACCCCAGGGCCTTTCCGGCGAAACCGATGAGCGTTGACACCAGAGCCGCCGCGCGCCAATTTGTGCGCAGCCTAAATATTCTGCTGAAGTTCGCGCGCCTCTATGAGTTTGGCCATGTGCGGACCGCCGCGCAGTTTGAGACCACGTGGAAAGAACTGCGTACCGCCCTTGATGAAGCGGGCGAGGCTGGCCTGCTCCTGGGTGCTTCCGGAGCGCAGATTCTTCTGGATGGCGTGCCGCTTGGCGCTGCGGCCGCCGAACGCAGCTTCGCCCAATTGCTTTCCACTTCCGGCATCGCCAGCATCCACTTTGCATCCAATCTTTCGCAGGCACAGTTTGCTCGATTTGTGCGTGCTTTCCCCAGCGGCAACGCCAAGCCGCAGTCCCTCGCGGAACAATTGAAACAAGCGCTCGCTGGCGACAACAGCATCAAGATCAACGAGATTCGCTATGTTGCCGAAGACTCTTCCATAGCGGGCGCAAAGATCGCGGCGAATCTGACCGCCAAAGTTCTCGGCGCGCACGGTGACAAGTTCAAGGACTTTTTGGAGGACCCAAATCGCTTGCTGCAGATGATTCTTGCAGCGGAAGGGTCGCGTGGAGCCAGCGGTGGCGGCCCCGGGGGCGGCGGCCCAGGATTTGGCGGCGGTGGTGGAGTGCCGGGCGGCGGCGGATCGGGCGGCGGGGCGAGCGGAGGCAGAGATGGCGGTGGAACCTCCAGTCTCCCGGGCGGAAATCTTTGGGAAGCGGGCGGTGGCAGCGGCAGTGGCGGCAGCGGTGGCGGCAACGCCGGGGGAGGCGGAGGCGCGAATGGTTCCGCTTCCGCGGGCTCCAGGGCTGGCGGAGATCATTCGTTTCCAGCATTGTCCACGGCAGCCGCGGCTTTGGGAGTTTCGGCTCCGGGAAATCCCGGCAAGTGGCTGACCGCATCGGCCTTGCTGCACTCCGGTTCTCATGCGGGCAGTGCAGAGTTCACAGTGCAGGAAGAAGAAGTACGCTCGATGTTGAGTTTATTTGCGCAATTGGGCCGTGCGCGAAAAGACGCCGGCAGTGGCGGCATGGATGCGGCAACGTTTCAATCGCGGTTGTCCGCGATGCCCGTACGCAGCCAGGTTACCTTGCAGCAAGCGCTGGCTGGACTCGCAGCCCAGGCCCCGACGGAAAAGCCTGATCAGCCCATGCTCCTTAAACTCGCGGAGCACGTCGCCATCCGCTTCGCGCTCGACAGCTACGAGAAAGGCGAACTTCGTGTCAACGCGGTCAAGCAGTTGCTCGACCGCATGAACACGGAAATTGAGTCGCTGCGTAAGATCCTCGGCTCGCAGGAAGAACAGATGGCGGCGGCCGGGCTGAACGTGCAGTCGTACACCGAATTGCTGGACCAGGAATTCTGGGAACAGGTCCCCGACGAGAACAAAAAAGAGGTTTTGGCTTCCGACGAATCCTGGTGTGTGCCGCCGCGCAACGTGCGGGCGTTTCTGGAAGAAATGCTGCGCCGCGGCGAACTGAAAACCGTAAACGAAATTTTAATGAAGTACGCCGCCTGCATCGGACTGGAATCGCAAGAAGCTCGCCGTACCACAGCCATCGGCTTAGGCGAATTGGCGGAGCTGTATGGCAGCGGCGACGGCAGCGCGCTGATTGAGGGCATTCGTCGCGTCGGTAATCAACTGGCCGTGGAACGCGATCCGGAATTGCAAACACTCATCAGCGCCGCCTTTGTGCGCTTGAGCCAGGAAGCCGGTTCGAAGCGCTGCTACCCGGCAATGCAGCAGGCGCTGGCTTCGCTCGACAGCGTCGAGGCGCAGCGCCCCGGAGCCTCCCAGAATTTGCGTCCGCGCATCGGCGCCGAAGAACGCATCCCTGAATTTGTCGAAGAAACCCTGCGTACCGGCGAAATTGCCGACGGCTTGATCGACATTTTGATGCTGATGCCCAAGGCTACCCTGAACTACATTACCAACCGCTTCGGGCATTCGGGATTCCGCGACGATTGCGAATTGCTGGCGGAAATCGTCAAGGGCCTGGGCGAAGAAGCGCTTCATCGCCTGACGGAAACGCTGCAGACAGCCTCCGCCAATGAAGCCGCCGAAGTTGTCGGTCTCCTCGGCCAGCTCGATCCCAATGCGGTGGCCCAGATTTTGCCGGTGCGGCTGTCGCAGTGGCCGCGTTCCGTGCACGATCGCGCCATCCGGCAGCTTTGCACGGTCCCACAAGAATCGCGCGGCATTCTGCTGATTTCGATTTTTGATGCGCTCGATAACCTGATCAAGCCGCTCGCACTCGACGAGCTTGGCATGACCGGCCTGCCCGATGCCATTCCGAAACTTCTCGATCTGGCTTCGAGCGATGGAATTTCCGGCTACATCCGCCTGAAGGCTGTGGAGGCGCTCGGGAGACTGCGCGCTACCTCTGCCAGTCCGGCGCTGCAAACGATTTTGGAGGCGCGGCAAGTATGGCGCTGGCAATATCCAAGCGAATTGCGGGTGGCGGCGGCCCAAGCCTTGCAGCGTATCGATCCAGTCATGTCCATGCAGCGCCTGGAGGCCTGGGGTTTCGAGAAAAAAGATTTGGCGCTCGAACCGACCGATCCTGAAACCAACAGTGCCGTGATCAGGCAGCGGCGCTATGCGCGATTGAAGCTCAGTCGCAACCTGGCGTTGATTACCACCAACTTGCGCGAAAATTTCAAACTTAGCGTTCCGGAACTCAATCTGGGCGGGGGCATTGGAGCGGGCGAACGCCATCTGGCTCCTGGCACGCTGGTGAATTTCAAGCTGTCGCAGGGCGTTCGAACCATCAAAGCCCAGGCGCTGGTTCGCGGCGCCCGCCCGCAGGCTATGGCTTTTGAATTCGTGGACATGGACCTGGAAGACCGCGCGCGTTTGCGCAAAGTCCTTTTGGACTTGGGCGGTCTGCCTCAGGCGGCTCACGTGGCCAGCCGCGCACGCCGCCGCGGTCGCATCGCCATGATGAAGTAGAGTTTCCCTTGCAAGGCTGGCGATTCGTATTGCAATAACCCCTGCTTGTCGCATCGGAGTAAGGTCGCGGTTGGCGTGCTCTCTGCTAAACCGCTACAATTAGTGTTTGCGCAGACCTGGCCGGGCTCGGCAGTGTGCCTGCTGGTTGCGCGTAGCTTTCTCGGGAAAAACGACACAACACTTCATGGACGCCGCAAAAATTCTGGACCGCGTGGTCGCCAGCTTCATCGGCACCAAGCACGAACGCGACATCAAAAAGTTGCAGCCGACCGTCGCCGCCATCAATGCCAAAGAGCCGGAAATGCAGGCACTTTCGGAAGATGCGCTGAAGTCCGAATTCGCCACGTTGAAAGACCAAGTGCAGGATCGCCTGAAAGACGCCGATTCTGCAGACGCGGGCTATCGCGAAAAACTACAGTCCGCTCTGGAGCCGGCCATTGTCACGGCGTTTGCCCTTGCGCGCGAAGCCGGCCGCCGTTACCTCAACATGCGGCACTTCGACGTCCAGCTGATCGGCGGGCTAGTTCTTCACGACGGTAAAATCGCCGAAATGAAAACCGGAGAAGGGAAGACCCTGGTCGCCACGCTTCCCGCTGTTCTCAATTCCCTCGCCGGTCGTGGCGTTCACATCGTCACTGTCAACGACTATCTCGCCCGCCGCGACGCGGAGTGGATGAGCCCTCTCTATCGCGGACTCGGCCTCACCATTGGCGTCATCGTCCACGACCTCGACGACGAACAGCGTCGCGCGGCCTACGGCGCTGACATCACCTACGGCACCAACAACGAGTACGGCTTCGACTACCTCCGCGACAACATGAAGTACGACATCACCCACTGTGTGCAGCGCGGCCATCAATTTTCCATCGTGGACGAAGTTGACTCGATTTTGATCGACGAAGCCCGTACCCCGCTCATTATTTCCGGTCCTGCCGAGGAATCCACCGACAAGTACTACCGCGTCGACAAAATCATTCCCAAGCTAATCAAGGAAATTGACTACACCATCGACGAAAAGCACCGCACCGCCACCTTGACGGAGGAGGGCGTCAGCAAGACCGAACGCCTGATGGGTCTCGGCAATCTCTACGACCCGGCGCACATGGAGATTATTCATCACGTCTATCAGGCCTTGCG
>AR_comb_assmDRAFT_10064938_pt1 | contig 16510 bp, 21 predicted proteins | sample ArasoioldDNA_FD_10543 | JGI IMG/M metagenome (IMG submission 10543) | reverse complement strand
AGGAACAGCGTTTGTTACCGCTCCGACGCTATTACTTATCAGATCAGGTTCAGGGCCGAAACGCCCAAGTATTGGAGAATAGAATACTAATCCGCCTCTCAGAGTTAAGGGACTTGCTCCTTTCCCAATAATATCCGCTTCATCCGAAGTAAGAACACGATTCCATATTCCCAATTCTGCTATTTTTCCTAACCAATATTCACCCGCCGCTCCAAATTGCGCTCCCACAATAATTTCGTCTGTTGTGGTTGCTATGCGTGATCCCGAAGGTGTGCTTCTCTCTGTTACTGTCTGTGAAACGCCATCCTGATACCAAAGAGGGTCACTTGATGTATCGACAGATGCATAGGTTATAACGTGGTTGTGCCAGTTTGCATCAGGGTTCGTGATACTCCATCTTCCTACATTTGAATTCCATCCTACAGCTACCACCATATAGCCGGAGGTGTCATGTTGCACTAAAAAATTATGGTTTGTACCATAGCTTCCACCAAGCCATACAACATCCCGATATCCAGCCATGGCATCACGGATTAAAGAAAATGAAACAGAAAATGCAGTAAGATCACCTACTGCCGGAGGGACATTTGTAAAACTTATATAATCTCCATTACCATCAAATAAGCGTGACATATATTAACTTCGTGAACTTCCGTAAGGGATAGTGTCCTGAACGATGTTAGAGCCTGATAGCGCTGAATTAGCTGCACTTATTCCACGACCATCATCAAGAAAGTTAATATGCGCATTGAGTCCGACATGATATGCATAACCCTCATTGTCAATTATCTGGTTTTGATCTATGGTTTCCTGCCCTGTAACTTCGGTCTTTTCGATTCCGTTTCTTGAATATTTTTTAATTCTTACCGACATAATCGCCTCCTTTCATTATTTAAATTTACTATTCTGTACTTCAAGTTGGTGTTGAATTTCTTCCTGATACGCAAGGTCGTGCTTGATTTCTGCATCTACTACCTTCTGGTGTTCATTCAAGTTCTTCATTTTTAACTCCTCCTGCTCCTTTAATTTTCGTTTCTCCTCCATGCTTGCCATTACCTTGTCTGCGTGATCGCTACCGTATTGATTCATCAGTGTTTGACGAAGATTGATTTTTCTTTTGCCTAACAGGATAGCCAGTTCTTGAGTCTCGGCCCGTGAACCACCGATGGAATTAAGCTGCCGCATATGCCCCCTCTGTGATAGATTGATAGGTTTTTCTTGCTTCCTGAGCTGCATTAACATTCGGTTGCGATTGATTGATCAATGCTTGAAGCTCCTGACTCCTCTTTTTTTCTGCCTCTATTTGGCTTTGAATAGCCTTCAAATTACTCTCTGTTTTGACTGCTTTTTTCGGTTTGGGTTGCGTTTCCTCATCTTTTTGTAACATCTTTACTGCCTCCCAGTCTGTTGATGCTTGGGTGTCGTGTGAAAGCCTTTGATCTTGATAGAGGCGGTTTATAAGCAATTCGCCCTGATAACTCTCACCTGTGTCTTTTCTCATTTTGTCTATCTGATTCATAATCTTAATAATATCTTTCGATTTTGCTTTGATTGAAGCCCGTTCGATAAGATAAAACATTTTCTTTGCCATTCTTGCATCATTGCGCTTTTCACGGTCAACTCCGAGAAAATCAGCCAGCCGGTGAAAGCCTCTGTCATATTTCCACATTTCCCCAACTTCTTCTATGTATGCTTGATCTCCCATATTTCTAACCAATAAAAAAGAGTTCTACCTAAATTCTCTCGTTTGAGAAAACTTAGATAGAACTCCGTTAGAACTTTTTGGAGACTCTTATTTAGAGATACACACTAGTGTTTAGGCATTTCGACTCTAAATGAAATTCTCCGTTCCCCGTTAAGCTCAGCTTACCCCTAAGGATAAACTATTTTGTGTCTTGAGTGTAACAAATATTAACTTTCTGTCAAGGTGGGTGTGGGTAGTGAGGTCAGTTATTGTTGATTAATTAGCCATAATGGAGGATAATCTAAGGGGTTCTCAAAATAGTAGTTACGGACTTTATACTGTATCCCCGACATAGAGTCCTCTTTATCATCTTTCTGCCTGTCAAAGAAGAAACTAAAGGGTTTTTTGAAGCTAATTTCCACTTTTCCTTCAAATATAAACAAGTCCGAACTTATTGAAAGCACTAAATTGCGTTTTTTCTCGATATCGTTTCCTTCCAGTATTTCTTGTGCCTGAATTATCACTTCTGCGAAATTTTCCACTAGTCCGAACTTTTCATCTCCCCGGTTTGTAACTTCCTTTATTTTCCCTTCGAAGGTTTTTTTAGTATTGATATACTCATTCTTTTTTAGGATATATTCTTCTGCTGTGATCTCTTTGGAGGTTCGGAGATCAAGTAAGCTATTGAGCCTGCTATCAATTTGGGCCATGTTCTTCTGATACCTGCTTATAAGATCATGCTGAAATGATCGTTTTTTATCTAAATCAAGTATAGCCAGATCAGTTGCGATTTCCCATTCTTCTTTATCAAACTCCACTTTCGATATTGCAGCCTTGAGTTGCTTCTCTATGTCATCTACTCTGATGGGCCTTTGACTACAGGAGCCGTGTTTCTTCGCGCATGAATAATATTCGTAAACTGCATGGTTGTCTGTCTTTGGATAATATTTGTGCCTTGTCTCGCCTGTATAGATTGATTGGCACTCACGACAACGTATGAGGCGTTTGTATGAGTGTTCACCGGCCTTTCCCCGTACATGCGCCCTGTTCTTAATAATTGCCTCAACTTTATCAAATAGGTCTTTCGAAATAATCGGCTCAAATGTTCCGTTAAAGAGTTCACCGTTTCTTGAAATGACGCCGTAATAGACTGAGTTATTTAGCATCTTTTGTATAACCGATAATGAGAATTTACCGCCATACTTCCCTTTAACTCCCCATTCATGGTTAAGATTTTTGCGAAGCAAAGAGAGGGGATATTCGCCGGTGGCGTAAAGCTCGAAACACTTTCTGACAATCGGCGCGTTTTCATCCGGTTCGATATTTTTAATATTATTTCGGTTAAAATTTCGATATCCAAAAGGAGCGCACCCCGGGTATTGACCTAGCCTTAACTTGGTTCTATTGCCTCGTTTCACGTTTGCAGACAATTGACGGCTATATTCGTCTGCCATGCCGAAGTAAATATAAAGCAAAAGTACATTATCACCCTTCCGGTAAGTTTCAAACGGTGTGCGTATCTCTTCGAGTATTCCATCCCGAAAAGCTTTAATAACTCGGGCTGTATCAGATTCATTTCTTGAAATGCGGTCAAACTTCCATACAAGAAGTGCGTTTGCTTGTCCTGCCTCAATGAGGTTAAGAACGTCGTTAAATACCGGCCTGCCTTGTTTGGCTGCTGAATGAGACTCGTCAAATGTACTTGTAACTTGGAGGTTGTTATTTGAGGCATATTGTGACAATTCCTCTATTTGTGATTGAATTGAGAGGATTTGAGCGTCTTTATCCTCCCGTGATTTCCGGCAATAGGTGATATATTTTAGCTGGTTCATTTAATTGGCCTCGTTCTTCCTTTTTTTAAAAACCCTTCAATGATCTTCTTTCTCTCTGACTTTGTCCTAGTTTTTGTTTTTTGATTTATCTCCGTTACTGGTTTTAATTTGTAGTTAGTCATTCAACAAAAAACTTTCGCAAACTTTAATAAATTCTCTGCTATTTCCTCCGCTTCCTTATCATCTACCTCTCGATTTAGCTTGATACTATAATGTTTTTTGATACGCTGTAGTATATCATGCTTCCGTTTTGCAAACGGGTCTATTGAAATAGTAGATGGTTTATTGTGAAATGCAATATCCGAGTTTTTACTAATGTTTTCACTGACTAAAGTCATAATTATTCACCCATCGACCAAGGGTCCTTATCTTTAGGTTCATCATTTACATATTGTTCTTTGGGGATAGGGTAGCTTTGCAAGGTATTGCTAGGCTGTGGCTGTGGTTGTGGCTTTTGTGGTTGTGGTCTAGGTTTCACTTTTACCAATCGTGGATCTTCTATGATGCTTAATTTAGGTTCTGTATGATGATTGTTTTCCTCAGATTGTTGAATTTGAGTAGCCTGTTGTGGAGGTTGTGAGGTATCCGATTTCTTCTCGTAAGGTGATGGTTGTGTAAGAGCTGTCAATTGCTCGTCACGGATAAATTCAATGCCATCAATAAAAAATTCGTCTGCACCTTGTTTTGCTTTCTGATATTTCTGATAGAAATTATTTTGAACTATGCTATTATTGCTTTGATCTATAAAGTCCGGATGTCTCTTTTTTAGGTAAAAGGTTATCGCTTGCATGTCGCCATCTGCAATCTTTTGAATCAGCGCATCTCGCACATCGTCTAATAGTTCGGCTTCGGCTTCGGCTAATGCTTCAGTAAATACCTCATCTTCATTCATCCACTTGTAAAAAGTGGTTCGACTAATATCTAAAGCTCTGCAGATATTGGAGATATGACCTCTTGTTTCTCTCCATAACTCAATAGCCTTAAGTTTTGGTTGTGTAAGAGCATTTTTGTTCACTTTGTAAGCTGGATTTTTTTTCTTGGTAACCTGAAATTTTGACTGTTTTTTTGTTGGTTTATTTTTCATTCTCCTCTCTTTCCTTCTTCTCTTTTTCAACAAGCATCTCCAGCCGACCAATTTGTATAAGACTTTGAACTTCACCTGCTGAAAATCCAAAATTTTGCAAGTTTTTAATTATCTTTTTCTCCTCAGGCTTCATAATGTTTCTGAATGCTTCCGCAAGCTCATTCCTCCTTTTTATTTCTTCTATGACTTGACCTAACAATTCTTCAACTTTGCTTGTTTTTTCTTCATCTTCCATGCTGATAAAATCTTTTAAGAGATTCAATTCCTAGCTTCTTTTTGAGCCTACGGGCTGCGTTTGGTTTGAGAAAGAACTGACGGCGTTTTGCCTCCTCAATAATTCCAGAGGCCATAACTTTTGAAATGAATCGTTTAATAAGTAATTCGTTGGATTCGTTAATTCTTTTTTGCACTTTTACCATTGAAAACCACCCCCCTTTAGTTGGCTTTTGATCACCAAGAAGCTTCATATATTCTAAAAATTCGCTTGCTAATTCGGAATATGCGACGTCTGAGTTGTGTAGATCTTCCCGTAAGTTCGAAATTTCTTTTTGCTGAACTTTAATAATTTTTGTGCTTCGTTTAAGTCCTACGGATGCGCGGTCAAGGGCTGCTATCGCGCTGTCTGAATTACGAACAAGTTCTCGTCTAAAATTGGCTATTTTCAGCTCATAAAAACAATGGACACACAAATCTCCATAATCTGAAAAATTGGCCTCTGAATAAACAAGAAAAGTATTACAGTTAATACACAATTTATTTTTGTTCATAGATCTTTTATCTCCTTTGAATCTTTCTTAATAAAACATTAATTTTTACTTCATTTTCTAACCTAGCTTCTTTTAACTCTTCATCCGGCATATTTTTATCGTGATATCTTAAAAACGGCCTTTCTTGTAAAAATAAATCTGTATTTTTATCAAGCTCTTTATCGAGTCTGTCTGTTAAATTTAAAAATAATGCTGTTGATCTTTTCATTTAAGTTCAATTATCATCCCACCTGGCTGTTTAAAAGCGAGATCATAAACTATTCCAGCAATGCCCCGTCTATTCTTTCTTAATTTAAGTTTTAATCCTTGAAAGGACATCCCGGGTTTATATGTTTCCCTCTCTAAAAAGAAGCCAAGATCACAAACCATAGCAATTGCCCCACTCCCTTTATACTCGAGGGTTCCTTCAATGGATTTATCTCTCGCTACAGAATTGGAGAGCTGAGAAAGTACCAATATACAACAATTCAGGTCTTTTGCTGCCTTCTGTAGATCGAGGGCTACTTTTGAAAGCCTTGCGTATTCGTCGTGTGATCCCTTCGAAAATATGTTTTGAATAAAATCTATAACCACAAATTCATAGCCTTTATCTCTTATTTCTTTAATAATAAGATCGATTTCATAAGTGTCATCGTAGAAGGCCATGTAGTCGTCATATGCTGAAAGAGCCGCCTCTGCCTCTAGCTTTTCATGGTACTCGCTCTTTTCTAAAAGCCCTGATCTAATTCTCGTAGGTTTCAGATTGGAGAGTGAGCCAATAAGCCGGGAGGCTACCATATGGCTTGATATTTCCAGTGAGAAATATGCGCTGCTAAACCCCTGCTCAGCAATGTTTAATAAAAGCTGTCCTGCAACATACGACTTTCCAATTCCGGTATGCCCTCCAATAACAACAAGCTCCTTTCTCATAAAGCCACCATCAAGCGTAGAGTCTAAAGTTTTAAAACCTGTTTTCATAAACTCAAGATTTGATTTTGATTCCTTAATTTCATTGATTAGGGATGATATCTTTTGCATTAATGTAGGCCTCTCCTTTCGTTAATGGTTCATTTTTATTGGAATAATCATTTCTCAACCAACTACGAAGATAGGCTTTGTAATTCTTCTTCTTTTGTCCATTAGCAAGTAGCCAGTCGTTTGCTTGTTCTCCAGCCTTCACTATTTGATCAGGGGTTTTACTGAATTTTTGAGATAATTCTTCTAAGTCACTACGTGGTATGTTTAGGAGAAAAGAGTTTGATTTATGTATCTTATTAATATCACTATCACTATCACTATCACTATCAAGCGCCTCTGGTATACCAGTTTTACCAGTGGTAGATTTGGTAGGTTTTGGTAGCTTGTCGTATCTCTTTTTTATATTTTTCTTATTACGTTCAACTATGCGTTCCCATTTTTCGTTATCCCTATCAAGAGTCTTTTTAATAAATGAAAACGCTGTTTTAGCTGCGACACTCTGAAAACCCTGTGGGTTATCTGGGTTAATTTGGGAATTGAAGATAGCATCTAGTAGCTCTCCTTTCTCTTCTAAAGAAAAATCCTTAATTGAATCATATATGTCTGTATATAAAACAAAAGATTTTTTCATTTCTCACCCTCCATAATTTGATTAACTGGAACAAGCGGGATTTTGACAGCTCCTAAACCCTTACAGGTGGGACATTGTATTCGGGGATCTCTGCCGATAGCTCCATAGCCATTGCAGTTTACGCATTTTTCAAACTTAAACTGTGGTATTAAATTTTCATTCATAATCGTATTAATCGTAAAACCAACTCCGTTACTTGTTTAACCATTCCTGAAATTCCTCAGGGGTTTCGTGTTCATGTTTCCGTCTGAACTCCTCTATCGGATCGTACTCTTTTAATATTTCCTTGATTTCTTCCATAAAAAAATCCACGTCCTAAACCTTGCGGTTTAGCGTGGATTGTATTCGTCAAGAGCGATAGTTCGCTCACCCGGGATATTTTTATTCCATCCCGGCGCCAGTGATTAACATTGATTTTTTATGCTAGTAGTAGGACACCACTTCCTACCAACAACTAGCTGTTTTTGTAAATTGTTTCAATACTATCTATTAATTTTAAAATATCGTTTTTTTCTTTTTTGACTTGGTCAGTGACTTTAAAATTAAGACTACGATCTTCATTTCTTCCAATAGGTTCAATAAAACCATTTCTTAGTAATGAAGAGTGTATTCCTCCTAATTCTTTTCCGGAAAGATTCATTCTTTCGCCTGATGCCTGACTGGACATGGGTGAATTTAATATAAACCCCTTGAGGGCTTGCATTTGGGGCATTGTGAGCCGTCTTACTTTATCTTTCGGATTCATACAAATACTCTAGCATCTATTATCTCTAATGTCAAGTGGTAAAAGTGGATGTAGTAGATCAAGAAAGATGCACAAGCCACAGGTGGAATTTTGAATTGCCCCCCCGATACCCGCATTCGCACACCTGGGTTATTCTCAAGTTTTTTTATTTTTCATTAGTATTTAAAAATTTAAGCCCGTAGGAAATAATGTGCTAATTCATGAGCAATCGAAAAACGTTGCCGTTCATGTGTCTGATCGGGATTTAATAGAATTTTTGTTTTACCCGTTTGCTTATCATACGTTATGCAGGCATTGAAATTCTCGTCCTCTTCTGCTCTTTCAGGAGATAAATAAACATCAATTCCATACCCCTTAGCTAGAGTAATTATATCTATGTATCCTTTCCCCTGACTTAATCCAATAGCTCTGTTTATTATATCTTGCATCAAGATCACCTGTCTTTTCCTCTATAACATACTACTTTTTAGCCTTAAAATCAAGACGGACAAATAATATCAAACTCATCCGTTTACGTTAATCTTTTAACTCAACAATTTCTTTTATATTTTCCGGCGTATACTGTATGGCAGTTTTACTATTCCGTGACACTACCCCATACGCACCGGTTGAGAGCTTTTTATACAATTCCTCTTGATTCATCGCCTTAACCGTGCCCTTGACTCCTTGCTTTGTAACAATCACATAGGTTTTAACCGAAAGGAAATCAATCAAATTTTTTCCAAGAATTTTCCATTCTCCAATTTTTTGGGCTTCGATCCGGCCATCCCGTAAATAATCAGACAAAGTTTGGGGGTTCATTCCAAGGACTTTAGAGGCTTCTTCAATGTTATATACCCTGTATGGGTCTATTTTTCGCTCATCATTATCAGACATGGATATAGTATAACATACTAACAGACTACTTGTCAAGTATATACTGCCTATTGACAAAAGCACAAATCTATGCTATAATATAGGAGTTGAAGGTTTGCTGGCAAGGGTAGGGCTTTTTTGGTAGAATACAACTTGCCTCTCGGAGAAAGCAACCTTCAACAAGTAGCTTTACCAAACTCCGAGGGGTTTTTTATTGCTTGTGAGTATGAAACGTGTAAAACTGATTGAAGGAATGTTTTTAGATATCGCTACGAAAGAAGAGCGGCAGAAAGTTGATGCTTTGTATGCATCAAGAGCAAAAGGTAGCGCAATTGTCTACATGCTGAAAAGAATCCGGGATCATTGGGTTATAATGATTAATGCGAGAGAAAAGAATAAACATATCCCCCTCTCTGATACTGGAAAAGAAAGACTTATAAAAATAAATAGTGGTGGTAAGTCTTGGTTTCAGTGACTTTACGAAGGGTTGGACTTTTAAGGCTATCTAAAAGAGTCCACCGCACCAGACAATGATATAGTTTGATAGCATAAAAAGGGTTCTCACATTATGAATAATTACCTGCCTAATAGTCCTATAACTGTAAGTACGTCAACGAGTGGTGATGCACAGCCGAATTTGTCACATTTTAATGCAATATGGGAATTTCTTATCTCAACAAAACGATTAAAAAACACATACCGCAATAAACAAAACGCTCATGTATCGTTTAGGCAATTATGTTTATGTCTTGATGGCAGACCGCTTTCCCCGCAAACTATGGACAGTGTCGCCGAACAGCTCCATAATAGGCAACTCAGTGTCAATTATATTAGGAGATTAATCCGCTTTGCTCTATGGTTAGATCTTTATTACGGCAGACATGAGCTTCAAGGTTATGTCCATAATGTTCAGGCGAAACAGTATCAAATCCAGACACAAAAAAAAGATGATGAGCGCTTGACAGGATTTCGTGTATTCTTACGGCGTAAAGGACTGAAAGAGGTGTCGATTCTTGGCATTTTACACGTTGTCGGGCGAACGCTTGATGTTACATCACTCGACGAGGTTGAGGAATATTTTCTTAAACTCCTCGACTCGGGACGAACGCCACAGTATATAAATTCAATCATGGGAGGTCTACGTTATTATGGCGAATTTTTAAATCGGGATGATATAAAAAAATTAAAGTTTTTTAGAATCCGGCATCAAAATGCTAAATCAACGATGAGTGATCAGGAAATTGAAGACTTCCTCAATTTACCTGCGGAGGAACATGTACAGGGGATGTATCTTTGGCATTATAAAAAGAATACATTGTTTTGGAAATGCCTTGCGTTTTCGGGGGCAAGAACAGGGGAGATTGCTAAATTGACGATTGATCAGGTCGATTTCGGACGGGGAATATTTGTCGTTGTTGATAGTAAAACAGGCCCGAGAAACGTACCGATTTCTCCCGCTCTAGTCTCTGACTTGAAAGAACACATAGCGCTTCTTAAAGGAAACCTCCTCTTTCCTGCAATGCGAACCGGTAAGCCACTTGAGAGAGGTGCATGGAATTTTGACTTTCATGCACGTCTGAGCCGGCTAGGTATTAAACGGCCCCGCTTAACTCCCTATTCTTTACGCCATTCGTTTATTACCCGTAACTGGGATATGGGTTTGCCGACTTTGCAAAAGATCGTCGGCCACAGACAAATCGAAACAACCGCACATTATACCCATCTTGTCACAAAGGATATTGTCAACGCAATCAAAAAAGATTCGTTAGTCCGTTCCACTTTATCAGGAGAGGATCAAGTACTTCTGGCTCGGGAGATTCTTGAAAAATCCGGATTTATTGTTCGCAACATGCAACCGAGAGCAGACGGCGGATTTACGCTTGAAGTGTTTGTCAAATAGTAGGGAAGTAAAAAAGGGGATGTAGATCGTATTTCATTCAATACCTATCTTTAATTTTTTTAGCTTCACTTTTTTTTCTAAAATCAATCGTAGGGGTATGAGAGCTATGTACCTACGTCTTTGTTAATAAACGCCTCTCTACGGGCGCTACAGTGCCAATCTTTTTTAAGACATTTCCTGAATTTTTTTATAATGACCTCAGATAGTCATTTATGATCTTCTCCCGGGGTTCACCTGAATTTCCAATTTTAGCAATGACCTCTGAAAGCCTGCTTGTTCCAAACTTCTCAATTAATTGATCTGACAGGTGCATATATGACTTGGAGGTGCTTTTCGCAATCTGGACTACTTTTTGTTGGTTGGAGAGGGTATCATAAGCCATAATATTTAATTTTCCCGTTTTAGGTTTAACAGTTTTTCTCTTAAATCTTCGCTCCATAATTCACTCTGCCTCAACTGTCTTAATATCTCCTTACGCTCTTCAACACTTTTAAAACTAAATATTTTTGCTAAATAGTATGCTCGCGCTTGGTTGGTTCCAAGATTTCTTACCGCTTTTGCATAATTCCCCTCATTGGCGTATTGTTGTTTATTCAGCATGTCTTTGATGTGTTCCCGGGTTTTCTCGTCCCATAAACCCTGCTGCTTCCATACTTTGATAAGGGCCAGTCTTTCCTCCGGTGATTGAAGATCTTTTAATTGTAAATACATTTTATTCGATACTTTCTGTGCATCTGCTTTCTGTTGATTAAATTCCTCTTTGTATTTTTGGGCTTCCTGTTCCTCAGGTGATAACGCTTGTCCTTTCTTCTTATTTAAATAATCCTGTGCCTCTTGAGTGCTCCACAATCCAAAGATAAGAGGTTTAACTGACGGCGGTACTTCAAATTTAAGATTACCGCTTTTTGTGAATGAGCCTCCTTCTTGCATTGCGAGCGCTGCTTCACCTGTTCTGTGCAACTGGTTGCCTCCTGGTATTGCTGCTGATACACCCAAACGCGAAAGATCGTTAATTCCTTGACTGGTCTTTTCTTCGTCGCCGCTTAAATACCCTGCTGCTGTATTTCCTACTGCTTGGCCAGTCTGCACGATTGGAGAAGAGCCGATATTTGGTAAGAAGTCATATTTAATCCCAAACGCTTTGCTTAGTAATCCGGCATAAAGTAAACTCGCTCCCGTCCACCTGACAAGTCCGGCGACATCTTTGTTCTTCACCATGCCGGATAGGAACTCGGTTTGCTTGACGGGGTAGTTTGCGAACTGAAATAAAGTTTTTATTGCATCGGATTGCAGGGCAACGGGGGTGTCTACTCTTGAAAATAAGAACTGGGTATCTCGCACTATCTTTTTCGCGTAATCTATTGCTTCCGCTTCATTCATCCCCTGACTTAATGCTTTTGCTTTCCCTCCATAATAGGCAGCTCCACGATTGATAGTCTCAGCAAGATTAAACATTGAAAATAACCCTTTATCCATTTTCTCAGTGAGATTTTTATAAGCTGATAAATTCCTGTCCTGAATGAATGAGTCGTCTAAAACTCCTTGTTCTTTCAGCTCTTTTGTTCCATTGGTGAGAAGTTTAATATATCCTAAGGGTGTGTATTTCTCTCCAAGTTTGGCGTACGTGTTTGCGCCCTGTCCCAGATTACGAATTGCGGAAGCCGGATTTAGTCCAATCATACCTCTGAAAAAAGCCTGTCTTATTTTCTGTGATGCAAACGTAACAGGACGAGCCGTCAATTTATATCCTATCGGGCTGGATTTGACTGTGTTGTCTATAAGGGTTTCTATTTCCTGAGGTCGCATGTTGACGTTTTCTACATATCGTTTGACATACTTGAGCTGTGATAGTTCTAAAGATTCTGATTTTCGCTCAATTGGTTCAAGCGCCTGATCAATATGGAATTTTCGGACAGCACGTTTAACATATGCATCCAGCGCTCCCCACGCATCCATCTTGTAGCCGAGTTTTCCTAACCGCTTTTGCAAGAATGGGTCATAGGTTTGACTTGGTATTTTATCAGTGATTATTTTTGCAAGATCCTCGTCAAATTCTTTGTTGATAAAATCAGATTCAAAAATGTGCGTTATGTAGTTTGATAATCGTTTATCATCGGGAAGTTTGAGCCTATCGGCCCAATCTTTAAAATATGTTTGAATTTCCTCAGCTACCTTTTTTCCCTCTGACGAGAGAGTTACGCCTTTATTGCCATCAAGCCATTGAAAGATCTCTCTATTTTCATTTGGCGCTCTCTTCGACCATTCTGTTACTCTGTTTAATTCTTCGGGTAGTTCGTTATTGTAATCCTCCCACTTCCGGCGTAAAAGAGTCATTTCTTTTTCCATGCCTATCTTTTTCATTACATGCTCAGGAGTGCGGATATAGTCAATTATGTTGATTTTCTTTTTAACAGGCGTTTGCAGGGGATTCTCAATTGCTTTTTGCACTTTGCTTACCTCATCAAGAAAATCCGGCATTTGAAAGTTCTCAGGACTCCATTTATTTTTTTCTTTAGTATACTGAGCAAGTCGTTTCGCTCCTTCCTCGCCATAGAGAGGATTATCTATAGCTCGAATATTGGTAGCCGCATTTCTGCCGGATGACCGGAGATCGACTGACGGATTAATTTGAGCAGGTTTATTTATCTGTTCGTCAATTCGGGCTATCCCCTCCTGTATAGTTGTTATACGCTGTCCAATAACAGGACTGTCTTTTAATGCCTGAATCGCTGCGTAGTTGCCTTTATAGTGGCCCTGCTCTCCGGCGGTATCTACAAGCTCTCTGTTTAAGGCTGCTCTTGTCGCCTTTAAATTCGTTTCTGAGGGGTTTTGAAGCGTAGCATCAACAAATTCATTGATAATTTTACCCTCATCCTGCGCACTTTTTGCATCTGTCAGGGAATCTCTTAATTTATTTAATATACCGGGGGTCTCTGAAAAATTCATTTGTTTAGCAGGCATGTTACCGCCTCGTTCTAATTGATGGAGATCATCCGGTCCGATATTTGCATCAAAGTTTATAAAGCCTGCCTGATAATCGCCGTTACGTGGAAGATGGAGAGTTTCACGGAGATCTCCGTAAAACTTCGGCTCCTGAACTCTCACAGAAGGTTTATTATACAATCTGCCACGTGCGGGACTATAGAGCTTTGAATACTTTGTCTCAGGCACACCCGCTTTTGCGGATTGAGCAAGCATATTCGGAATATCCAGCACTTCATCTACCGATATTCGCTTTCCTGTGAATCGTCCAAGTTCATCCCTTGCAAAGCGTAGGACGGCCTGATCTGCCTGTTTCTTACTCATTCCGTGATCTTTTTGCAAAACATCCGATAATTTGTTTTTAACCGCTCCAAAAGTGTGGCCTGTACCGCTCAATCCTCCACTTAATAAACCGCCGGCTACTGCACCTCCCGCTCCCTGTTCAAGACTCTTTATAACCTGATCGGGGAGAGAATCATTTCTGCCCTCTGCAAGGCCGTTTATTAGGCCATAGATACCGCCTATCTTACTTCCTGAAATAGCGCCAGACTTAACAGAGTTGAGGAAGGTTGTTTTTGCTGCCTGTTCTGCTGCTTGAGATCCAAAACCAAAAACCTTACCGCCTCCATAGACTGAGAGGGGAGGCAATGCTGTGCCGGCTAGATTACCTGCTATCTGTTGAGGGGTTCGCTGCTCACCCATGACGTTATATGCAAGCCTTGCTTGTGGACTTTTAAGGGTTGAATATGAAGGTATATTTTGCCCTGTGAGTCTTGCCCCTGCCAGTCTCCCGATATCTAAAGCAGGGTCAATAACACCTTGCCCCACTACCGTATTGATAATTCCACCCGGGATATTTGCGACACTATTTCCGACCTGACCTGTCAACGACTTGTCACTAAATGGTTTGAAGTTCGGTACGATTTGGGTAGGCTTTGCGCTCTCAATAAATTTTTGAGTATTAACTAACCCTTGCCCGACTGGTGAGTGCCAGAAGTTATAATTTAGGCTATTGCCTGTTTGCGATACCGCATTTGAGACTTTGCTTTTTACCGGAGGGAGGCTGCTATTTACCTTCTGCTGGAGTGAAGCCCAAGAAGTATTCTGTTTAGGTTTAATAGGTGCTTGTGGGAGGAGAGATCCTACTTTTTGTTGAATCGCACTCCATCCCGAAGCTGCGGTTTTACTCGCCTGTGCAAAAATTCTTTTTGCTTCTTCTGCTGCGTTTAATTGTGACATACATATTATTGGAAATTACCATTTACGATACTATAATCTTCCTCGTCGTCCGGTACGCCATTGTTGTTAGTGTCGGAAATTGCTTTCTTTTTGGCGACTGGCGCTTGTAATATCCCTGCCGGCGCTCCGTATGCTTTTTCTACCTCTCGGAGTCCGGTATCAGAGAGAGCACCGTTTCTGGCCATTTCTTCATAGAACCCCAGAAGTTTATTTGTAGACTGATACGACATGCTGTAGGCTTTAGATTGTAAAGAGTTCTGAATTTGCTGTTTTTGGGCATCAAGATCCCGTAAATAACTAGTATTACGCGCTTTAATTTCAGTAACTAAATGTTGATAATTTTCGATTGACTGCTGTTTTCTTGCCTGTTTGTCTGCATTTACCTGCCCTTTTCGGATATTGAGTTCTGCAAGATCTTTTTGTAACTGGGTTTTTGCTTCTGCGATAAGCTGTTCTGACTGGTTTTCTATATTTGTTTTTTCGCTGATATATGTTCGAAGTAGGCTATTTTGTAAATTAGCAACCTTACTATACTCGTTTTGGAGTCCTTGACGAAATTGAGCAATATTTTTCATTGAGTGCGTCCCTGCAAGCTCGGAAGCAAAAGCGCCTGTTCCTGTTGTACCTCCATAGCGGGCTTGAAGACCTTGCTGGACTTCTGAATATTGTCGTCTTTGTTCGTTAATATTTGATTCTGTGTCCTGCTCTGCTTGAGTCTTATACTGTGCGAGGTTCGCTTCGCCCTCAGTTTTATTACTTTCCAAGTCAGTGAGCTGTTGTTTTTTTGTATTTTGTATTCCTTGTACCGTGGCATCTGTCCCGCTTTGAAAAGCCCCGCCTAATTGATCTATTTGAGAAATAATGTCGTTGAAGGGGGAGTCATCGAAGCTTGGTTGTTCCGGTATACCCTCGAGTAAATTAGAATTTACGGGTGTATTTGAATTATTAGGCACACCGCCCCCAAACGTGTTTGCTCCCAATACTCCTTGCTGAGGCTGTACAAACAGATTAGCAGGCGCTTTTTGCCCTATCGGGTTTACTCCTCCTATTGTTTGCCCGGGCTTCACCGGCCCTATAAAGCTTGAAGGTAGGGTCTTCGTAACCTTCTTAGGCTGTGGTGGTGTTGGTACTGGTGTTGGTATTTTATTAAAAACTGCCATAGTTATAAATTATTTTTTTCTCTTAATGTTTGGGCTTCACCGTTAAATCCCAGCATTTCCAGCTTTGCTGCTTTTTGACGAAGTACTCGTTTTTGGTATTCATCCTGTGAGATACTATTGCGATTTTTCCCCTGAACGACATCTCTATAAGTTGGTAATCCTTCATCATTTGCATACTGTTTCAAAGATTTTTGATAATCTTCATCCAAACAGGTCTCATCGAAATAGCCGGCTATTCTTCCCGTTGCATACTTCATAGCATCACGTCCGCATCCACAACGACAGGGCTGGACTTGATCTTCCCATGTTGGCCAATCACTCACTTTATTAGCCTCCCGAATTTTTTAAATATTACTTTCTTAGCGTATTCAGCAATCATAGTTCTCTCCTTAATGATTAAGTCATCAAGCGCCGGATCGTTTCCTTTTCCAATCTTGTCAAAAACTTCGGCTATTCCCTGTTCAAGAGCGATATTCTTCACTCTCGCTTCAACAACCTTTTCTATTTCCCGTTTAGTAGCTGTGTTCATACCCAAGGTATAGCACGTTTCATATTAATATTTTTTCTGGTATAGGTGGAATTTGGCTTAAATGGATATGAAATTTTTGGATGACCGAAAGGAACAGCGTTTGTTACCGCTCCGACGCTATTACTTATCAGATCAGGTTCAGGGC
>AR_comb_assmDRAFT_10429119_pt1 | contig 16535 bp, 12 predicted proteins | sample ArasoioldDNA_FD_10543 | JGI IMG/M metagenome (IMG submission 10543) | reverse complement strand
GCAACACTAACCAACGGATTTACCTACGTATCGACGGCGCCGACGATCGCGAGCATCTCGCCGACGGCAGGCCCAACGCTCGGCGGCACCAACGTGACCATCACTGGAACGAAGTTTGTTTCTGGTGCGACGGTTACGCTCGGCGGCGCGCTGGCCACCAACGTCGTGTTCGTGGATGCGGCGTCGATCACGGCGACGACGCCGGCTCATCCGGCAGGCGCGGTCAGCGTCACAGTGACCAATCCCGACACCCAGAGCGCGACGGTTGCCAACGGCTTCACATATCGATTGCCGCCGCCGTCGATTGTCGCGGTCGCACCGTCTTCCGGAACAACGCTTGGCGGCGTGGCGGTGATGCTAACGGGATCCGATTTCGTGACCGGGGCCGCGGTCAGCTTTGGCGGAATCGCCGCGACCAACGTCCAAGTCGTCGACAGCGGCTCAATCTCCGCAACGTCACCCGCCCACGCCGCAGGAGCAGTCATCGTCACGGTCACGAATCCCGACGCGCAGAGCAGCACGCTCGCCAATGGCTTTACCTACGTCTCGACCGCTCCGACGATCGCAAGCGTGACGCCGAATTCGGCGCCACCAAATGGTGGCGCGGCGGTGACGATTACCGGGACCAATTTCGTGAGCGGCGCGAGTGTTGTGTTTGGTGGGAGCGCCGCGTCCGATGTCGTGGTCGCGGGACCTGCGACAATCACCGCCACGGTACCTGCGCACGCAGGAGGAATCGTCACCGTCACGGTCACGAATCCCGACAACCAGATCGGAACGCTGACCAATGGGTTCACTTATGTGCTGCCACCTCCCGTCATCACGGCGGTCGCGCCACCGTCGGGCTCGACGATCGGAGGCGTCTTGGTGACTGTAAACGGCAGCAACTTCGCCACTGGCGCGACGCTGAAGTTCGGAGGTGTGTCCGGCACCAACGTCGTTGTCGTCGATGAGAGCACGATAACGGCCACCACCCCTGCGCACGCAGCCGGGCCGGTCGATGTTGTCGTCGCCAATGTCGACGCGCAGAGCAATACGCTGGTACACGGCTTCACGTATGTCTATACAGGGCCGACGGTGTCCGCTGTCAGCCCCGCATCCGGTACGACACTTGGTGGGACACCGATCGCGATCAGCGGGTCGAATTTCAGCTCGGGAGCTTCCGTGACTATCGGCGGCAGCCCTGCCGCGAATGTGATCGTGGTCGATGCCATATCAATCACAGCGTCCACGCCCTCGCACGCGACCGGGGCGGCGAGTGTGACGGTGACGAACCCTGATGCTCAGACTGGAACGCTGTCGAGCGGCTTCAACTATGTCTTCACCGGCCCGACGGTATCCGGCATCAGCCCCGCCTCCGGGACAACGATTGGCGGCAGCGTCGTCTCGATCACCGGCTCGAATTTCAGCGCTGGCGCAACCGTCAACATCGGGGGGAACTTCGCAACGAGCGTCATCGTCAATGGCCCGACGTCAATCACCGCGACAACGGCGGCACACGCGGCGGGCGTCGTAAATGTCACGGTGACGAATCCCGACAGCCAGAGCGCGACGCTGTCCGGGGCCTTCAGCTACATCACCACGGCCCCAACCGTGACGGCCGTAACGCCATCGTCCGGCACCACGCTCGGCGGCACAATTGTGACGATTACGGGAACGAATTTCGTTTCCGGCGCCGGCGTCACGATTGGCGGCTTGGCTGCAACCAACGTCGTGGTTGCGAACGCCGTATCGCTGACTGCGACGACTCCGGCGCACGCGACCGGCGCCGTGAGTGTCACGGTCACCAATCCGGATACGCAGAGTGGGACGCGCGCGAGTGCCTTTACCTACGTGTCAACCGCGCCGACACTGACTTCAGTCACGCCGACGACTGGTCCGACGACTGGTGGAACCAGCGTGACAATCGCCGGGACGAACTTCGTCGCCGGAGCAGTCGTCCGGTTTGGAGCCCTCGCCGCCACCGGCGTCAACGTCGTCAGCGGCACTTCAATTACCGCGATGTCACCGGGGTCAACCGCCGGCCCGGTGGCGGTGTCCGTCACCAATCCAGATGGGCAGAGCGGCACTCTTTTGAACGCGTTTACCTACTTCGTTCCTGCCTCGGTGATTAGTTTCGTTCGAGTCGCCTATGCGGCCCCGCAGTCGTCGGTGACGACCGTGTCGGTCCCGTACTCTGGCGCACAGACAGCAGGCGATCTGAATATTGTCGTGGTTGGCTGGAATGATACGGTGGCGGATGTGCTCTCCGTTCAAGACAGCGCCGGGAACATTTATTCGAGAGCGATTGGGGCGACGACGGGAACAGGGTTGCGACAATCGATCTACTACGCTCCGAATATCGCCGGCGGCGCGAACACCGTCACTGTGACCTTCAATCGTGCGGCCAACCATCCCGACATCCGGATTCTCGAATACCGAGGCGTGACCACGCTGGACGTGGCCGCCGGTGCGTCGGGACGGAGCGCAACACCCAACAGCGGATCCGTCACGACAACGGCGCCCAACGAACTCATCTTCGGTGCGAACATGGTGTCGTCCATCACGAAGAGCGCCGGCACGGGCTTCACGTCGCGCGTGATCACCAGTCCGGACAGTGACATTGCTGAAGACCGGATCGTCAGTTCGATTGGAACGTACACCGCGACTGCCAACACGTCGACGGGCTACTGGGTCATACAGGTCGTTACGTTCAAATAAGGTCGTGAGGCCATGAAGCGTTCAGTGCGAAGTTTTCTCGCCGCCGCGCTGACTACGGCATCGTATGTCCTCGTATCTGCTGAGGTCCGAGGCATCGATCGACCAATGTCGATCGACCAGGTGCAGCGACTCGAGAATGCGTCCGCCGACCTGATGGTATCGGCGGCCGCTCGCGGGGATCTTCATGCCGTCCAGGGATTTCTCGAAACCGGAATTGGGGTGGATGCGACCAATGCGGATGGTTTTACCGCCTTGATGTGGGCAGCAGGCCAGGGACGCCGCGAGATCGTCGACATGCTGCTCGGCCGCGGAGCGCACATCAATCTCGGCAGCCACGATGGCACCACCGCGCTGATGTCAGCGGCCAGCCAGGGGCATCTCGAAATCGTCAAGACTCTTCTTGTCAAGGGCGCGCAAATCGAGGCCCGCCGCGGGGACGGCTGGACGGCACTTATCTGGTCCGCCGCCGAGAACCAGGTGGGCACCGCGGAGTGCTTGCTGGTGAATGGCGCCGACGTCAACGCTGCCGACGAGCGTGGCCTATCCGCGTTGATCCTGGCTTCGGCAGATCTTCATGAGGACGAGGGCAGCGGCCGCACGCTCCCTGTTGTGCAGATGCTGCTTCGGCACCGGGCGAGGCCGAACCAAGCGGCTCACGATGGCTCGACTGCGTTGATGTGGGCGGCGCGCAAAGGGGACCTGGCGGTTGTCCGCGTGCTGTTGACGTCCGGAGCGAACCCGAACGCGACCGACATCCACGGCGTGACTTCGCTGATGCATGCCGCGTCAGGATCGGCGTCGCCTTCGGTTGCCGCGGCGCTCATTGCTAGGGGTGCGCTCGTAAATGCCCACGGCCGGCGAGGCGAATCGGCGGTGCTCCTCGCCGCTGCGCGGCGGACTCCAGCTATGCTGAACGAGCTGCTCGCGCACGGCGCGAACGCGAACCAGGCAGACTCTGAAGGCCGAACGCCACTCATGGCGGCTGCCAGCCGGGGCAGGGCTGAAGCTGTCGAGGCGCTCCTGCGACGCGGTGCGGATGTGGGACGACGTGATGCCGCGGGGCGAACGGCGTTCGATCTGGCGCTTGAAAACCGCTACACGCAGATCGCGCTCGTCCTCAAGAACAGCGGAACGAGATAGCGTCCTCAGACAACCGTTTGAGTCGGGTGCGCTAACCGACACCACTACGGGTACGGCGACAATAGCTTCGCATTTCCAGCACTTCCCAAAGGTACCTGTTGATCTCCGAGTCCGGCATCCAGTAGGGTTCAACAATTCCGATTTCACGCTGCCGGACTTTCCAATTCGAAACGGGTCAAATTGATGTAGCTAGAAACGCCGACTGACAAACGCAAAGAGGAGGCGCCATGCGAAAGAGAATCGTCGTCGCCGTTAGTATCGCAGTCATGCTAGCTTCGGCTTTGGTGGTCCGATCCGCAAGCGCCGACACTGCGTTTCGCGTGGAGTGCCTTGCACCGGGTGATAACGATCTCTTCCTCCTCGATCCGCAGACCATCAGCCTTCCCGAGGAGCGCAATCACTTCTTGTTCTATATTGATTTGTGCTTGTCCGAGGGTGGACATCCGCGGGTACAGGGAAACTTCTTCACTCATTAGAGCCCGGCAACGTCGCGAGGTTCTCGTGTACAGTCCGGTTGTCGCGCCGGCTAAACGGCCGAAGGCTGCGCGAGGGCCGTTTTACACGGAAGGCTTTCGACGTCTCGCCAGTTGTCAAAACTTCGTCGTGGGTGCGACCCGCTCTTCGCTACGGACCATGTTCTTACGTGGGATCGGCAACTGATAGTCGAGAAGTCGCCTTGGGCATCCTCAACAGCCGGCCGGGCCGCCTCAGATGCACAGCGGCGCGTCGAGAAACAGTGCGAACAGCAGTCGAGAGGCCCAGATGAATCCGGAGGTACTCAGGTATCGGGTGAATCTGTCGATCGTGTAGCCGCGAGCGACGAGCAACTTCGAAAGCGCCTCGCCGTTCCGGCTGCCACCGTCAAGATTGTGGTACTCGAGCCGGATGTTCGACACTCGAGCCAGATCGGCATCGGGGCATTCTTCAAGAATCTCGTACTCCGAGCCTTCGCAATTCAGCTTCACCAGGTCAACCTGCTTCAGATTGTGTTCGTCGAGGATTTGCCCAAGCGTCGTGCACGGCACGGTTTGCGTGCGGGATCCCGAAGGCCCCATGTGAAACGAATTGGAGAGCGATTCGGTGATGGCCAGCTGCCGCCCGCGGGTATCGGACGCGACAGCGCACGGAAAGGCCGCCACGCGATCATCCAGCCCGTTGACGTCGATGTTAAGCCGCAGCGAGTCGAAATTCAGGCGCTCCGGCTCGTAGCAATAGATTCTCGCGCGAGGATTCGATTGTGCGGCGTAGACCGCAAAGATACCCACGTTGGCGCCGATGTCGACCATCGTGCGAAACCGTTCTACGGTTCCGTACTCGCGCCGGATGAATACCACCGCGATTGTTCCGGCCATCGAACCGCGGGCATCAATCAACCTAATACCGTCTCGCGTGCGGTATTCCGCCCTGCCGGTTCTGCGGAGGAGGTAATTGGCCAGATACTCCGGCCAGTTGTGCCAGAGACGGCACACGCGCGGCACATAGAACGGAAACGTGAAGTAGTTTTGCGAGATCATCAGCAGCCCGTTTCGAATAGTTCCGGGTAGCAGCCGTGAGTGAGTCGCATGAACCCCATCACGCCGAACTCGTTCGCCGCGCAGAGAATAACATACCGAAGACGGAAAGTGTTTCGGCGTAATGAATTTTGCGTAGTCGATTTGCCGAATCGGCTTTCACAAACTGGAAAAGGAACGGCTCCGAGTACTTTAGTCCGCGATTCGGCGCACTCTCGGTGAGGCGCGTGGAAACGACGCTGCAGCTCGACGCGAGCGAGTAGGAACCTGAATACGTTCACGACGGCGGCCGTGTCGCAAGGGCCCGTAGGTACCGCGCCGACGTGGACGGCTTCAGACGACTGCCGATATCGGCGCGTCTACCGCGAAGTGTGCGTACTGTTCCTCCCGCAGCCGATCGGCCAGACGTCCTTCAGGAAGGACCACATCGTCGTAGGTCAGCAATCCATCCTTGGCGATGTCACGCTTGAGCACGCATCCTTCGACGAGGCCCTCCGGCAGATAGCGTCCAGCGCGCATCTCTTCCGAATTCACCGCCTCGCCGTACGTCATGTAGTTGCCGTAGTCATCCAGCGTCTCGCCAGCTTTCAGATCGCGCTTCGCAACCGCGCAGACCTCCACCACCGGCCCGGCAAGCGGCTTCGCGACTGAATCACGGAAGATCACCGCACGAGCGATTGCGTTCGGCACTTCAAAGTGCACGAGGTGATACGGGATGAAGAACGAGTACAACGGGCCGGGACCCATCTTGTAGAGATTCAGGTAGTGCTGCTGTTTCGGGTCATCGTGCTCCGCGAGGACATAGACCTTCGTCAGGGGCGTGCCGACGACGTAATCGATGATGCCTCCAAGCTTCCGCACCTCGTCGATGTCGTAGAGGCTCCCGATGGTCATGACATCGCCCCGGTACTCGAGTCCGCGCGACATCCCGCGTGACTTGACGACAAAACCCGTGGCATTGGCGACGATCGCCTGTTCGAAGCTGATCTTCGACCCGTCGGCGAAGCTCGTTACCATCGCCGGGTTCTGACCCCACTTCTCCGCGAAACCCTTCTGCGTCGTCGGCGTGCGGTAGGGATCCTGTAGCCCTTTGACGTTTCCGATCACGCGCGGCGTCAAGCCCAAGCCCTTGACCCACCGGTACAGATTGATCTGGACACCTGGCTCGTCTCCTTCGCAGGCCGACAGGATCACATTGTGTCGGGCCGCGTAGACCTGCAGGATCGGACCAATCGTGGCATCGATCTCGGCGTTCATCAGCACGACGTCTTTGCCGTGCTTGAACGCCTCGAGCAGGACACGCGCACCGAACTCCACCGATCCGGTGGTCTCGACGAGCACGTCAACATACGGGGAACGTGCGATCAGCATCGCGTCTTCGGTCGCGACCGGACGGCCCGCGCTGACGTTGTCGTCAAACGCCTTCTGTGTTTCGGCGACAACCGGCTCTTGACCGGCGTACCGGAACGCGTCTATGGCTCTCGGCAGGTTTCGGTTGAACACGGCGACGACGCGCATGCCGGGGACGCTGTTGACGATCTGATTCGTCAGCCCGCGCGCCATGAAGCCGGCGCCGATCATGCCCACCCGAATAGGTTTCCCTTCTGCCTCGCGCTTCTGCAGCGCCGTATCTACAAGAATCATCTCGACCTCTGTTCGGCGGCGAGCGCCATTCGGGACTTGAGTTCCGGCTCGACTTCCGCAAGCGGCTTCCACTGCCGGTCCTTGTCGGACATCGTCGAGATAGGCAGCGGCCACTCGAGCTTGAGAGCCGGATCGTTGTAAAGCAGTCCGCCTTCCGAGCCGGGCGTATAGAACTCACCAACCTGGTACGTCGTTTCGGTGTCGTCCATCAGCGCCTGGTAGCCGTGGGCAAAACGTTCGGGGATATAGATTCCTCGATGATTTTCGGCGCTGAGTTCGACCGTGATGTGCTGGAGATACGTCGGCGACTCCGGTCGAAGGTCGACGATGATGTCGAGGACCGCACCGCGGCTGGCTCGAACCAGTTTGCTTTCCGCGGCTGGTGGATACTGGAAGTGCATTCCGCGCAGGGTGCCCTTCTTGCGATTGAACCCGATGTTGCACTGGGCGATCACGGGCTTCAGGCCGTGCGCAGCGAACTCTTTCTGGCAGAACGCCCGCGCGAAGAAGCCGCGGTCGTCGTCTCGTCGTTCCAGATCGATAATGAAGGCACCTTTGAGCTTGGTTTCTGTAAATATCATCGTCCGTCCTGCGGTGTTAGGGGGCGGCCTGGCGCATCCAACCACGACTCAGGCCATCGTTACCGGGAGCAAGCTTCTGGCCAGCCCGGATGGCTGCGCGCGTTCAAATAGGGTTCTGTTTTTCGCGCATTTTTGACCCAAATCCAACCTAGGTGCTTGGTGGCCGGACTTTAGTCTTCTGTTTAGAGGACTTTATTCTGCTTGTCGATAACCGGCCGCCGGTGTGAGCTTCGGCGTCAGGTTGTAAGGCCTTTATTTTCAGTTACTTAATTCCGCAGGTGATAACCCAGTTCCTGGCGGCATCTTTGCTCACAAGTAGGGGTCGCCGGTCGGTCGGATGCGGTGAGGTCCCGATCCGGCTTGGATTATCCCCGGAAAAGCTGCGAACTCGGAAGGATCAATGAAACTACTCGTCACCGGTCATCATGGTTATATCGGCTCGGTCATGGTTGGTGTGCTGAGCCGTGCAGGTCACGACGTGACCGGCCTCGACACCTATCTGTACGATGGATGCGATTTCGGTCCGAACCCCTTGAACGGGCCGGTGATTCGAAAAGATATCCGGGACGTCGAGCCGGCGGATCTCCGGGGCTTCGACGCGGTCATCCATCTGGCGGCGCTTTCGAATGACCCGCTGGGGTGCCTGGACGAAGCGTGCACCTACGACATCAACCACCACGGAAGCGTCACCCTTGCGAAGGTTGCCAAAGCCGCGGGCGTTCCGCGGTTCCTGTTCGCCTCGTCGTGCAGTCTCTACGGCGCCGCCGGCGACAAAATGCTCGACGAGCGCGCCGACTTCAATCCAATTACCGCGTACGGATCGTCGAAGGTCCTGGTGGAACAGGACGTGACGAAGCTCGCCGACGATTCGTTCAGCCCGACGTTTCTTCGGAATGCGACCGCCTACGGCGTGTCGCCTCGGCTGCGCGCTGATATCGTCGTCAATAACCTCGTCGGCGTCGCCTACACGACCGGCAAGATTCTGATTCAGAGCGACGGCACTCCCTGGCGGCCGCTCGTGCATGTGCAGGACATCTCTCGCGCGTTTCTCGCCGTCCTCGAAGCGCCGCGTGAAGCTGTGCACAATCAGTCGTTCAACGTTGGCAGCAGCCAGGAAAACTATCAGATCCGCGAGATCGCCGACATGGTGCGCGAAGTGGTTCCAGGCTGTTCGGTGGAGTACATGGAAGGCGGCGGACCCGATCCGCGCTGCTACAAGGTGAACTGCGACAAGCTGACGGCCCATATTCCCACGTTCAAGACCGAGTGGACCGTGCGGCGCGGTGTCGAGGAGCTCTATGCGAGCTATGTCGACAACGGGCTGACCGTCGAGATGTTCGCAAATTACGTCAGGCTCCCGCGAATTCAAGCACTCCTCCGCGACGGTCGCGTGGACGCGATGCTTCGGCCGCGGACGGCTTCGGTAACGGTTTAGGACAACCAGCAGCGGCGAGGGATTCGACATATGAAGGTCGTGTTGTTCTGCGGCGGGCTCGGTATGCGCATTCGTGAGGCCAGCGAAAGTGTACCGAAGCCGATGGTCACGATCGGGTACCGCCCGATCCTCTGGCACTTGATGAAGTACTACGCCCACTATGGCCACAACGATTTCGTCATCTGCCTTGGCTATCGCGGGGACGTGATCAAGAACTATTTCTTGAACTACAGCGAGTGCCTGTCGAACGACTTCGTGCTCTCCGAGGGTGGTAAGAAACTCGAGCTGCTCGGTAGCGACATTCACGACTGGAAGATCACGTTCGTCGAGACCGGACTCACGTCGAACATCGGCCAGCGACTCAAGGCGGTTGAGCGGATCGTGGGTGACGAGCCGGAGTTTCTCGCCAACTACAGCGACGGCCTGTCGAACCTGCCGCTGCCGGTGCAGATGGAGCATTTCCGCAAGCATGACGCGGTTGCCAGCTTCGTGAGCGTCAAGCCGAACCTCAGTTATCATCTCGTGTCGACCGAACCGAACGGATTGGTCTCGTCTATCGAGGACATCGGCCGATCGCCGATTCGGATCAACGGTGGCTTCTTCATGTTCAAGCGCGAGATTTTCAAGCACCTGCGCCCTGGCGAAGAGCTCGTGCGTGAGCCGTTCCAGCGCCTGGTTGGCGAGAAGCGCTTGACCGCCTACGAGTACGATGGCTTCTGGATGTCGATGGATACTTTCAAGGATCGCCAGCAGCTCGAGGATATCTACTCGCGCGGCGGTGCACCCTGGGAAATCTGGAACAACGGCTCCGTGTCGGCTCACGCCTCGTACGCCGGCGTGGCGGTCTGACGTGGACTCCGCCCACTCCGTTCGAGCATCGGCATGCTCGAACTGAACCTTGGAAAGGGGAGGAGGCCGCTCAAGGTCCTCTGTGTCGGCGCCCATTCCGACGACATCGAAATAGGTTGCGGCGGTCTCATCCTGTCGCTCGTCAAGGGACGACGGCCGGTGGACGTCACGTGGGTCGTCTTCTCAGGATCTCGCGAGCGCGAGCGAGAGGCGAGACGAGGGGCGGCCGCATTCCTCAAGGGTGCTAGCCGCGCGAACGTCATCATCAAGCAGTTCAAAGACGGACACTTTCCTTACGAGGGCCCGGCCATCAAGGCCGTGTTTGAATCGCTGAAGCCAGTCAACCCGGATCTGGTACTTACTCACTATCGCGACGATCGCCATCAGGACCACCGGGTCCTATCAGACCTGGCCTGGAATACCTTCCGCAATCATTTCGTGCTCGAGTACGAGATCCCAAAGTTTGACGGCGATCTTGGACAGGCCAACTGTTTTGTGCCACTCGATCGTGCGACGGCCGCGCGAAAGGCGAGCTACTTGGACAAGGCCTTCGGGACCCAGCGCGATAAGCACTGGTTTTCATCAGAGACCTTCATGGGATTGATGCGACTTCGAGGCATGGAATGCCGGGCTCCGGGCGGATACGCCGAGGCCTTCTATTCAAGAAAGGCCAGCCTGCAATTCTAGCGAACGCCGGCGGGGACCGTCTGGCTGGCTTCCCAGCCAGGCCCCCACACTTTGACAGCTGCCACCCGACGATCCTCGAGAATCTTCCGCTGCTACTTGCATTTGATCGTGATGCTTGCCACCGGCGACACCCCAACGACATCAGCTGTGCCGTCATTGTACGAGGCCGATGCCTCGTTCGTGATTCCAGGGCAGCTGGCGGCCGTCGGCACACCCAGGAGCTGAATTGTCTTGGCTGTGCCCTTGGCAAGATCGCCGAATGCGCACGTCAGCCTTCGATCGATCGTTGAGAGACTGCATACGCTTGCGTCAGGGCTAGCGCCCAGTGACCAGGTCACTCCCGCTGGCAGCGTATCGTTCAGGGACACGTTGAACACTGGGCCGCCGTTTGCGATGGCACTGATCGAGTAGCCAACGCCACCCGAATCGCTAACGGCGATGCTGCTCTTGGCTGCCTTCACCTTGACTGTAAGGCTGGACGCTGAAGTAATGGCAGCGGAGATGGGGTAGTACAACGCCGCGAGCGCGCCTGCCAGCACTCGTTTCGGCGCGACGTTGCCGGCAGCCGTTCGGCTATACGTCGTGACCGACTGAGCGCACGACCCATTGCCAAAGTTCGCGTTGGCCACGATGAGCTCGTTCGTAGAGCGATCGATGGCCACGCTCATCGGATTGCAGAGCTGCGTTGCACTTCCTTCGAGCTTGCGCAGCGGCGTGACGATGCCCGAGTCTGTGCGCCGAAATGCCAGAATGGAACCGCCGTTCGGTGTGTCAAAGACACTGTTTGCAACCAGGATCTCATCGTTGACCAAGTCGAGCGCGATGCCTTGCGGTAGCCTCAAGCCCGAACCGGAAATCATACGCGTCGGAAGGACATCCCCACTGGCCGAGCGCTCGAACGTCATGACGTTCGAATAGCCAAAGGCCGCCACGACGATTTCGCCATGCGTCAGGTCAATTGCCAGTCCAACAGGTGCGATCAGGTACGGAGATCGTATGGTCCGCTTCGGCGCTGCGTCGTTACTCGCCAGGACGTCGTAAACCGTGATGGAATTCCCCCAGTCGTTCGCGACATAAATCTCGCCGTTCACTTCGTCAACGGCCACACCTGTTGGCCGCACGAGCCCGGTGGACGGCCCTGAGATTGTCCGCTTGCGGGCGCCAGTCGCCAAGTCGTACACAGCCACCGAGTAGGCGATGTTGTTGGCGACAATCAGTTCACCGGCGCGATGATTGATCGCAAGTTGATGCGGACCGTCACCCAACTGAGTTGGGATTGCCAAAGACGGTGCGACGGGCCCAGCCGCGCTTCGAGGGTAGATCGTGATGGAGTCGCCCGTGTAGTTCGCTACGAAGATCTGACCCTGGGCTAAGGCAGTGGGGACATGCCCTGCAGTGACCAGCAGCGCTGCGACGATGCACGCGGGGCGCCGATAGATCTTGTGGCAAAGAAGAGATAAGAGGCGCATTCGTTCACAACTCCAGTCTTCGTTCTCGTGATGGCTGCGGACACGCGGCGTGTCTATGGGTCGCCAACGAACACGCCATCCTGGGCGACTACCCGACTACAGTGTCAGAGCAACTTCTCCGCCCACTGCGCTAGTCGATCTTCCTGCGAGAATTTGGCGAAGAACGGCGCGGCTCCGTCAGGAAGCAGACTTTAGGCGCGGTCGATTGACTCGGTGCGGAATGTTGTGACGGTTGCCGCGGCGGCGAGAGGCTGACGACAATTCGCCACCATTTCGCGATCGGCACTGCCCAGCCCTGGGGATTGACGCGGCTTGGATGCTCGAAGGGCCGAGTTCCGGTTGGGGCGGCTCGTACCCACCCTTGCGCGACACCCTGCTATCGTGTGTTACTCGCGCGCGCATCAGCGCCCGCGGCCGTGCGAATTCACACTTGCCCCAGCTTTTGTCGATTTGGAGAACATGGGCTTCCACACTGTTGCGTGTCCCTCGCCTCCGAGCTGATACTTGAGTCCGAATATCCGGCCGCTGCCGTTGATGCTCTCGATCTGCGTATACGTTCCCGATACGGGAGAGTCGAGATTGAGGAGGCCGTCGACTTGTGTCCAGGCAAAACCTTGCAGGCCTTGTCCATCGGCGGTCACGCTGTTCCCCACCACCAGGCCCTCTGTGCTGATGCCGGTCGCGTAGCTGTCCCCGCCGCTGGGCGTGCCCAGATTGATCATGCCGGTCGAGAATGACCACTTGAACGCCCGCAACTCTGCGTTGCCAATTGTCGACGTGTAACCGACAACAACCCCGTCGTCGTTCACCGCCGTTGCGTATCCGCTGTAACCGCTCGCGAGCGTGCCGAGATCGATCATGCCCGTCGCCCGAGTCCACACAAACGGGTGCGGATACGACGGATCGCCGGCTGTGTAGCTGTAGCCGACCACGACGCCCGTATCGCTGACTCCCAGGGCCTCCCCGAAGTGCCCACCGAGCGATCCGAGGTCGATTAGTCCACGGGATCGCGTCCACGCGAAGGGGCGGGATTCTTCGAATCCAGCGGTGTATGCCGTCCCCACGACGAGCCCATCACCGTTCACGGCATTCGGATAAGTGTCGCCACCGAGGCTTCCGATGTCGACCATCCCTCCGCCCCGTGTCCACGCAAACCCATGCGTGGCGAAGTCGCCGGTCGTTTTCCAGCTTTGGCCGACGACGATGTTCTTGTCGCTGATTCCTGTCGCGTAGCTGTTGCTGAAGGGGGCAGGAAGCGTGCCGAGGTCCACCATTCCGGCTTTCTCCGTCCAGATGAAGGCGTGTTGCGGCCCCGTAGCTGTTCCGCTGGCGCCGGCGATCATCCCGGATTCGTTCACCGCAGTCGCCACACTTTGCGTGCCTCCAAGAGTTCCCAGATCCCTGATGCCATCGGCTTGAGTCCACCGGAAGGCGTGACTAGTGGTGAGAGTGCCAAGGCTGCTGTATCCGACCGCGATGCCGTTGTTGCTGAGGGCAAGCGGGTAACTGGTGCCCCCGCCCAGCGTGCCAAGATCCGTTGAGACGAACATCGACGATGCGGTCACGGCGGTTGCAACCAGACCGATCACTGCGAGCGTGACCAGAGTCGTGGTCCGTGTCAGTCGGTGATAGGCAGCACGAAGTCTCTGAAATTCGGATGGAGGTCTCATCGCCATCGACATAAAGTCCCCGCTGGAGAAGAACAACGTCTTCCGGCTTCTGAACTGTTAAACGAACGGCGGCGATGAACCGTACAAAAACCCCTGTTGATCCGAGAGATACGCGAACGATCGCCGAATCGTTCGACACGAGACGCAATGCCCATACCGAGTACGGTCTGCGCCTGATACGGAAGAGATCTCAGGCCTCAATGGAAACCGGCTGTCCATTCGCGTACGCGCTCCCGCACGACTGGCATCGTGCGCGTGCGGGCGGCGTGGCACCCGGCGCGAGCTTCACCCCACACTGACACACCCACCCGACAATCCGTGCGGGGTTGCCGACCACCAATGCGTAATCAGGTACGTCGCGGGTAACTACTGCCCCCGCGCCGATGAACGCGTAGCGGCCGACGTTGTGACCGCAGACGATCGTTGAATTTGCGCCGAGGCTCGCGCCGCGCCCCACGACTGTCTGCTGATATTCGTGCTTTCGGGATACGTGACTGCGCGGATTGATGACGTTGGTAAAAACCATCGATGGACCGCAGAACACGTCGTCTTCCAGGACGACTCCGGTGTAGACCGACACGTTGTTCTGGATCTTGACGTTGTTGCCGATCGTCACACCCGGTGAGACGACCACGTTCTGGCCAATGTTGCAGGATCGCCCAATTCGTGACCCTGACATAACGTGCGAGAAGTGCCAGATCTTGGTGTCGGCACCGATCTCCACTCCGTCGTCCACGTACGCGGACTCGTGCGCGAAATACTCCGACATGATCCGCCGTTACCTCAGCGCGACCACATCCGCGGCGGGCTGCAGCTTGCCAGTGCGAATCTGATAAGCAAGTTCGATCGCGGGCCGAGCGTCATCGATACGGAAGCCACCACCACCGAGCACGTGCGCGTAGACTTTCGTGTGAAGGTCAACGAAGCCTTCGCTGAATTCGACTTCTGATCCGTCGACCTGAATGGATCTGTACGTGGTCTTGCCACCCGCCTGCGCCGCGAACGGCAGGTCTCGAATGTCCGTTGACAACGCCCACCGCACGCGCGCCCGCTTTAGTTGGAGAATGCCTCCCGCCTTGGTCGGTTCGCGATACTCGACACTGCTGTGCTCGACGCCACCGAAGAGCCACAACAAAAGATCGAAGAAGTGGATGCCAATGTTGGTGACGACTCCACCGGAGCGTTCATCCGAGCCCTTCCACGACACGTTGTACCACCGCCCACGCCCGGTCATGTAGGTCAGTGTCACGTCGTGCATCTTCGACGGGTTTGCATCGAGGCGTGCCTTGAGCGCGATCAGATCCGGATGAAGCCGCAGCTGAAGAACCGTGAACACGCGCCTGCCCGTTTCGCGCTCGATCTCCTGCAGGCTGTCCAGGTTCCAGGGATTGATGACGAGCGGCTTCTCGCAGATGGCGTCCGCTCCGACCCGCAGGGCCAGCCGTATGTGCGCGTCGTGCAGGTAATTCGGAGAACAGATGGAGACGTAATCGACGCGATCTTCGGGCGCACCGCGGCGCAGCTTCTCGAGATGTCGATCGAATCGCTCGAACTCCGTGAAGAAGCGAACGTCGAAGGAGAACCGATCGAGTATGCCCACAGCATCGTGTGGATCGACGGCGGCCACCAAGCGGTTGCCCGTATCTTGAATAGCCTTCAAGTGGCGCGGCGCGACGAATCCACCCACACCTGTAATCGCAAAGTTTTTCGGCATAGAGTTCATCATTCAGTCAACTGGCCTACTTGCTGTCCTTGAGTGACGCAAGAGCCGTTCGCGCGTCCTGTGCACCGCTGAAGTCCGGCTTCAGCGCCAGCGCGCGGCTCAGCGATTCCGACGCCTTGATCTTGTCGCCCGTGCGACCGTAGGCGAGCCCGAGGTGATAGTGATAGTCGGGATTCGACGGATCCTTGTCGACGGTCGCCTGGAACAGTGGCACGGCCAACGCCGCAAGATCCTTCTTGTAGTAGATGAATCCGAGTGTGTCGTTCACCTCTGGAGTATTTGGGAGCTGACGCTTGGCAGCCTGAGCCAGTTGCAGCGCCACGTCCAGATTGCCGCCGTTCTGGACATACATCCATGCGAGATTGTTAGAAGCCACGGCCGCATTGGGATCGAGTTGAACGACACGTTCGTAGCGCTGTTGTGCACCGGCCTTATCGCCTTGACCCTCCAGCAGGATGCCCACGAGCGTGAGAGCCGCCACCGGCTTGGGGTCGCGCTTCGCCAACGCCTCAAACTCCGCAAGCGCTTCGGGAATCCGGCGCTGCTTTGCGTAGATCTGTCCCAACGCGGCATAGGCCGAGAGTTGCGTCGGATCCTGGTTGACCACCCGCCTGAACAACTCTTCCGATGTTTTCAGGTCACCCGTCGCTGCATAGGTGCGTCCCGCCAGCATCAGCGCTGCGGTTTTTGCCTCAGGCGTTTTGACCAGTGCATCCACACGTGCCCGAGCATCCGCCGGGCGTTGTGTCGACAGGTCCAACGCGACAAGACCACCTATGGCTTCGAGTGAATCAGGCGTTAGTTGCAATGCCCGCTCAAATTCGCGGCGCGCCTCAGCAAGTTGTCGCTTCCGACCGAGCAGCATGCCGGTCTGAACATGAACCGGCGCCGAGTCGGGATACATCATCCGCAAGGCCTTGAGTTCGCTTTCGGCGCGCTGCAGCTCTCCCTGTCGTATCAACGCCTGGACGAGCACGAGGCGCGCGTCAGCATTTTGCGGCTCGGCCTTCAGTGCGTCCTGAGCTAATCCCACGGACGACTCTGGCTGTCCTTTCGCGAGCTGAAGTCGGGCGAGCGCCACCTTGGCGCCGGTCGCCAGCGGATTGAGGCGAACAGCCTCCTGATA
>AR_comb_assmDRAFT_10092958_pt1 | contig 16545 bp, 15 predicted proteins | sample ArasoioldDNA_FD_10543 | JGI IMG/M metagenome (IMG submission 10543) | reverse complement strand
GGCATCTGTGCGGGGCTTTGGAACTTCGCTCTATCTTATTAAGGAACAACTCTAAGGAACAACTCTATTATGCAAAAAATCATCTATGACCATGGGGGCAACGTCGATAAGTTTAACGGTGATGGCTTGATGGCGTTCTGGGGTGTGCCACATGCCGGCGCCCATGATGAGAGCGACGCGGTACTCACGGCCATACGCATGCAACAGAAGCTCTGGCCTTTTAACGTGCAGTTGTGCGCGGAAGGGCAACGGCCAGTGTATATGGGGATTGGACTCAACTCTGGAGAGTTCATTGCCGGCAATATCGGCTCAGAGAACAAAATTGAGTTCACCCTCATTGGCGATACCGTGAATCTGACGGCGCGTATCGAGCACCTGGCAGGGCGCTATCAAGTGCTGATCTCTGAGGCGACCTGGTTAGCGCTTAAGGATCGTGTCTGTGCTGTACGTCTGCCCCCGGTGATGGTCAAAGGCAAATCCCATCCCGTGATCCTGTACTCGATCCGCGCCATCCGCGATTGCCACCAGGGTGGGTGTGCGTTGGCCCTCCCCTGCCAGGTGCTCGATGCCCAGGGCAACCGTTTGGGGCATGGTATCTTGACTGGCAGCAGCCCTGGCGATACTGGACACCGTCTCGTGTTCAATACCGGCCTGCCATTGGCATCTGGAGATGCCCTTACTCTTCAGTGGGTCATGCCCGAATATGACGAGCCGCTGCAGCTCACGACGCTGGTCACCTCCTGCACCACCATGCGTCATGAGGGAGCCTGTAGTTATAACCAGGCCTTGCTCACCGTCACGGACGGTGCCGCCGCTACTTTTCTCACCCCTGGGAGTTGTCTCACCGCGACGCAGACCTGGCGTCCCACGCGTGCGTAACAGCTTTTGACATTCCACCTACCTCATGTTATGGTCCCTACTATCCTGCATCGTCCGCAGTCTCTCCGGAGACAGCCATAATGGCCACAGCAACTATCGACTGACCAATGATACGAGCCATCGTCTTTGATTTTGACGGTTTAATTTTAGACACGGAACTGCCTGAATTTCAGACCTGGCAGGAGATCTACGAGGCGCATGGGTGCGCGCTCTCCTTTGCGGTATGGGCTGCGTGCATTGGCACCGTAGGAGCCTTTGACCCATATGCCTATCTCGAAGAGCAGCTAGGACGCACTGTCGATCGTGCGGTTGTCGCAGCGCAACAGCGCCGACGCTGTGATGCCCTCATTGCCGCGCAGACTGTCTTGCCGGGAGTTCATGATTATCTTGCTGAGGCCAGGCGTCTGGGGCTGCACGTTGGCGTGGCGTCCAGTTCCTCGCGTACGTGGGTCCATGGCCATCTCACTCGCCTTGAGCTCAGTCAGCATTTTCTCTGCATCAAATGTCGGGACGATGTACTGCACCCGAAGCCTGATCCGGCACTGTACCAGGCTGCCCTGGAGGCGCTTGGGGTGCAACCGCAGGAGGCTGTTGCCCTGGAAGATTCCCCCCATGGCATTACCGCGGCCAAACGGGCTGGCCTGTTCTGCGTGGCGGTCCCCAACCCGCTGACTCGCCAGCTCTCCCTGGCGCACGCCGACCTGCAAATCTCCTCTCTGGCCACTATGCCGCTCACCCGGCTCCTCGCGGCAATACAGTAGCATGGAGGCTGATGCCCCCTCTTCCTTCGTGCCTAGCCATACACACCGCTGAGAACACAGCGATATGCACCCTCGTATAGTTAGCCACTTACAAGGGCAAAATTGTCTTGATTGCTCAATACTGCGACACATATGTCGCAGTATTCTAAAACTCCTTTACAGTTGACATACCCCAGCTTATTATGGAAGCCATACTGTGTCATACGAGAGACGGACTCTGGCACCGGCTTTACAAGAAGCTGCTGCTTAGGATGCACTATCATTGCTGCGGATGCCAAAGATCGGCATGGGCATGCGGGGGAGATACCTGCTATGAAACGGTGCCTTAGGGATAGTAGATATCGCTGGGGAGTCCTTCTGGTTCTAATTATGCTCGGCATGCTAGGGACTTCCACTGGAGCGGCGGTAGCCGCAGATGCCGATACACTCGTCATGGCGCTGAACCGCGATCAGGACAATATGGATCCTCATATGCACTTCCAGCGCGTCGGCATTATTATGAACATCAACATGTACGACTCGCTACTGCACAAGAATACGAAGCTGGAATACGAGCCATCTCTGGCCACGGCATGGAAGACGCTCGATGACACCACGTGGGAGTTTACGCTGCGCCAAGGCGTGAAGTTTCACAACGGGGACCCGTTCAGTGCTGAAGATGTGAAGTTCAGCTTTGAACGCGTCCTTGATCCAGCCACGAAGTCACCGCAGTATGGCAATATTCGGGCCATCAAAGACGTCAAGATCATCGATGCGCATACGGTCCATCTGATCACGCATAAGCCCTTTCCCCTGCTCCTGGAACGTATGGTCTTTTTCCCAATCATCCCCAAGAAGCATTTTGAGAAGGTAGGGGCACAGACGTTTGCCCAGAGCGCTCCGATGGGCACGGGACCGTATAAATTCGTCGAATGGAAGCGCGATCAGTACCTCAAGCTGGAGCGGTTCGAGGAGCACTGGCGTGGACCAGCACCCTTTAAAAATCTTATCATCCGCGTCATTCCGGAGACGTCAACGCAGATCGCAGAGTTGAAAACGGGTGGTGTGGACATCATCCGGAACCTGGCACCTGATCTCATCCCTGATCTCAAAGCGCATGCCAATACCTATGTCTCTACCGCGCCAATCCTGCGTACCCACTACGTAGAGTTGGACATGCGTGAGCCGCCCTTCAACAAGAAGGAGGTCCGCCAGGCGGCGAATTACGCGATTGACCGGCAAGCCATTGTGGAGAAGCTGATGGGAGGGTTGGGGAAGGTCGTCCCGACGGTTATCAATCCACTGGCGTTTGGCTATGACCCGAAAGTGGAAGGCTATAATTACGATCCTAAGAAGGCCAAAGAGCTTCTGAAACAGGCAGGATTCCCGAACGGCACCGATATCACGATGCATGCCGGCGTCTCAGAGGCATTCTTCCGCCAGATCGCCGAGGCCGTTGCCGAAATGCTCAGCGAGGTGGGGCTGCGCACGAACCTCAAAATCTGGGAGCCAGGTCCGGCATGGGACAAGTTTTTCCAGGGTGAAGGTAAGGCGACCAATGGTTTTTACGCTACCTGGGGCTATTACTCAACGTTTGACGCGGATGCTATCCTCCATCCCCTGTACCATACGGAACCAGGTGGCTGGGTTGGCAAGTGGTATACCCGTGTACCAGGGCTCGATGACCTGATCGACACCGGGCGCTCGACCCTCGACAAAGAGAAACGCATGGCGGCGTATACCAAGGTGCAGAGCCTGATTAAGGACGAAGCGCCCAGTATCTTTTTGTTTTCGCAACATGATATGCTGGGGGTCAACAAGCGGGTTGACTATGCCGCCCGTGGCGATGAGTGGATCTGGTTATACGATGCGAAGCTGAGGAAGTGATGACTGCAGTGTTACTGCGCCGGCTGCTGCGTCTGCTGGTGGTGGGCTTTGGCATTTCGCTCATCACCTTTCTGCTGCTCCATCTCTCGGGTGACCCCGTGGCGATGATTCTCCCAGAAGCCACGGAAGCAGATCGCGCCACCTTGCGCGAGACACTCGGGCTCAACAGGCCATTACTGGTGCAATATGGCTCTTTCATCGGGCGTGCGGTGCAGGGGGATTTTGGCCAGTCCTTCTTTCACCGTGCCCCTGCCTTGCCCCTCGTTTTCGAGCGCATGCCCACGACGCTCTTACTCACCTTTTTTGCCCTGGCTCTCGCAGTATGCCTGGCCATTCCGGCCGGCATCCTGACCGCCGTCAAACGTTACTCGTTTGTTGATCACCTGGCAACGCTTCTCGTCCTCTTAGGGCAATCAATGCCTGTCTTTTGGACAGGTATCATGCTCATACTGCTGTTTGCCGTGGCCTGGAACCTGCTTCCGGCTTCTGGTTGGGATACCTGGGCCTCTACTGTACTACCAGCTATCACTCTGGGGGCGTTTCAAGCCCCCCTGTTCCTGCGCATTTCGCGTTCGGCTGTGCTGGAGGTCTTGGGGCTGGACTACGTGCGTACAGCACGTGCAAAAGGTCTCAAGGAACAAGTGGTGATTATCAAACATGCCCTGAAAAACGCGGCTATTCCCATCGTCACGGTGATTGGCTTGCAGTTCGGCGTCCTGCTGGGTGGAGCGGTGGTCACTGAGACAGTCTTCGCTATCCCCGGCACCGGCCGACTGATTGTGCGCGCTATCCAGCAGCTTGATTTCCCCGTCGTACAAGCCGGCGTGATGACCCTGGCGCTGATCATCGTCGTGATGAATTTCATTGTGGATTTACTCTATCTTTACTTGAATCCGCAGGTACGTATCAGTTGAACGCTACAACGCCAAATCTCGCTGGGCAAACCATATCGCTGCAGTCCTCCCTACGACGGCACCGCTGGCGGAAGTTTGTGCATCATCCCTTGGGAGTAATCGGTGGGCTCATTTTGCTGGTGGTGTTCGGCAGCGCTCTGCTGGCTGATTACCTGGCACCACACGAGCCGAACAAGCAGCGCCTGGTGGCGCGTTTCAAACCCCCGGTCTGGGCGCAGGGCGGGAGTGCTACGTACCTCCTCGGCACCGATAACGTCGGGAGAGACATTTTCAGTCGCATCATTCACGGCAGTCGCATCTCGCTGAGCGTCGGCATTGCGGCGGTGGGCATCAGCCTGCTGATTGGCGTCACCCTCGGCCTGCTCTCCGGATTTCTAGGCGGCCGGGTGGACGCTATCATCATGGCACTGGTAGACATTATGCTAGCTTTTCCGCAACTCATTCTGGCTTTTGCGATGGTAGCGGTGCTGGGGCCAGGCATCGGCAACATTATCCTGGTGCTCGGCCTGACTGGTTGGGAGCGCTATGCCCGTGTGGTCCGGGCTGAAGTGCTGGTGCTACGCGAGCGGGAATTTGTGCAAGCGGCCCGTGCCATGGGTGTCCCAACGCCAACCATCATCTTCCGTCACATCATGCCCAATACCTTCTCGTCGGTCATTGTCATGGCCACACTGCAAACTGCTCAGGCCATTTTAGCCGAGGCCGCTCTGAGTTTCCTGGGGCTTGGCACAGGCCAGTCGTATCCTTCGTGGGGCCAGATGATCGCCCTGGGACGAGACTATATCAACGTCGCCTGGTGGCTCTCCACCTTCCCTGGCATTGCCATTTTGCTTACCGTGCTGGCCATCAATCTGCTCGGGGATCGTGTCCGAGACCTCCTGGACCCACGCATGGCGTAGTGGGCCATGGCCTTGCGTGGTGCCCATTGTTTGCACGGGACCTACTTTAGTTGGACGACTCGAACGCCAGGGTAGCATAGCGCATGAAAATGCCCCCGCGTGGTTCGGCTAAGGGACCATTCAGCACCAGGACGGCAATGACATACCGCGCCCCTGGCGCAGCACTGTTGCTGATCTCGACGCGTTGCGAGGCGTTGATGCCAACGATGACGCCGGTGCTGCGGTCGATCTGGCCATTGACCCAGATCTCCCCGTAATTGTCGATGTTCGTCTCGAACCATACGCGGGAGCCGGTCAGATCGACCCCATCGAGACGCGCGGGAATTTCTACGGCAATGCGATACCAGGCGAAGGTGAAACCTACAGAACGGCTCTCCCGGACATTGTTACATATCTCCCAACTCGAGTCGTCATAGTCTGCCAGGCGCGCTGGCGTATTCAGGAGCTGGGCAGTCAGGCCTTCGTTGGGCTGGCCTGGGACTAAACCTGGCGCCACACGCCACTGCCCTTTGACCTTCTGGCGATCCTCAGCTTTGTTTAGATCAAGTGCTATTCTCGGCATACCATCCCCCTACGTATAAGGCTGTCAGCGGTTGCCATATGCATTGGTCAGCCTAAAAGCAGGCAGGCATTATTAGCGCATTTTTTCATCGGCGTCCAGTGGCTGCCATGCAGACCTCTCGTGCTGGGATGTGGACTATGATACTCTCCAGGTAGCGACAGTGCTCCTGGAGATACATCGTACGCACATTGGTACCGCTACAAAGAGCCATTTACAGAGGGACGCTGATTATGGAACTCGCCCATGTGCTGCAGTTCAGCTATACCAGCGTGGCGCAAGAGATTGTGTGCGATACGGACGCCATTGCGGGCCTGTGTAGGACGTTAGACCGACTGGGTACGAACACTGCTATGATCATTTGTGGTCCCTCCATCCTGCGCAGCTCTGATGTCATTGGACGCGTCCAGGAGGCTCTCGGAGCACGCTGCGCTGGCCTGTTTGCTGGCGTTGCCCCGCATGCGCCTGTGCCCACCCTGGAGGAAGCGATAGGCGTGGCCAGAGAGGTCCAACCCGAGGCGCTCGTCAGTGTGGGCGGCGGCAGCACGCATGATACTGCAAAAGGTATCGCGATGCTGCTCGCCGAGGGTGGCGATATCCACGACTACGAGATCCACTTCGAACCTCCCGATAAGGTCTCCATACCTTCCCTGGCGCGACCAAAAATTCCGATCCTCACCATACCCACCACGATGGGTGGGGCGGAATTAAGTCGCGGCGCTGGCTTTACGGATCACAGGCTGGGCCGCAAAATCGTTGTGGCTGATGCGGGTACCATCCCACGCAGCATTCTCATCGACGGCAAAGCCCTGGCGACCACCCCGACCGCGATCCTGGTCTCCACCGCCATGGGCCAGTTCCGTATTGCGGTGGAAACTGTGTACTCACGACGCCACAATCCAATTGGCGATGCCCTCGCCCTGCACGCCATCACCATGCTGGTACACGCGCTGCCCCGCTGCGCTGCGAAGGATATCAACGACCTCCTGCATATCAAGACGGCAGCGTGTATGGCCTCGCTGGCCAATGTCGGCGGGCTGGGGCTAAACACTGCGACAGCGCACCATGTGGGTGGTCTGTATAATGTGCCGCATGGGGAAGCGAATGCCATTCTCTTACCCCACACCATGCGCTTCAATCTTGAGGCCAGCGCGGAACGCCAGGCGCTGATTGCTGAGGCCATGGGGATTAACACCGCAGGTATGACTCCGCACGCGGCCGGTCTGGCCGCTGCCGATGCGATCGCCCAGCTCTGTCAGCGGCTCGGCCTGCCCTCGCGTCTGCGCGATGTGGATGTCCCTCAAGAGGGCCTGGAGGCCATCGCTGCAGCGACCCTGCATGATCGCGCCCTGGCCACAAACCCGAAGCCTATTGCTGATGCTGAGCCTATCCTGCGCGTTTTGCGGGCAGCCTGGTAGGCCACAGGAGGAACGCAGCGCTCTGGAGGAAGACCGCCGTGAAATTTGGCTTGTTATACCTCACCGATTACCACCCGGAAGTGCACGGAACGTACACCACGTATTACGAGCAGATGCTGGAGCAGATCGTCATGGCTGAGGCGCTGGGCTTCGACGGAGTCTGGTTTGCTGAACACCGTATCCCGCGTTTTGCGTTCGGGAACCCTGCCGTGTTTATGGCTGCCGTTGCACGGATGACGAGCCGCATCCGCTTGGGTACAGCCGTGTCGCTCTTACCCCTGCACAACCCGGTGCGGTTGGCAGAGGACTACAGCATGGTAGACGTGCTGAGCGGTGGCCGTCTGGACTTTGGCGTAGGTCGCGGCCTGTACAAATATGATTATGAGATGTCGGGTGTCGACATGGCCGAGAGCCGGCCACGCTTTGACGAATGCCTCGAGGTCATTCTCAAGGCCTGGTCACAGGAAGTTTTTACCCACCAGGGCCAGTTTTTTCAGTATGACACACACAGCGTGACCCCACGCCCGGTGCAAACGCCACACCCACCCGTGTACATGGCATGCGTGATGTCACCAGAGAGCTATGAGTGGGCCGGAGTGCACGGCCATCACATTCTCACAGCACCCTTTTTCTTTACGCGCTTCGAGGACCAGCAGACACGTCTGGCGCTGTATTACCATACTCTGGAAAAAGCCGGTGTCGAGCCAACCCAGCGCGATGTAGTGGGAGCATATCACCTGTACTGCGGGGACAATGACGCTGAGGTACTGGCCATCGCCGAGCCGGGTCTACGGACGTATCAGGCCTTTGGTAAAGGCGCAGACCTGCTCCGCGGTGCGGTGCGCGATCCAAGTCAGTATCAAGCCTGGCAGCGCTTTTACGAGAACCGCGAGACCATTACCTTCGAGCAGATGCGTGCGACCCGTGCCGTGATTGGCACACCCGACGAGTGCGCTATGCGTATCACCCAACTGAGCCGGGAGTATGGTCTCAACTACTTCATGTTTGAAGCCAATTACGGCGGGATAGCGCACCCCGACGTACTGCGCAGCCTGGAGCGCTTCGCGTGTGAGGTGATGCCGCGCTTTCGCTAATAGACAATAGCGCCTTTTGGCACGCGTGAGCCAGTCTGGGCCGCGTGCGCACTTCCATCGTTCCAGCGTCAAGCAGTTAGGAGACCATATGCAATTTGGTATTGGCCTGCCCAATCTGAGTTATGTTGATCCCACTGAGACGCTCGTGCGCCTGGCGCACGCTGCTCAGGAGTGCGCCTTTGACGCCATCTGGGTGAGTGATCATGTCTTCATTCCATACGAATACGAGCCCAATTACCCCTACAGTGCCACCGGACGCCTCGGGCTGTCAGCGACGGATTATATCTTCGATCCCCTCACCACGCTATCGTTCCTCGCTGGTCAGGTCTCCACACCACGCCTGGGGATTAGCGTCTTGATCATTCCGTATCGTAACCCGATCATCACCGCCAAGATGCTGGTCACGCTGGACGTGCTCTCGGGTGGGCGCGTGATTCTCGGGGCTGGCGTGGGGTGGATGCCAGAAGAGTTTGCAGCCCTGGGCGCATCATACGAGCACCGTGGGGGCGTGACAGACGAATATATCCAGGTCTTTCGCGAGTTATGCACCGCAGACAAGCCATCGTTCGAGGGCAAGCACTACCAGATGGCCAATCTTAGCTTCTATCCTAAGCCCATACAAAGACCGCATCCCCCGGTGTGGATTGGTGGCTATACCCCCGCAGCCTTACGCCGCGCTGTCCGCTTGGGAGATGGCTGGCATCCGAGCAATTTACTACCAGAAGCCCTGGCCGAGAAAGCCATCACCCTGCGGCGGCTCTGTGCTGAGGCTGGCCGCGACCCCGCCAGCCTGACTATTTCGACACGGGTGAACAACGTCGCATTTGGCGCCAGTAACGACACTACCGGGCGTCCCGCCCCCATCAGTGGCACGGCGCAGCACATGATCGACACCATCAAACGCTACGAAGACGCCGGGGTGCAGCATATTGTGTTGGGCATCCGCGGCCACGATGCTGAGACGATGATTGCCGCCGCCCGCCGCTTTGTCGACGAGGTGCGCCCAAAAGTGTAAGCAGCGGGATGCCAGCAACGTAGAGAGCGCGATCACTCCAAGTCTCAGCGCTTTGCTTCCGCCTCGCCGCCAATAACCTGAGCGGCGTGCAGGGACGCGATGGTTGCTGCATCGAACGCCAGCTCGTGTAGTACCTCCCACGTATGTTCACCGACCCGTGGCGCCGGGCGGCGATAGCCGGCGGGGGTCGTGGAGAGACGTGGTACCGGTGCATGCATCTGGACCCAGCCCAGCTCGTCATCGGGCAGCGCTTCGAAAATACCGCGCTCGACCACGTGTGGGTCCTCCATAAGCTCGTCAATATCGTACACTGGTGCAGCCGTCACTTCGGCGTCTGCAAAGGCTTTGAGGGCCTCATCACGGGTTTGCGTGGCGATCCAGCCGCCCACGACGGCATCGACCTCATCGCGATGCCGGACGCGTGAGGAATTGTCCTTAAAGCGCGAATCCTGCATCATGTCTGCACGCCCGACCAGTCGAAAGAGGCGTTCGGCCATGGCCTGTACCGACCCTGAGAGGGCAATCCACTTACCGTCGCGCGTTTGATAGACATTGCGGGGCGAGGTCGTGTTCGACCCGCTCCCCACGCGCGGTTTGATCTCTCGGGTGATTGTGTACGCCGCCGCCTCCGGCCCCAAAATCGAAATGATTGGTTCTAATAACGACAGGTCGATGACCTGTCCAGGGGTCTCGCCGCGCTCCCGCGCCCGTATGGCGGTCACCGTGGCAAAAGCTCCGTAGAGGCCGGCAATCATATCGGCGAGGGCCAGCGGCGGCAACACCGGCTCACGATCCGCAAACCCGTTGCGCGCGGAGAATCCCGACATGGCCTCCACGAGGGTGCCAAACCCGGGCCGTGGTGCATACGGCCCCGTCTGCCCAAAGCCGGAGATCCGGACGATGATCAGGCCAGGATGCTGGGTGTGCAGGGTGTCGGGAGCGAGGCCCATCTCCTCCAGGGTGCCAGGCCGAAAACCCTCCACCAGCACATCAGCCTTGACAGCCAGCTCACGTAACAGGTTGGACGCTCCCTGGGCGCGAAAGTTGAGGCCCAGGCTGCGTTTGTTGCGGGCGTAGATCTTCCAGTAGGCGGAGTAACCATTTTCCTTCCAGGCACGTAACGGGTCACCAGCCGGCAACGGCTCGATCTTGATAACGTCGGCCCCGTGATCGGCCAGTTGCAGCGTCAGCATGTTCCCAGCCACCACGCGGGAGAGATCAATAACCCGCAAGCCGTGGAGCATACCCTTGAAGTCGGGATCAAAGGATTTGTGTTGCATCTGCACCTCTTCTGTACCTCTATGATCTACGCGACGGGGCGCATGTGCGTATCACCGCCCTTCCTGACTCAGCACTACCTTATCATGGCCGGGCCGTTGGTGCTACCCGAGCGAGATAACGTAGCGCAGGGGCCCGTGTGTACCACCGTTCCTTGCCACACCACCTGCTGCAGCCCTTGACTTGTCCCTGTAGCGCTCGTGTGTTAGAAGAGAGTACTATCCGATGCAGGACCCTAACCTACTAGTAATCGTGTCATGGTCAAGTCTGTCTTCCACAGGGAGACGCAACCGGGAGAACAAGATGATTGAAAATACTATACTCAAAGCGAATCGAGAAGGGCGTAAAGCGCTTGTTTTCTCCATGACTTACAAGGACCTCTGGGCTGTCGAGGCCGCAGCGCAAGCCGGCTTCGACGCGATCTCGCTCGATGGTGAGCACGGCGCGTTCTCGTCCTCGGACGTCGACGACATCGTGCGTGTTGCCAACGGCTATGGCATGTCGGTCATGGCCCGCGTCCCCAACATCCAGCCGAACACGCTCAACCTGTGGCTGGACCGTGGTATCCAGGGGGTGGTCGGTCCACACATCGAGACCCGGGAGGAGGCGCAACAGCTTGCCGACGCCTGCCTATTCCCGCCTGATGGGTGGCGCTCCTGGGGCGGTGGTCGCGGCACAGAGTTCAACGACGCACACCTACTGAACGAGAAGTACAGTGGCAAACTTGGCTTTGCCCAGTGGACCAACCGGAACATGCTTGTGCTAGCCCAAATTGAGTCGAAGCAAGCACACGACAACCTGGATGGTATTCTGTCCGTGCCAGGTCTCACGGGCACTACCGGCGGTCCGCACGATCTGGCTGCTTCGCTGGGGCATCCGGGCGAACCTGACCACCCGGAATGCCAGCGCTTGGCTGCTGAGGCGGCACGTCAGGCGCACGCTGCCGGGAAGACGGTCCAGAGCGACATGATGGCCAGTACTGGTCTGCCGGAGTTGATCTTCGGTGCGGCCCGTACTTTTGCCGCGCAGCACAGGCAGGACGCGTATGTGCCACCACAGGCACCTACAGCAGCGCGCCGCAAGGCACCAGCAACGCCTCGCCCAACACGACGAACCCGACGTTAAGCGCGCGTTCCTTGCCGATCGCGTTCGCCACCACTTCGGATGGCTCGACCATGGGGTCCGGGTGACTCATTATGCCGCGCAGACAGGCACAGTGGTAAAAGCGGCTGACGCCTGTTCCATAGTACACCGGGAGCTAGAGACGCACCGCCATGAGAAGGAATGGGGGGCGATGCACTTCATCCGCCCATTCGGGGTGCTCGACAATTTGCTCGTGGGTCGGTCCCCATTCTTCGAGGTGGACGAGGTGGAAACCCTGCGCCAGCAGGCTGTTCACATAGCTCGCAACGGTGCGATGGTACTTCACGACACCCGGTGTTATCCACTCGGTCACGCGCCGACCCTCAAGCAGATAATCATTGATTGGCCACACTTTGGAGCCGTCCGGATCGGTTCGCCACCCAGGATACCTCGGGGCGGTGAAGAGCGGGTGCTCGACGGAAAAGACCAGGCGCCCCCCCGGTACCAGCAGTCTGCGTATCGTCACACACATGGCTCCGAAATCGGCGATGTAGTGCAGCGTCAGTGCACTGTAGACGAGATCGAAGGACGCGTCAGGCAGCGCCAAGTGTTCTATGTCCGCCAAGTCATAGAACACCCCTGGATCTCGCGTCTGGGCGCGCGCCCGGGCCAACATGTTCTCTGACCGATCAACGCCGAGCACACTGGCTGCGCCCATCTCTCGCGCCCACCGGGCGAACGCACCGAAGCCGCAGCCGAGGTCGAGCACGCGCACACCCTCCAGCGGTGGGAGCATGTGCCGCAACGCTGGCCATTCCGGTGCGCCAGCGAGGCCCTCGCGTGAGCGGCGCAACTGGCTATACCCCGCAAAGAAATCTGGGTCGTCATAGATGTTCTGAGGCATGCTCTCTGCCGATCCGTTTCACTGGCATCCGCGCTTCCCATTCAGTACGCAACTCACCACACCAGACTTCGTCAATAAACTCCCCACGCACCAGGCGATTCTGGCGTAAGACGCCCTCGCGGACCATACCGAGCTTCTCCATAACGCGGAGAGAACCGATGTTTCTCGCATCGGCCACGGCTCGGAGGCGGTTCAGGGAGGCATACACCGCAAATGCCGCCTCCACGACGGCGCGCGCCACCTCAGTGGCCAAGCCTTGCCCCCAGGAGCTTCGCGCAATGCTGTAGCCTATTTCATCCACGTGAGGGTCAAAGTGAAAGCGGAGGTTGATGCCGCCAAGGACGGCTCCGGCATGCGTAATGGCCCAAGCTGGATGGACTTCGCGGTCCAGTAACACTTGGCCCGCGATAAATTTTTCCGCGTCTGCTTGCGTATACGGACCAGCGGGGGCATTTGAACAGAAAGTTACGGTTTTGAATTCAGGGCGATCCTTGATGCGGACAAGGGGTAGGAAGGCGAAGGCATGCTGCTCGAGATTTTGGATGGTTTAAGACCCCGCTTCTTCAGCCAATTATACAGATTCCCTTCCGTGGTCCCGTAGCGTTTCGCAATGAATTTTTGTGTCGAGCCATTGGCCAACAGCGCCTCAATTTCCGGCTGATACCGATCCAGCTTGCTTTTCCCAGGCCCCCGTGGGCGCCCCAGTGGGACTCCCGCTGCCTTTTTGACCCGTAAGGCCTCTTTGGTCCGCTGGGAGATCAACTCCCGCTCAATTTCTGCGGCCATCGCAAAGACCATGGCCATGATGGTGCTTTGCATCGTCCCATCCAGGTGCCACTCGCCTTTCACGGCATCCAGCTGGATGCCTTTCTGCGCCACCAGCGCGAGGATTTCCATACACTCCAGCATGCTGCGGCCCAAGCGGGACAGCTCACTGACGACCAGCCGATCACCGGCCTGAAGCTCCTCCAAGACCTGGGCCAACTGTCGTTGCCGCCATGAGACGCGCCCCGAGACCGTTTCTTCGACAAACCTAACGTGGCCGAATTCACGACGGTTGGCCAGCAGCAGGATGTCGGCTTTGTTTTTTTCCAGGTCTTGCTCGCGGGTGGAAACCCGCAGATACGCAATGGTTCGGGGGATGGCAGGCGGCATGGCAAGGCGACCACAAGCGAAAATATTATGAAAACGGTCTCTATACGACTTATTCTGGAGGAAAAACGACTTGAATATCAATATTTTTCTTCAAAGAATTGCCCCTGTAAAAACCCTCCTTTTCTCCATCGATGTGCTGACGCATACCCGGAGGCCTCCGTGACGACACAGGAACAATTTCTCTCCAAACGCCAACGCTACCAGCCAATCGCATTACCTCAGCATTTTTCCGATGAAGAGATGGTCAGAGATTGGATGCTCTCCCCCAGCGACATCGCCGAGATCGCGAAGTATCGGCACAATTTCCGCCTCTTTATTGCCATTCAACTGTGTGCCGTGCGCTTATACGGCCGTTTCCTCAATCACGTCCATGAGCTGTCTCCCCACATTATCAGCTATTTAGGGCAACAGCTCGCTTTGCCACCCTCTTTGGTGGTCGACGTGCCAGAACGGAAAGCCACCTATACCGAGCATCGGCACCATATCATGACCTACCTGGGTTTTCAGAAATTTGACGACCAGGCCCAAGCGCAACTCGAGGCCTGGATTGAGCACGAGGCCCAGCGTGGTATGCTGCCCGATGCGTTATTTCAGCAGGTGGAACAGCATTTGCTCGACAAGCGGGTACTTCTTCCGGGACCCTCCGTCCTGGAGCGGCTGATCATCCACGTCTGCTCTCACGTGCATGTTAAGCTTTTTGAAACAGTCTTTAGTCGCTTATCCCCTACCTTGCGTCAGGCGATTGACCAACTCCTGTTGGTCCCCGACGGCGAGCAGCACTCCGCCTTTTACCGCCTCAAAGAATACCCGCCAGCCGCCTCGATTGCCTCCATTCAAGCCTACCTGCAACGCTATCACACCGTCGCTGAGACGGGCATTGATGCGTTGGAGATACCGATCTTAACCCCGGAGTTCCTCGACTACCTCGCCAAGCAAGCGAAACGCTACAGCGCCAGAGATCTCAAGCGATTCACCGATTACAAACGCTATACGCTCATGCTGTGTTTTCTCCTGGAGACCCGCACAACCTTGTTGGATCATTTGGTGACGATGCACGACCAGTACCTCATGGAGATCACGCGGCAAACGCACCGCGCCCATGAACAAAAGCATCGTGAGTTACGGAAGCGCCAGAAACGGGCCATTGATGTCATGCTCGACACCACGGATTTCCTCCTGGAGTGGCCGGACGATCAGCCCCTGTCGAAGCACGATCTGTGGCAGCAGGTCACCGAAGTCACGTTACGGAACTCCCGCCACGACCTGCGAGAATTTCAGCGGCTTGAAGAGCGCGGGTACGGCGATTTGCTCCTGAACCGCTATCCCAGTCTCCGCAAATATTTTGCCGACTTTCTGCACTTGCCCTTTGCCGCCACCCCGGGCAATGAGCCGCTACTCCACGCGATTGACCTCGTCCGCCAACTCGATGCAGGGGCGTTGAAACGGTTGCCACCAACCGCCCCACGCAGCTTTGTCCCCCACGAACTGCGTCGTGCCCTGAGAGATCCAACCGGCCAGCTGAACCGCAATGCCTGGGAGATGGGCCTGGCGCTGGCCATCAAAGACGCCTTGCGCTCAGGCGATCTCTATGTGCCCCAGAGCAAGCAGCATGTTTCTTTCTGGGACTTGACCCTCAGTGACCCGCGGTGGCAGGAGGTGAAAACCTCCGCATGCGATGACCTCCAGCAACCTCCAAAGTCTGAAGCCCAAGGTGTACTGGCCCAACAGTTCCACGAGGCGAGCGATCTGGCCAAACAGCGGTTCGCGTTCGACAATTTTGCTGAGATTGTGGACGGCAAGCTCAAGTTGAAACGCTACGATAAAATCGTCGTGCCGCCTGCAGTGACCACCTTACAGAAAGTCATCAATGCCCGCTTGCCTCTCATCCGGATCGAGCAACTGCTGATGGAGGTCGATCACCTCACCGGCTTTAGCCGCCACTTCACGCCGGGGCAAGGCCATCAGTCCAGACCGGCCCATTTCTATAAAACACTCCTGGCTGCCCTGATTTCCCAGGCGACCAATCTGGGCGTGGTCTCGATGAGTGCCAGTGTCCAGGGTATCTCTGTCGACATGCTGCGGCATGTGTTGCATCACTTCGTGCGGGAGGAAACGCTCACCGCGGCCAGCGCGGAGATTGTCAACCGGCATCACACACTGCCCTTGAGTGCCATGCATGGCACGGGCACCCTCTCCTCCTCCGATGCCCAACGCTTTGGCATGCGGGCCAGCAGTCTGCTGGCGTCCTATTACCCTCGGTATTAGGGGTACTACGAGAAGGCCATCGGCATCTACACCCACACCTCCGACCAATATGCGGTTTATAGCACCAAGGTGATTTCCTGTAGCCCGCGCGAAGCGCTCTATGTCCTCGATGGCCTGCTGGACAACAACACGATTCTGCATATCCGCGAGCATACGACAGATACCCACGGCTATACCGAAATTGTCTTTGCCCTGTGTCATTTGCTGGGTTTCTATTTTATGCCGCGTATCCGGGACCTCAAAGACCAGAAGTTGTATCGCGTGGATCGAGGTGTCGACTATGGGGTGTTCGCGCCATTGCTCACCAAGACCGCCGATCTCACCATTGTAGAAGAACAGTGGGAAGAAATGCTCCGTGTGGCCCTCTCCCTCAAGCAATGCACAGCTCCAGCGCATGTGATCGTGCAACGATTAACCAACAGCTTTCCTTCCGACCGGCTGTCGAAGGCCTTTAC
>AR_comb_assmDRAFT_10015720_pt1 | contig 16569 bp, 28 predicted proteins | sample ArasoioldDNA_FD_10543 | JGI IMG/M metagenome (IMG submission 10543) | reverse complement strand
GCGGCAGCCTTCACGACGCCGTAACCCTTCATCAAATCGGTCTGAGCGTCGGTACCCGTACCCTCACTTGCACTCGTGTCGAAGTAACCTCGAAACAGCGTGCTTGGATGTGCCAGTTCCAACACATCGATCACCGTCCCGCTTGACCCACTGTTACTCGCATCCGTCGTCGCGACGCCTAAGATCAGGGCAGGGTCCGCTCCGCACTCCACATTATACCCTGTAGAGTCAACGAAGCAGAGGGCCCCTTTCACAAACGTCTGAGAAGCCTTCTCCGGCACCGCGACCTTCGGGATCGGTGAACCGGAAAGGGTCCTCACAGCGCGGATGGCAATCTTCGCTTGTGTTGCCATATCGCCTCCGGTGGGGCTTCGCCCCACATATGTTACGGATTATCCTCAATATTCTCGCGGAAGACAAGGTTCGAGGGTATGCGAGTCTGCCCTCGACTGCGCAAGGCTCTTGCGGCATTCTCCTGAGCCTGCAAGACCATCGTATCGAGCGTCGTTTCTTGACGCTGGCGAGCCGCTTCCGTCTCCGCGTGAACTGTGCGTTCCCACACCTCACGCTTCATCCGGTATAGCGCCAAATCGCCGCGACGATGGAGAGTCGTGCCACCTGGAGTTGACAGCTCCTGCCCTACGCTGGCGAGGACGCCGGGTGGCAGTTTCGCAGGGTCCATCGGGGCAGGTTCCCACCCCTCCCACTGCGCCAAGTAGAGGTTTTGATCCCCATGAGGACCTTGGTTGCAATTCAGCCAGCGATAGACGTAAGATGGATCCTTATCTGGCACAAACAGCCTATCAGGACGCTGTCCACGTGTTTCTGTACTCATGCAACCACCTTCGGAACGAACTTCTTCGTTCCACCTACAGTCTTTGGAGGGCTCAACTTCCTTTGTACTACGTACTCACGGAAGACGGTATCGATCTGCGTCCCCTTCTTCTCACTCTGTATTCTATCCCGAATGAGGTTCAGAAACGCTATCGCGTGTTGCTGCCTTTGAATGTAGTACTGCCAGCAATCCCCAGTGGGACAGATCAAACCGTCAATATTGTACTCCCTACGAAGGAAGTCTTGTATTTTGTATAGTACACCCTCTTCCTTCTGTACAATACAAACTCGAAGACGATGAAGCTCAGCGCCTCCGCGTAGTAGAGTACAGCAACCCTCGCCTTCGTAGAAGCCGACGATCCAGTCGAGAGTCATGCCCCTGCCCTCTTCCTATCGTACACATGAGTCCGCTGTTCCGCTGTCCGACCCAACTGGCCCGCGTTGTCCATCTCGCTCTGCGTCACGCCATTCGCTTCGAGCCGCAGGAGGTACTCGTCGACGTTCTGTCCCGTCTGCCGACAAAACGCTCTGACCTTATCCGTCGCGATGAGTTTGGCCTTCTTCGGTGGAGGCTGCGCCGCGCGAGAGGCGGGGGTTGGTCGAGCCATGGGTGGAGCGGCCTGTGGCCCAACGCGAGTTGCTGCGCCAGTCTGAGGCTGCTGTGTCGACTGTCCAGCTGCAGCCGGTTGTGCAGTCTGCGTAACTGGCGCAGTTTCGTCACCGCCCTCTGCAGCGGGTAACGGTTCATAAAGCCTCTGCCGGATCCGTTCGTCATTCGACTTCACGTTGATGTACAGTGTACGGTGCAGGTTGCGTTGCGCCCGGATTTCGGGCGCGAGCGTACCCTTCACCTTATTTATCTGTTCCCGGTACACCTCATAATCCGAAACCTGCGCAGCAAACGCCTCCTCATCATCCTGCTCAAGGCGCTGCAGAGTCATCGCCTGTAGCGGGTCCATCCTACGTTGAGAGGCAGCAGCCAATCGCGAGGCAGCGTCCGTCGACCCAGGCGGTTGAGGCGCCGTCCCCGGTTGGGCCTGTGGTTGCTGACTTGGCTGCTGCCCCACTTGTGGCTGCGCAACTTGCGGCGGTTGCGCAGCCTGCGGTTCTGCAGCAGTCGTTACCTGTTGCGTTACAGCCGCTTCTAGACCCTCTAAGTAGTTGTACACCTCATCAATGTGCCTGCCTTGAAACCTACCAGGCGTCGTAACAACGCCGTTCGCATCCAACTCGAGTTTTGCGGGCATTCGCCACCTCAGGCTTAGTAAACTGACGCTCTCTTCAGCGCGTCCTTATCTATCGCGTCCGCCGACTTACTCGCTGCGCGGGTAATCTGTGTTATCGCGTTGTGGAGGTACCTTACTACACCCTGCACGCGGAGCACCTCAAAATGGTCGTCCGCCTCCCTGAGGCGGGCCGAATGCCTGCGGAGGTCCTCCTCGAATACCTTGAGTAGGCGCTGCTGGTCCGCCTGTGGGAGCTGCTGCAACTGTTGGTTGTCCACCCTGGCCTCCAGCCATTGACATCATCTGCGACATCATTTGAAGGGTCTGTACCACGCTCGGTACGACCGCGTCCAAATCCTCCACATCGAACCGCTCGACAAACTTCTTCACCAACCTACTTGAGGCTTCCATCGTCTGCGCAGCCATCAGCTTCGCTTGCGGCGGGAACTGAGGGTTCGCGATGAGCATCATTGCCTGATTGAGGCGCATGTAGTAGTCGTTCACGACCTGCATCAGCAGCTGCATCTGCTGAACTTCGATATCCCTGTTAACCGACTCCGAACTGACGTTCAGGCGCAGCGCGATACTCTGCCTCGGGTCGCCAGGCGGAAACTGGATGTAGCGTCCGCGTTCGAAGAAGAAGCCCTCTGGGCGCATCTGCTGCTCAAGCTGGATCGTGAGGTACAACAGTTCCTCAATCGCACTGCGCATATCATCAATGCTAACCCAAAACCTCTGATTCCCCTCATTTATCAACGCGGTCGTGCCTGTCGCGGTGGCGCGGCTGCCTACGGTAGGTGATTCCATACCCAAATTGTACACAGAAACGCCCGTCCGCTTCTCGTTCATGAAGAAAGCCTTCTCCTCAACCGCACCAAGGACTTGCGAAGGTTCACTCAGATGGACTATGTTTATATCATCCTTTGCGCTCCCATCCGTCACCACAGTCTTACCCGGGTAAATTTCCTCATTCGGTCCAATCTGTACATTAGACGATAGAACGGTTATGCCCGCATTCGCCGCCGTAGCCGCGTCAATCACCTGGTTATGAGATGTCGTGGCCTCCTCCTGGAAGGGAATGGACATCTCAGCGACACCCATACCAACTAACTCATGCGGCTGGACGAGGTAGGGTACCTTAACAAAATGTCGCGCCTTACCGAAATACGGGTTGTATATCTTCCTCAGGAAGATATTCTTATCCAAACTATACGTCAGCACAACCTCCTCAAAGACCGGGACGGCCCCGTCAGTTGTCTGGCCCTCAGCCGGAGGTATCTCGAACCTGCCCCTTATCTCGTACAGGGTGTAGGGTTCCTGTGGCATGTCTGTAACATGCTCACTTCGCTTTGATGTCAGGCGCCGTGCATCCTCCCTCATACTCGGTTTCAGTTGATCCACATCCTCACGTTGGAACACCCCCTTCTCAACCAAGTCCATCAACTCAGGTAAGCTGTATCGGAGGCGCAACGCGAACCAGGGTAGCTGTTGCCACTCGTCATAACCGGTAGGCCAGAACACATCACTTGGCGCAGCGACACTCCAGCGTACCCCAGTGTACGCAGGGACTTTCAACTCAACCACTGCACCCGTATCATCATACGCGTGATACACCCTCTCCTCTTCAACCCAGTTGAGCGACGCGAAAGCGTCGCCGTAAAGCGGCATATCCGCGAAAACCGTACGCAAACGGTCCCGGCCACCCGACTCGCGAAGGAACCACGCACACCAATCCCTTAGTAGTTTGTCGTCCAGCTCCTGGGCCCCGCCTTGTACGCCCTCTTCCGGTGCGGGCGGAACTTGTATGATGTAGGGCGTCTTCGTCTGTACATGCGCCTCGACCGGATCCTTCGCCCCTAACACCGCCCTCTGCAGCCGCGCCGCGACCGTATCCACGCTAATCGCGACGATCGGTACCACGATATTCGACGCGTTAGGCCACGGGAAGTTCTTTACCTCATACTCAGGCAAGGCTTTATACGCCTTGAGCAACCTCGCCAGAAACTTCTGCCTCTGAGCATGAGCCTCCACTGCGGCTTGCAACTCGCGGTGAACGACCTCTCTTAGCTCCGCTTCACCCTGTTCATCCAGCTCAAGAGGCTGCGGTTGCAGTACATTCGCGACTGGGCCTGCTGGGCCTGCGAGGCCTGCGGCCGGGGCGAACGGCGTAGGTGGAGCAGCTGGAAAGGCCATCAACGAGCCTCGGGCTTCGGTCGCAATCTGTTACCTAAGCGAGCAGTGTTCAGGATACTTTCAGTCTTGAAGCGTCGTGGAGGGTTCCGCCCCTGCCTGCCATGCTCGGCGCTGGATTTGAGCTGCGCAGCCGGCTCCTTGGGTTCTCTTCCTCCGGTTTGGTTGGCCAACCCATGCGTTGACCGCCGTCCAGACTGCCCGGACTCGCGTTGCGCGTCGGCTTCGCGACCGCTCGCGTTTTGCGCTGCCCTACGAGGACTATCCCCTTTCCGCTTTTCATGTCGTCCTCCCGTCAGTACCCGCGGCCTTTGGCTTTGGATTTCCCTTTCATTCCTTTTTTCCCAGTCTTTGCCTTGCCCCGCATCTTGTTCGTCTTTCCCCTCGCCATGCTCCGCCTCCTTCCGTTTCATGCCTGCCCCGCTTCCTTCTTCAGCAACGCGACCGCTAACTCTACTAACAGCCTAGCCATCCACCCGGGAAACGTTTGCTTCAGCTGCCCAACGGCCCACTCCCTACGCTTCTCATCGTTTAAGAACTTGTTCGCCGCTTCGGCAACGAGGCTCATCGCGATGTGCAGCGAACCGGGAGGCAGGACCGAAACCGCTTTCTGTACCTCTTCATCATGCCTACGACTCATAATCTGGGCTAGGGGCGACGCAGGAACCGGTTCCTTCTTCTTACCGAACCAGAGAAAACCAGCAAACATCTCAGTACCCTGTTAGCTTACTTCGCGTTGCGTTCGCACGTTGCGCTACTGCGTCCCGCCTGTACTGATCCAACGCAGATATGGGGCTACGCAGGCCAAATAACGGCACACACGCAGCTAGGGCGTCCACTAAATCCTTCGTTGGGAATAGTGGGAAGCCTCTCATCTCCTCCGCAAGGTCTTTCAACCCGCGTCGCATGAATAGTAAATGCGACTCAGTGTAGGGTATCAGGCTACGAATCCGCGTGTCCTTATCGCCGATCGGTCTCTGCTCCAACACAGGGAATTTGTATCCCAACTCCATCTGCGCCTTATACAACGGGAACTTCAACACCCGTTGAAATGCCACGTCCTCTATAGCGCACCGCGAAATCTGATACCTCCGGTGCAAGCCAATGAACTTTGCATAGAGGAAGGTGGGGTTTGTCCGCTCAGCGTAAGCGTCCAGCACGAAAATACGCCCGTCACTGTCCTCTGCCGCAGCAACCATCGCATTTCGCGCGTTTTTAACCTGCTCGGCACTACTCATAGCGGGGTCCCAAAACAGAACCCGCTTTAGCGTGTCGAAGATTACCGTTTCATGCTGCCCATCCCCTAAATCAAGGATGAGGTTGCCGTGTGTGTCGAAGGTGAAGTAGCGGAAATCGCGCTCCTTAAACTCGGCGAGGGCGGGGTCCTTCGGGTTGTTCAAGTACAGCATGCTGTACATGAACGTACCCTGCTTCGCCTTAATCCGCTTGCACGACTCCTCAGGGAAGAGGTTGGGGAAGAAGAAGTACGTTCGCGATGGATCAGGGGCTAGCTTATCCGGGTCCATGTCGTAGATAGGCCTTCGACCTGCTTCACGAGCAGAGCGCAGGTCCTGTTCCAAGTCGTCCCGAGTCCAATGTAGTGGCCTGCACAATACTTCGTAGGTCTCAGCCTCATGCTCCATTATCTGGGCGTATAGATCGTCGTGCCCCCATCTCGTGCCCACGAGCAGGTCGAAGGCCGAACGCTCATCGACGAACAACGGCTCACTCGCCTTATACCAGTCGTACACCTTCTGACGTATGGTTGGTGACTGCATCGCCTTCTCATCTTCGAGGTCATCCTTTATCTGGACGGTATAGTGCCTCGATACGAGGTGTGTATCGACACCTGCCGACTCAATTGTATCCTCACCATATGTACCGTTTCGGGGGAATAGCAGGTTACTGTCAGTCCACGTCGTTCGGCTGAAGTCCGGTATGATCTCGGGGTACAGCCACTGGAAGAGCGTGTTCCGCTCGATGATATGCCGAATAGCCTTAACATGCTTACTCGCATTCATCGAGCTGAAGCTACTTAGTAGGACACGGTGTTCGGGGCCAGGCAGGCCGAGGAACAGTTCCTGGATAAGGATCCAGAGGGGAAGGGCCTTAGAGCAAGTTGTACTCTTATAACAGTCCCGAGGAATGAGTAGGACCTTCCGTTGTTTTGGTATCCGTTGGACGAAGGAACACAGCTCTAGGTGGGGCTGTTGCTGAAGCTTGTCGAAGCCGCAAATCGCGCTGGCGAAGAAGTACAGGCTTCGCCGGCCGTTCAGTCGCGTCGTCTCATAAACCTGATCTGCGACCGAGTCGGTTGGTAAGGCGACCCCGAGCAGGTCGAACTTCGCCTCGCGTGCCTTCGTCTCGATTATGTCCACAACGCGCCCTGTGTAGCTTAACCGGCGAGGACGTAGTGGATGTATAGTGTACCGACGAGGCCTGTCGCGTTGCCCGACGCCTCCGCGACAGTTAGCCACTTCCCCACAGCTAGCTTGACCTTAGCTAGGCCATTCGTCCCAGCGTCGTTTATGTTGTCGAATAGGCCTGCAGCGGTGTGTACATCAGGTCCGTCGATGAGGTTATCGCTAAGCGTCGTCGCGCTGGTCGCCGTCGTACCGATGTCCAGTGTCGCCGCGGCCGTTGCGACGGTTGTAAGGTCTAGGATGACCCTCGTTATGATGATCGGAACCTGCTCAGGATTCTGCCAAGCCTGTACCGCCGCATGGATCGCAGCTCCCGACAGCGATAGCGTGGCCTGCTTCAGTAGCTCAGATGGAAAGGGCATAAGATTACCATACACGTCAAGAGCTTGTAGGCGGTCAATACTAGGCATGGCTTACCTTCGGTACATCAATACAGTCCGGCGTCGCCTCGATTAAGTCGGGTGCTGCAACTGCCTCTTGCGCCCGGCGGGCTAGTTGTGCAAGCAGTTCCGTCGTTAACACGACGTTAATTGGTCTGTTCGCATCCCTCTTCGGTTCGCTGTAGCCTGCTCGGTCTAGCACGTCGAACCCTATCTGGGCGATCAAGCGCTCGTCGCCCGACGTTTCGACAATGTCACGGAGCCGCTCCAGCATCTCCTCGGCAAACTCATCCAGTTGATACTTCACCTCAGCGCGAGTCCGCTTCAACGCGAGCGGGGTGTTGTCGTACGTCGCGTTGATGAGCCAATTCTCGTAGGACTGGTACAGCGGCTTCCGCGTCCAATGCATTATGGTGAGGTGAGAGACGCCGAGCTGGCGACCGAGCTCGGCGTAGGTGATCCCTGGATTATCTCGGCGGAGCAACGCGAGTATTTTCCACTCGGTTCGGACCGGGTGAGGAAACGGTTCAGATGGCACGGATACCGGCTTCCTTAAGGATCGCGGCTTCCTTCTCTTGTATCTTGGGGATCATCGCGAAGAGGGGTTTGAGGTTCCGGCCGGTTCGGTGTATCAAGCCGTGGCACCCGTAGCAAAGGACGCAGCGTCCAGGTGGGAAGCACTTTGAAGCTAAGTGCTTCATTCCTGGATGACCTCCCATGTTTCTCATCCCTCGCCATCCACGTCGATCTGCTTCGCCGTCGCCGTAGACGTGGTGAAGGACTAGCTTAGTCTTATCCGCTTCGCCACAAACGCGGCAGACTCCTCCGTAGACGTCGAGGACCGCGTTCCTGAACGTTTTATAGAGTACCCACTTCCGAAACCAGAGCAAGTGCGCGGCCATACAAGGTTTCCTCTAGACTGGGGATATTATACCCTATTTCGCGTTTGAAAAGCTCCGTCTCAGTTCAAGTTCGGATGCGAAACCCCCTCCAAATAGAAGACTGGACTACCCCGGCCCCCCGCGCGGCCGGTCCGGACGTGGGGGCCGGCTTCGCCGGACGTTCATTTCAGACGTTACGACCCTCAAAAATGGGAATGATTCCCCTTTACGATATAAAGTGCTTTGCGCTTCGCGCCTGTAGTATAATATTTTTTGTTCGATACAGCATTCCGCTGTATCCGGAACAAGGAGGTTCGTTATGGCGAGCAACACAGAGAAGTTGGCGGCGTTCGTGAAGGCGCACGGTGAGGAGCGTATCGTCCACTGGATCGAGCAGCGGATCGAGAACGACGCCTACCGCAAGAAGTACAACGCCATCAAGAACGAACTCAACCGTGAGGTGCGGAACGATCCGCGGCTCAAGGCGTTGAAGGAGGCCGCGAAGCGGAAGGTTGAGGCCAAGCTCGCGAAGCAGTCGGCGTAGGAAGAAAGGGGCCCGAAGGCCCTTTTCTTCGTGCCGAAGCCCCCTCCGCTGAACGTTCGTCGGCTTCGCCGGCGGCGCGCTTCGCCGGAGTGCAGTTGAATTTTCCTGTTGCTTTCAATCTTAAACGGAAGTATAATATAGGTGTAAGCTTGAGATAGAGCTTACATCGTTACGCATTCCGCGTAGCGACGCCAAGGAGGTTCGTTATGGCGAAGCAGGTTGTGTTGCGGTGGCAGTCGGTCGAGTCGGCGGTGAAGGAACTCGGTACCGAGACGGTGCTCAGCTGGCTGAGCCAGTTCGCGGCGAACCGCGAGTTCCGGAAGACGTACAACGCGACGAAGCAGGAGGTGAACAAGATGGCGCGGGAAGATCCGCGCTACAAGCAGCTCCTCGCCGAAGCCAAGGCGAAGGCTGAAGCGGAGATGAAGGCGAAGGCGGCGAAGGCGGCGGAGCCGCGGCTCATCAAGAAGGCGTAGTGCGGTAACCTAGGGAGGCGGCTGCGTACCGCCTCCCGCAACTCGATCCGAAAGGACGGGACAATGCCGAATTGCTTCACACTCCGGAGGAAAGGTGCTACGGAAAACAGTAAGTTCTCGGCAATCGACGACGAACTACGCGCGGAGTTCGGTGAGCCGTCTGACGCCGAACACTACCTTTACGGGTGGTACGACAGCATCGGACTCGCGTTAGCTCTCGGCCACGGCTGGGAGAAGCAACGCGAGATCTTCCGCGAATCGCCGAACCTGCTGAAGGTCATCACCTACCTCGAAGAGCATTACACCAGCGACGCCTGGTACATTCCCCGCAGCATGATGTAAACTCCAGGGAGGGCTCCTACGGGAGCCCTCCCGCCGTCAGGCGGCGAAGCCCGCTGAACGTTCGTTACTGCCGCCGCGGCGCACCGCGAATTGCTGAACGTTCGTGAGAATGCCTATTTGTTGATTTGTTTCTGCATGTTCTTTGTTCTTGCCGAATGCCTAATGCTTAATGAGAATAACAATATCAAGGTATACTATAATAGGTATATATATATATTGACCCCCCTCCTTATATATATAGTAATTATTGCGGCACAACATCTAACTCCTTACATCCAAATCCACAAAGAGCCGTCGCGGTGCGCCGCCTGAGCCGGTACACCCAAACTCGTCTGCCTGACTACCCGGTTGATTTTTTGTTCATTTTCAAGTATAATAACTGTAGAGCTATTAAGAAGGAGGTATCACAATGCCGGCTAAGGGAACATCACAGTTCGGTCCAAACGTAAAGGTTGGGACGAAGGAGTACTGGAAGAAGTGGAGAGAGAAGAACCGAGACAAACAACGACTCTACATGCAAAAATACCACGCCGCTCGAAAGGAGGAGGAAACAGCCCAAGAACTCAGCAGAGCCTCCGGTAAGTCGTTTGAGGAGTGTATGGCGGAGATACGCGAACGCGTCGAGCTGCTCCGCATCGTTCGTGCGCAGATGCGAGACGAGGGAAAGTTCGACGCCGAGGGTAGTATCCCCTACTTCAACAAAGTCGCTCTGGACCTTGGCACATCTTACGATAAAGCGAAGCAGGTCGCCAACGCAAACCCGTTCCACCCCGAAGAGTGGCCGGATGACATCCGTCGCCTCGAAGCGAAGTCCGCCGCCGGTCTACTCAACATGGGCATCACCCTTCCTGACGACGAGCCTCCAACATCGCAACCAGAACCTCCGGAGGATCCAGATGACCAAGACTTCTCAGACTATGACTACTAGCAACAGCCGAGTCTGTACAATCCGCACTACTCCTCGTAAGCAGTGGACAATTGTAGTTATATGCGACCCACCGAACGAGCTCTGTTCTGCTGACGAGCTCTACATTGCTGCACACGCAGCTGTCAAACTAGCCAAAGCTTTCATGGAGGGCTACCGAGTCGCCATGTCTTCAGGTCCCAACGTATAGCGGGTCAATTTTCCCCTTGATTTCTAAAACAGTCTGTAATATAATTATCGTATGATTGGAGATAGAGAAAGGAAGGTACACATATCCAAACATCCGGCTCGCACTTCGTGCAGATCAACCTCGTTACCGAAAGGACAGGTTCATGCAACACAACATGAAGACACAGTGGATCCTCGACCTCGCCGTACCGCTTCGCGGTGACTTCAGCCAGGGTTTCGACATGGAGGAATGGCTCCACATCAACACACTGTGCCGAAACCTCTGCTGGCCGGGCACCGAGATCAGTACCGGCACGGGTTTCGGTCACCGCGACATGCAATTCAGCTTCGCGTCACAAGCGGAGGCGCACCTCGCCGAAGTTCGCCTCCGTCAACAAGCCTCACACCTGAACTTTACGTACATCTCGATCTACGAACAACCGGCTTCGGTAGACGAGATAGAGGCGTAACATGCGCCACTGTATCAAGTGCGGGAACGAAATCCCTCCCGCACGCATCCTCGCTCTACCGGACGAACAACTCTGCAAGGAGTGTGTACTTGCCGAAGGCGATGTCGAACGCACGAAAGGCGTCATGCTCTGGCACCACAAAACCGCACCAGAACTGTACACACAAAACCAACTCGCGGTGGCTACTATCCTGCGTTACAGCCGTCGAGGAGCTCACGCTCAACTGCCGCTTCGCGGCCGGCTTAACGAGGAGAAACGCGATCAGGCTGATCAAGAACTGCGCAACCTTTCGCTCTGCATCAAAGAAGGACCAGCGGACACTTTTGAACGGACCGACGGCCTTCTTGCGCGTTGTCATCCAGAACGACCTCGAGCAACCGGCTACGCCGGGGGCCTCTGCCTCGAATGCGCCACTACGTGGTACGCAAAACGCGCGCGTTCCGCGCAGAAAGGACTGAAGTAAAATGAATCTGTACGGCTTCACCCGTTCGGAGTACACAACGCCCGGTAGCGACCCCACTACTGTCGTCACATGGACATGGCGCGAACCTGTCGGAAGTATCGAAATCCGGGAGTTCCAAAACATCATCCAAACATACCTCTACGGCAAAATGTCGAAAACCCTTGCCCTGCAGATCATAGGCTCCGCACTGCACACTTCGCTGTGCGAACTCGCGACACAAACCGACCTACGCGACGCAGACGAAGAATGTCTCAAGGACTATGAGTAGTATGTCGTACATCCTCCACTACTGGCAAAGCGACGGCTCCGGTCACAGCGAACTCCGCTCCGTCCGCCTCCGCAGTATAGAGGAGGCGTTCCCTCTCGCTCTGCGCCACAACCGTCCTACAAACTGCAGCCTGATCACCATCGACCGCAGCGACAACCAATCCAACTGGGAAAAAATCATTTGGGAACCCTCATACGAATATCCACAAATCCCTCGTCGCAAAGGAAAGGAAGCAGTCATGACACCCTCCGCACGTAAAGCAATGAGTATCCGAATGAAGAAGTACTGGGCCGATAAGCGGGCTGAAACTACGGCTTCTACAGTCACATCACCAGCAGTAGCCGAAAGCAACGGCCCTCTCGCCCTGGACGAAGTCATCCGCTCCACACCACACCTCGTCACGGTTAAGCTTACCCTCACCCTCCCGCAACTCGCGGCGCTCGCCCACGCCTGCGTAGAACTGTCGTGCTCCCCCACAGAAGCCGTACAACGTATCGTAAACAAAGCACTTGAAGCTGACGCCTTCGAGATGCAGAGCGTGCACGCTTATCCCGTTATCGAGGACAAAACAAAGTGAAACGTTTCTACTGCAGCATCTGCAACCGCATCAAACGTGTACGCACACTGCCTCCTCTTCGCGGTAGCGTCGCCCATACGTTCAAATCTGGCCGTCAAAACCTCGACGTGCCCGTCGGTCAGTGCCGTTACCACAACGAGGCCACCGAACAGAAGTGGAGGCTAAGGAAATGACCCACTACGCCCTCGCCGGTGAACACCCCACCCGCTTCGGTGAAATTTATACCGCCTGCCGCGTTTACACTCGGCTGCAGGACATCCGGGCTTCGCCCGAAGACATCACCTGCGAGACCTGCAAAACCGCGTGCATCGACGAGACCACCTCTCTCACCGAATTCCTCAACAGCGAAGCCGAGGACGACGACCGTGACTAACTTTGCTGTCGAACTGTCACACTATAAGTCCAAGCTAGAGTGCCTCCTCCATTACGGAGGCACCGGAGGTGCACGCTGCTATCTCTGTGGGAACACAAACATCTCCCAACTCACACTCCGGCTCTGCAGCGCCGAGGCACAGTACAGCACACCGAACCCTAACTACGCCCTCTACCGCCGGCTGCGTCGTCTCAACTACCCGCAGCCGTACGCCAAACTCGGCCTGCTGTTCAAACCGTGCTGCGCCACACTATCGTGTAGGGAGGCGCATCAACTCGACCTGATCTACAAACATGCTTACATCCCAGAAGGAGGCGGTTGATATCAAAAGTTGTAAAGCGTTACGATTTGTGGTATAATACTCTCGAAGATCAAATGAAGGCATCCTTCGGAGTCACACACGCGTTCGGTCACATTTCGTTCGGTCACATTTCGTACACCGCTTTAAGGAGGCGGTAAACATGGCAGGCATCCTCGACGAGATCGCGAAGCAAGTGGAAAGCATGTCGGAAGACGAACTCCGCGCCGAGTTCCTCAAGGCGCAGGAGGAGCGGCACAAGCGTAAGGCCAAGCAGCTCGAATACAACGCGAAGCCCGAGATGAAGGAGAAGCGGCTCGCGTACCAGAAGAAGCGCAACGAGCAGATCAAGCTGGACCCGGAGAAGTACAGCGTCCTGCAGAGCAAGCGCAAGGAGTACATGTCGCGGCCGGAGGTCAAGGAAAAGCAAAAGGCCTACCGCACCAAGCGCAACGAACTGCAGAAGCAGCTCATCGCCCGCGCGAAAGAATTGGGCATCCATGATGAACTCGTTGCCGCCGCGAAAGCACGTCTCGCCGCGTCAACGGAACAGGCGTCAGCGTGAAGCCTTCTCTCGACTGGGTCGTAGGTTTCATAGAGGGGGAAGGCAGCTTCTACGATAACAACTACTGCCCTACCCTCTCTATCAGCCAACGGGATAAGGAACTCCTACTCCTAGTTCAGGAGAACAGCGGGAGAGGAGTACACACAGGAAAGGAGAACTGTTCCAAACTGTTCGAACTGATCTACCCGAGACTTCTATCAACCTACAGGAAGGGCCAAGTCTTGGAAAATTGGCACTTCCTCAACGCGTTCAAACAAGCTACAGCTTAATACGTGGAGGGAGCTCCAAGGCTCCCTCCGCGACTAAACCTAATGCGAACATGAACATGCTTCACACTTCACGTCAGACGCAAGCTCAACCTTACAGGAGACACAGAACGTGGCTAAACTGAACTTACTCAGCGTCGCGATGATCGCCCGCGACATGATCGATCGTGGATGGACCCAAGGCACCTGGCACCGTAAGGGCTGGCGCGACGGCGAGTCGATCGACTTCGTGTGCACCGAGGGCGCCATCCAACAAAGCATGCGTCTCGCGATCGCGAACGAGCTGAACATGGAACCCCTCATCTGCGAGCAGCTGAACAACCTCACGCCACACGAACGACGGAGCATGGTCGAGACGATGGCGCTGAACCTCAGCCAGCCGCGTGAGAAGAAAGTCTTCCAGTACATGTGCAAAATGCTAGGCGTGCACAGCATACCAGGTTGGAACGACTCGCGCGAACGCACTAAGGAGGAAGTGCTGCGCCTGTTCGATAACCTCATCTCCGAACTGTCGGACCGCCCCACCGACCAGCAGACGTTCGAATACGCACTCGCCTCTGGAGACATAGAATGATGAAGCGAGGCTTCGTCGCGTTGCTCTCGGGCGGTCTCGACTCGAGCACCCTACTTGCCTACCTCCTCCGAAAGGAGGTAGGCAATCCCATCGAAGCACTCGCGGTGGCCTACGGTCAACGCCACACGCGCGAGCTAAAGGCTGCATCAGACATCGCCCAAGCCTTTGGCGTCCCGCTATACCAAACGCACATCGACCCGAGTATATTCCACAACGCAGAAAGTAGCCAAACGAACTACTCTGTCGCGGTGCCACACGGACACTACATGGACGAGTCGATGCAAGTTACCGTAGTCCCGAACCGTAATATGCTCCTCCTCTCTCTAGCCGCTGCGCGTGCAATTAGCCTTGGCTACGATCACATCGCCTACGCTGCTCACGCCGGCGATCACGCTATCTACCCAGACTGTCGTCCCCAATTCGCCTGGAAGATGGCCGAGCTCCTCCACATCTGTCACTTCAGCCCCATCTACCTCGAAACGCCGTTCCTACGTAAAACTAAGGCAGACATCGTAGCCCTCGGTCACCAGTTAGATGTACCATTCCACCTAACCTACAGCTGCTACGAAGGCCAACCGCTTCACTGTGGCCTCTGTGGCACCTGCGTCGAGCGACACGAAGCCTTTACACTAGCCGGCCTACATGACCCAACCCAATACGGGCCTGCGGCGGCGGCTACGCCGCAGGCGGCAAAATGAGTCTGATGCTACTCTGGTGGGAAGCCGAACAACTCATCGACCACATAGAGTCGCGGCACGACATCTGGACCTCGCCCCGCGAAAATATGTACCTGCGCAGCCACAGCTACGACGACGACACCGCTTGCCTCGGCCTTGTCGCCTCACCGCCAACGCAAACCGGACCCTTCCGTCAGTGGGGCTTCAGAACCCTTCCAATGGCCTGGTCACAATCCGACTGCGACACATATCTCCGCAGCCTTGCGTGTAAATGGACGGACTATGGACAACGACAACGATACACCGAATTCCTCGTCACCGAAGCCAATATCGAACCTGCTAGAGCACAAGCAATCGCGATCGGCCTCACAGCCATCGACCAGCAGTTGGAACCCGACGTCGACGACCCTCCACTCCCTACTTCGCGAGAGCTGTGGCCAGATATTGCGGACCTCGGTATTAACGTACGACATAGCGAAAGGACTATCCGAAGTTATGGAATCACTGGTGGAGGATGGCTTACAGTCCGCCTCGCCGGAGGAATGCTTCGAGTACGGGCAAGCCTTAGGAGCAGCGGCAAATATGGCGGTGGATACGGCGGCGCGTTTGAGGGTTTTATCCGTCCGTCTGATGGGAACTGCGCCCTAGCCGCGGCATTCCTCTTCGGTAACGACATAGCAGCCTCACCACCAACTCGCGTTGACAGCGAAGGTTGCACCTCGCCCGAAGCTCAACCACTCCCACTGCAGGCTTTGCCTGCCGAGGACACAGCAAATGGAACAGCAGGAAACGTTTTGGACGCAGGCGCCGGAGACGCAGCAGCTAATACTGCAGAGCCTACGGCACGACCCGATTTACCTGAATCAGTCTAGAGCTCAACTGTTCCTGAACTGCCATCGTAAGTACATGTGGTGGGACATGGAACGCCTCGAGCTTGACCGGCCGAAGTGGGCCCTCGACGTAGGCACCGCTACACACTTGGGCCTGGCCCTCCTAGGCTCAGGCGCAGGCATCGACGAAGCAGTACTGCGCAGCCAGAACAAGCTCCGCAGCCTCATGCCTAAGCAAACCATGCCGGGCGATGAGGAAGACCTCACAGCTCACCTCCACACAGTAGAACACCTCCTACGTGGGTACCAGCTGGAATACGAAGGCAAAACGCAATGGGTACCCCTAGCGCAAGAGACAAAAGGCTGTGTTAACGTAGGCCCGCCTGATTCACTCGTCTTCCTCGTGTTCCGCACAGACAAACTAGCCGCGTGGAACAACCGACTCTGGATCGTCGATCACAAAACCGCGGGCCGGCTTGACCTACGGGACCTATTGAAGTACGAGATGGCACTGCAATTCAGCGCTTACGCCTACGGCATAACCCGCCTACTCAAACAGCGTGTCGCGGGCGTCATCGTCGACGTCCTCGTTAAAACGCAAGTCCCTCAGTACACGCGCGACATCAAAACGCGTAGCGACGCCGAACTAGTAGAGTTCGAACAGGAGTTCATCGAGATCGCGAACGAGATCAAATGGCGCAAAGCACGAGTCACCTGCGGCGAGGACCCTAAAATCGTCTTCTACAAGAACACCGATGAATGCTTCCGTTACAGCGCCTGTGCGTACCGCGAACTCTGTATGCAGGACAACAGCACCCG
>AR_comb_assmDRAFT_10245467_pt1 | contig 16588 bp, 13 predicted proteins | sample ArasoioldDNA_FD_10543 | JGI IMG/M metagenome (IMG submission 10543) | reverse complement strand
GACCTGATGCGGATGATCGGGGATCTCGTGATCAGCCGCGCGAGACTGTCGGACACATTGGCGCGGGTCGAACGCCGCGTCCCGGCCATCGAATGGCGCGAGGTTCATGAAAGCAACGCGTTGATCGAGCGGCAACTGCGGGACTTGCGCGACGGCGTCGTTCGGATCCGTCTGGTGCCGGTGGGCGAAATCTTCCGCCGGATGCCCTTCGTGGTGCGCGACCTCGCGAAACAGTCTGGCGCGAAGGTCCGTCTGGTGCTCGAGGGTCAGGAAACCGAAATCGACAAGTACCTCATCGAACGGATGATGGATCCGATCCTGCACATCGTGCGGAACTCGGTCAGCCACGCGTTCGAAGCGCCGTCGGAACGTCTGGCGGCCGCGAAACCCGAGGAAGGGACGCTTCGTCTTTCGGCGTCGACCGCCGGGGAGTCGGTCATCATCGAGATCGCAGACGATGGTCGTGGAATCGATGCCGAAGCCGTGGCCCGGCGGGCCCGGTCGGCCGGTATGACGGTGCCCGAGGGGCCGCTCGATTCCGCGGCGCTGCTGGAACTCATTTGTGCGCCGGGATTCTCCACCCGCGAGGAGACTGACCGCGGAAGCGGCCGCGGCATCGGGATGGCCGTGGTCAAGTCGACCATCCAGCAGCTGAGCGGTGCGCTCTCTCTCGACACGGAGCCGGGCCGCGGCACCCGCTTCACCATCGAGTTGCCGCTCACGCTGTCAATTACCGACGCGATGATTGCCGTCGTCGGCACTCGCACGTTTGCCGTGCCGCAGGGATCCGTACGCGAAGTCATCGAGCTCGATCCGGCGGCTCTGCGGACGGTTGAGGCCCATGAGATTGCTCCATACCGGGGCGGCGTGCTGCCAGTACTCCGGCTTGGCAAGCTCTTTGGAATCCCGGAGCGACCGCAGCGCTCGCTCCACGCGTTTGTGATCGGGTCGGGCCTCGAGGCGGTCGGGATTGCCGTCGACCGGATTACGGGACAGCGGGAGATCGTCGTGCGGGCGTTTGCAGACTCGTTGATCAAAGTCCAAGGCATCGTCGGCGCCACCGATCTCGGCGACGGGCGGGTGGTGCTCATCCTCAACCTTCAGGCGCTGGCGCAAATGGCGCAGCCCGGCCGCGGCGGCGCGGACATGGCCGATCGAACCCGGAGCGCGTGATGTCGGACAACTACATCCTGTTCAGCGTCGCGGGCACGACCTACGCGCTTCGAACGCGCGATGTCACCCACGTCGAGATGATCGAGCAGATTACCAGTGTGCCGAATGCGCCGTCCTTCGTCGATGGCGTGGTGTTTTCGCGAGGCCAGGTGGTGCCGGCACTGAATCTGCGCGCGCGGTTTGGCTTCGACCGCGCTCCCAACGACGTGCGCACCCGCCTGCTGGTCGTCCAGAGCGACGGCCGAAGTATCGGCCTTGTCGTTGACTCCGCGCGCGAGTTCCTGGCGATTGCCGAGTCGGCCGTACAGCCGCCCAACCAGGCGCTCTCCGGGATCAGCGGCCAGTACATCGCGGGGATTGCCAATCTCAACGATCGGTTGATCCTGATCCTGGATCTGCACCCGGTATTGAACTTCAGTGAGTCTGTTCCCGCCGCGTAGCGCGGCTTGAAGGAGCATCCATGGCCAGCCGCCGTACGAAGACAAACGGACGCCCGAACGGCAGACCCGCCGGCTTCGACTCGCGACGGGTGACCGCGCAGACCGAGCAGGTGACGACCGCGGCGAACGCCATCGCGCGCCTGACCGATGATGTCTCTGACGGAGCCGAGGCGCAGATCCGATCGCTTGATGGAGCGCTCAGCGGTCTCAATCAGATGGCTGCGTCGCTGAAAGAAACCGCCAGCCAGGCCGAGTCTGCGTCGGCGTCCGCCGACGGGCTGACCGGGGCGGTCACCGAGATGGCCGCCTCGATCGAACAGGTGACCGCGAACACGGTCAGCTTGTCCACGTCGATTGCCGAGACCAGCGCGTCCATCACCGAAACGAACGCTTCGATTGGATCGGTCCGAAACAGTACCGACGAGCTGGCGACGATGGCTCAGCAGGTCGGGTCGTCCATCGCGCAGATGGCGGGCTCGATCAAGTCAGTGAGCCGGGATACCGAATCGCTGACGTCCGCCGTGAACGAGACCGCCGCCGCGATTGAAGAGATGACCGGCTCGATCAAATCCGTTTCGGCGGACGCGGACGATCTGGCCAGCGCGGCGGAGGAGACGGCTTCATCGATCAATGAAATGGCCGCATCGATTGAAGAAGTCGGCGCGATGACCGAGCGCCTGGCGACGTCGATTGAGGAGAACTCGACGTCGATCGATCAGATGTCACGGTCCATACAATCGGTCGCGCAGTCCGGTCGACGGATTGCCGACGCGGCCGACGTGGCGGCCACCAGCGCGACCGAGATGGAGCGCTCGATTCAATCCGTCAGCGGCATGGCGAAGCAGGCCGACGACATGACCAAGCGCGCGGTGCGCGATGCCGAGGAGGGAGGCTCCACGCTCCAGCGATCAATCCAGGGTATCGGGCGCATGCGGGAATCGATGGCGCAGTCGGCAACCGTCATCCGCGAGATGGGGAAGCGAACCAGTGACATCACCTCCATCGTTGACACGATCAACCTGATCGCCGAGCGAACGAACCTGTTGTCGCTCAATGCCTCGATTGAGGCGGCGCGGGCGGGAGATGCCGGCCGCGGTTTTGCGGTGGTCGCCGAAGAAATCCGCAACCTGGCGGATCGATCGGCGAGGGCGACCGCGGACATTGCCGCGATCATCAGAGCGTTGCAGGAGGTTTCGCAGGAGGCCATCAGTGCTTCGAGCGACGGCCTGCGTATCGCCGACGAGAGCAACCAGACCGCGGAGACCGGGGTCGTCGCCCTGCGAAAGATTCTTGGCGGCGTGACCGAGACGGCGACGCTGGTCTCGCAGATTGCGAAGGCGACTGACGAGCAGCGAGTCGCCGGGCAGTCGGTCGTGACCGCTATCGCCGCGACCGCCGATCAATCACGGCAGATTGCGACCGCGACCGGCGAGCAGGCGTCCGCCTCGGCCAGCATCGTGCAGGCGACCGGCGAGATGCGCAAGGTTTCGCAGGAAGTGACCAAGGCGGTCTCTGAACAGACGCGCGCGGCGAGAGACATCCTCAAGGCGTCACAATCCACATCCAAGCTGGCGACTCAGTTGCGGAAGGCGTCGGCCGAGCAGAGCCGAAGTGCCTCAGAAATTGCGCAAGCGTCCGAATCGATGCGGCGCGGCGCCGCCACGACTTCGCGCGCCCTCGCCGAGCAGGCGGCGGCGAGCGAGCAGATCGTGAAATCCTCCGACGCGATGGTTCGCACGGTCTCGGCGGTGCATCGAAGTATCTCGGAGCAGGCGACGGCGACTGAACAAATCACGCGCGCGAGCGACAGCATGCGTCAACAGGCCGAGCAGTCAGCCAAGGCGCTGAAAGACCAGACCCGGGCGATGCGCGACATGTCAGGGGCGGTGGCCTCCACGGCGAAGCAAATCAAGCTGATTACACACGCCAATCGCGAACACTCGCAGGTCTCAGGCACGCTGTTGACCAGTCTGTCGGAGATACGGAAGGTGACCGATCGAAACGCACGCGGGGTTCAGCAGACGCGGCAGAATACGGCGGACCTGTTGAAGCACGCGGAAGCCCTCAATGAGATCGTCGATCCGGGATCGGTACGTTCCCACGGCGCAAGCGGCAGGGGCACCGGGGCGAACGGACATTGATCAACCCGGCCCCGAACGGTCCCGATACCATCGAGCGCGCAATTGGTGTCCTGACGGTGGACACCTCTCTCAGGGTCCGCACCTGGAGCGACTGGCTCGAGCTCGTCACCGGCATTGCGGCGTCGACCGCGCAAGGCCGTCCGCTCGCTGAGATCCTGCCCGACCTCGAGCGGCGCGGTCTGCTGGCCGTGTTCTCACGCGTCATCGAGACCGGCCAGGCGCAGGTGCTCGCCCCGGCGTTCCATCATTACCTGGTGGCCTGCCCGCCGCGGCGTCCGTCAGCGCACTTTCAGTTCATGCAGCAGCTCGTCACGCTTGGCCCGCTTCGTGAAGAGGAGCGGATCGCGGGAGTGATGGCGACCATCGAAGACGTGACCGAGCGGCTGGAGGCCGAGCGAACACTGGCGGAAGATCTTCGGAGCGTGGATCCGGCAGTGCGCAATCGCGCGCTCGAGCGTGTGGAGGCTGCCGGCGCGGCCGGCCCGCACGCGGCGATCGTCGAGCTTCTTCGCAACGACAGCTGGCAGGTGCGACGCGGTGCGATAGACGGGTTGTCGCGGCAGACGCCAGCTCGTCTTGTCGCCTCCCTGATCGAGGCGCTTCGCGACGAGCACCGCGACTTCAATGTCCTCAGCAGCGCGCTGCAGCTGCTCTCGATGATCGATGTCGATGTGACGACGCCGCTCTCCGAGCTGCTCAGGACCGGCGAGGCCGATTTGCGGATGCAGGCGGCGCTCGCCCTCGGCGAACAATCGAGCCCGACGGCGTCGGCGGCCCTGGTTGAAGCACTCGACGATCCCGACCCGAACGTTCGCTTTCACGTGATTGAGTCCCTGGGCAAGCTGCGAGTGGCCGAGGCGGTGGAGTCGCTCGCCGAAATTGCGGAGTCACGCGATTTCTTCCTGGCTTTTCCGGCCATTGACGCGCTGGCTCGGATCGATGACCCTCGCATCGGGTCCAGATTGAGGCGGCTGCTCGACGACGACACGCTCTCGGCGCCGGTGGCGGAGGCTCTGGGGCGGCTCGGCGATGGCGATGTGACCCGCGCGTTGGTTGCGGTACTCAATCGATCCGACGCGCCCGTCGGATCGGTCGCCGGGGCGATTGCGAACTTGTATGACGAGTACGAAGGTCGCTACGAGGGCGGGCTGTACATCGTCTCGGAGGTCCAGGCGTCGCTCAACGCAACCGGCGCGCAGAATCTCCTCGATGCGCTCAGCGACGGCCGGATCTCAGATCTCCGGCCTGTCGTTCTTCTCCTTGGCTGGATCCAGTCGCCTGCCGTCGGGCGAGCGTTGGCCCAGCTCCTGGGCCACGCGGCCTGCCGCGCCGAGGTCATCGAGGCGCTCGTGCGTCACGGCGCCGGAGTGGTTGACGAGCTCATCGATCGATTGGGTGCGGAGGACGAGCAGGTCCAGCTGGCCGCTGTCTCGGCGCTGGGGAAGCTCGGCGATCGACGCTCCACCGCACCGATCGCGAGCCTGTTGACCGCCGATCGAACCGTTGTCATCGCCGCCGCGGCGGCGCTGGCCAGCATCGGCGATCCGGCGGCTTTTCGTCCCTTGCTCACGCTGCTGGGACACGCCGATGCCACCGTGCGGCAGGCGGCGATCTCAGCGCTCAATGCGCTCGGTCACCCAGACATGGAGTCGTCCATCGCGCCGCTGCTCACCGACGCCGACCCACGGGTGCGCGAGTCGGCCGTTCGGATTGCCGGCTATTTCGGCTATCCCGGATGTGCTGACGCCATGTTCGAGCGCTGTCGGGACGAGGTCGAAGCCGTGCGGCGCGCCGCATTGGAGCATGTCGCGCTCATCGACGAAGCGCGCGCGCTGCCCGTGCTCCTGGGAGCGATTTCGACCGAGACGCCACGCGTCCGAGCCGGGGTCGCTATCGCGCTTGGCGGGATCGTGCAGCCCGACTCGCGAGCGGCATTGCGTCGCGCGCTCAGCGATCGCGACGGCTGGGTGAGATACTTCGCGGCGCGATCGCTCGGCGAGCACGGGGCCGCGGATGCGCTGGATGATCTCGCCGAAGTCGCCGCGCATGACCTGGCGCCGCACGTGCGGATCGCCGCGCTCGAGGCGATTGGCGCGATCGATGGACCGCGGGCGGCCGAGCTCTTGGCCCGGTATGCGGAGGACTCGGACGCCGAGATTGCCGCCGCGGCCGTCACGTCCTTGGGCCGAGTCGCTGACGGCGCCGCCGCCGCAACCTTGGCCCGCGCCCTCAGGTCACCCGATCCGGCCCGACGCCTGTCGGCGATCACCGCGTTCTCGCTGCGAGGAGGTCCGGACGGTGTCGCCTCGCTTCATTGGACGGCCGAGGCCGACGCCATCCGCGATGTGGCGCTCGCCGCCATTGGCGGGTTGGCGCGGCTCGCCACCGGTACCGGGGAGGGATGGGAACTGGCGGTTGATGCGCTCGTCGAACTCACGGCCGATCCGAAGCAGCAGGACGCCGCCCTGGTCGCGCTCGCGCGTTTGCCGGCGGGACGCGCCGAACGTGTCGCGAAAGGCGTGAGCCATCCGATCGGGCGCGTCCGTCGCAAGACGATCGAGGCGCTGACGCGGATGAAAGATCCTGACGCCGCCGCACGTTTGCGCGGCGCGCTGGATGATGCCGACGCTGCCGTCCGTGAGGCTGCGGTCATTGCCCTCAAACGGATCGGGGCCCGCGGGCTGGTTGGCAAGTTGTCGGTGATGTCCGAGTCAGACCCTGACTCCGCGGTGCGTCGGGCGGCCGCGGCTGCGACTTCCAGGCAGCCCGATCCCGGGAGCGAAGGAGGCGCTGGCGGGTGATCCGCACACACGATCATGGGTTCTCAGGATCGAAGCCTCGGCCTCAGCGGCTCCGCTGTTCCTCTTCTGCGCAATCTGGTCCACGACCGGACCGGAATCTATTTCGAAGAGTCGCACATCGATATGCTGGCGGACCGGCTGGCCCCTCTGGTCATCGATCGTGGCTTCGAGTCGTTCCTCGATTATTACTACCTGCTGAAATACGACGAGGCGGCGGTCGAGGAATGGCCACGCGTCATGGACGCGCTGGCGGTGCCCGAGAGCTATTTCTGGCGCGAGATCGATCAGATTCGCGCGGTCGTGGACGTCATCGTCCCGTCCCTGGTCGGAACCCGCCACGGCCGCCCGTTGCGGATTTGGAGCATCCCCTGCGCGGGAGGGGAGGAGCCGCTCACGATCGCGATGATGCTCGATCAGGCAGGCTGGTTCGAACGTGTCCCGATCGAGATTCACGCGAGCGATGCGAGCCCGGCGGCGATCGCGCGGGCGCAGGAGGGTCGCTACCGCGAGCGTGCCCTGCGCAGTCTTCCCGCCGCGCTGCGCCAACGATACTTCCACCCCGACGGAGAAACCTGGAAACTCGACCGGCGACTGTGGTCACGCGTGACCTCGTGGTCGGTGGTCAACCTGATGACCCCAGAACAGGCCGCACCCCTGGCGTGCGCGGACGTCGTGTTCTGTCGAAACTTGTTCATCTATTTCACGGAAGCTGGCATTCGTACCGTCGTCGACCGGCTTGGAGACTGGATGCCGTCTCCCGGGTTCTTGTGTGTCGGAGCGTCGGAGTCGCTGTTGCGGTTCAACTCGCGCTTCTCACTTGAGGAGATCAACGGCGCGTTCATCTATGTCAAACGGCGGCCGTAGTGAAAGGTGACTCTTGTCTGAGTTAGTCCGTGTCCTGGTGGTTGACGACTCGGCGTACGTTCGGAAGGTTGTCGGTCAGATGCTGTCTCGAAGCCCGTTCATCGACGTGGTCGGGATCGCTCGAAACGGGGTCGAAGCACTCGAGCTGGTCGAGGAGCTGAAGCCAGACGTCGTCACCTGTGATCTCAACATGCCGTTAATGGACGGCGTCGGATTTGTGTCGGCCCAGATGGCCCGGCGTCCTCTGCCGATCATCATTATCAGCATCGCCGCCGGCGCGGGGGCGCAGGTGCTCAGCGCGCTCGAGGCCGGAGCGATCGATTTCGTGCAGAAGCCCACGACCCTTGCGACGGACAAGCTGTTGGAGATGTCCGACGATCTCATCGAGAAGGTCAAGGTTGCCGCCCGTGCCCCGATGCGCCGGCCTGCGCTCGCTCAAGTGACCGAACCCCTGCCGCCGATCGTCGCGAAGGCTGCCGGCCGCGTAGATATTGTGGTGATGGGTATCTCGACGGGAGGGCCGCAAGGCCTGAAGGTCGTGATTCCACAGCTTCCGTCGGATTTTCCGGTACCCATTGCCATCGTGATGCATATGCCGCTCGGGTACACCGAGATGTATGCTAGGACCCTCGATCAGATTGCCGCACTCTCCGTCATAGAGGTGCAAAGGACGGAAGAGTTGCGGCCCGGCGTGGTGTATTTGGCGCCGGCGGGGAGACACCTGAGCTTTCATCGTCGCGGCAGTTCCGTCGAGAGTCGTCTCAACGTCCAGCCCCTGAACACGCCGCATCGTCCGTCGGTTGATGTCCTGTTTCAGTCTGCCGCTGAGGTCTTCGACAAACGCGTCCTGGGCGTGATCATGACCGGGATGGGCAGCGACGGCCGCGACGGGTCGGCGTGGATCAAGGCCCGGGGTGGAGAGATTCTGACCGAATCCGAAGAGAGTTGCGTGGTGTACGGCATGCCACGGTCGGTCGTGGAAGCGGGATTGAGCGATGGAGTTTTTCCCTTGGAACTGATGGCCAAGGCGATAATGGAACGCATATGACGCCCAAGGTCCTGCTCGTGGACGACTCGGGTCTCGCGCGGCGGAGTGCCCGCAGAATACTCGAACGAGCCGGGTATGTGGTCGTGGAAGCCGAAGATGGGATGGCGGCGATCGAGCAGTATTTTGTCGAGAAGCCTGACGTGGTGTTGCTCGACCTCGTCATGAAGGGTATGTACGGTCTGGAGGTTCTGTCCAAGCTTCGAGAAATGGATCCTCACGCCCGCGTCGTCGTGCTGTCGGCGGACATTCAGACGTCATCGCGAGAGATGGTCCAGGCGGCGGGCGCCTCTGGCTTTCTGAACAAGCCTGCGGATGAACAGCAGATGCTCGACGTCGTGGCGCGGGCGGTCGAACGAGGTGACTCGTGGAGCTGACCGAGCTTCAGCAGGATGCCCTCATCGAGCTGCTGAGTATTGGCTTCGGCCGCGCGGCTGCCTCACTCTCGCAGCTGACCGGGCACAGAGTCGTGTTGGAGGTGCCGCAGGTATCGGTGCATCCCATTTCGGCTCTGGATTCGGCGTTGCGGACGGTGGTGAGCGATGAGGTCGCCAGCGTCCACCAGATTTTCTCCGGGCCGGTCGCCGGCGACGCCCTGTTGATCCTCGACTACAAAGCGGCCGGCATGCTGAAGGAGCTGCTCACCGACGAGGCTCCGCTTCCGCTGCCGCTCGACGCCTCCGCCCGCGAAGTGCTCACCGAGGTCGGGAATATCCTGTTGAACGCCTGCCTGGGCACGTTTGGCAATCTGTTACAGGTGCAAGTGTCGTTTTCCGTTCCGCAGCTCAACCTGGACTCCCTCAGTGAAATCCTTCGATCGTTGATGGTCAACCGCGAAGGGCTCCGGTATGGGTTGGTCGTGCATGCAGGCTTCCGCCTGCGAGACGCGGAAGTGACCGGCTATCTCGTGATCGTACTGAGCGTCGCGTCCCTGGACCGGCTGATCCGAAGCGTCGAAGCGTGGGAACACGGGCAGAATTGATGTCCGCATCCTCCGCGTACGATGACGTTCTCGGCGCCGCCCTGTTGCAGTGGCTCGACACGCTGGCGATGCAGGGCGTCTTCACGACGGATCGCGATCACACCATCCGCAGCTGGAATCTTTGGCTCGAACTGAATACCGGTTACGACGCCGGCGAGGTGATTGGCCACTCCGTCTTCGATGCGCTCCCGGATCTCGAGAGCCGCGGGTTTCGTGAGTATTTCGACGCGGCGCTCCTCGGCCAGACGACGGTGCTGGCGCACGGGCTCCATCGATACGTTATTCCCGTGGCCGGCGCGGACGGACGGAGTATTCGACAGAGTGGCCGCATCGGGCCGCTCACCGTCGGCGACGCGATCGTCGGCAGCATCTGCGTCATCGAGGATGTGACCGAGCGCCTGCGCAGCGAGCGCGAACTGCGGGCGCAGATCGAAGCGTCCGATCGGGCGCGGGCGCTGGCGGAGGAGGCGGTGCGCGCCCGGGACGAATTCCTGACGACCCTGTCGCACGAGATCCGCACACCGCTCAATGCGGTGCTCGGGTGGACGAGGATTCTCCTCGCGCGTCCAGCGACACCCGAGATGCTCGCCCGGGCGCTCGAAATCATCGATCGAAATGCGCTGGCGCAGGTCCGCCTCATCGACGACCTGCTCGATACTGCGCGGATCATGAGCGGCAAGCTGCGGCTGGACGCGCAACCCGTCGATTTGTCCCGCGCGGTTCTGGCCGCCATTGATGTCGTGCAGCCCACCGCCGCCGCGAAGAGCGTGACGATGCGATCCGAGATCGGCACCGAGCCGCGGATGATGCGCGGCGATCCCGATCGCCTGCAGCAGATTGTCTGGAATCTGCTGGCGAATGCCGTGAAGTTCACGCCGGCCGGCGGACAGGTGACGGTCACCCTTACGGCGAGCGACGGCAACCTGGTCTTGACGGTGGCCGACAACGGCGAAGGGATTGCGCCGGAATTCCTGCCGGTGGTATTCGAGCGTTTTCGCCAGGCCGATCCGTCAGCGACGCGCCGCCACGGCGGCCTCGGCATCGGTCTCTCCCTGGTGCGCCAGCTGGTCGAACTGCACGGCGGACGCATCGTCGTGACCAGCGAGTTCGGCGCCGGTTCGGTTTTTACGGTGACGCTGCCCGCTCGTCCGGAGTTCACGTCAGAGGACTTCGTCGCCCCCTCCTCGATCGAGCTTGCCGATCTGCGGGTCCTGGTTGTTGACGAAGGGGCCGACGGGCGCGAGATGCTCACCGTGGCGCTGGAACAGCATGGGGCGCTGGTGACGGCCGTGGCGACCGCGTCGGAAGCCCTGGCCATGCTGGACGCGACGTCGCGATTGGACCTTCCTCACGCGATCGTCGCCGACGTCCCGGAAGCCGATGATGCTGGACTGGCGCTGGCTTCGGCGCTCGGCAGGCGGACGGCCGCGCGCGGCGGCGCCATTCCTGTGGTCGCCGTGACTGCCTACGACAACCCGCAGGTGAAACGACGAGTACTGGCAGCCGGGTTTCACGCGCAGCTGGCCCGGCCGCTGTCTCCGAGCACACTGGCCGCGGTTGTCCGCAATCTGGTTCGTTTCGACTGATCCACCTCTATGCGTTCGTCGATTGTCTACTTGCTCGATGTCGACAACACGCTGCTCGACAACGACCGTGTTGTTGCCGATTTGATGCGGCACCTCGAGAGGTCCGTCGGGGAGGAGCCGGCGCGGCGATACTGGGTGATCTTCGAGCGTCTTCGCTCGGAACTGGGGTATGCCGATTACCTTGGCGCGCTGCAGCAATACCGCACCGAATGCCCGCACGATCTCAACGTCATCAAAGCGTCGTCCTATCTCATTAATTACCCATTTGCGAACCGGCTGTTTCCGAACTCGCTTGACGTGATCGATCGCGTGAAAGCGTGGGGGCCGGCCGTGATTCTCACCGACGGCGACGTGGTCTTTCAGCCGCGAAAGATCGAGCGATCCGGGCTCTACGAAGCCGTTGATGGCAACGTGCTGATTTACGTGCACAAGGAAGTGGAGCTTGAAGACGTGGAGCGGCGGTTTCCAGCCGAACACTACGTGATCGTGGACGACAAGCTTCGACTGCTCGATGCGATCAAAACCGTGTGGGGAAGCCGCGTCACGTCGGTCTTTCCGCGTCAGGGTCACTATGCACACGACCCGGACGCGCTCCGCCGGTATCCACCCGCCGACATCACCATCGATCGCATTGGCGACTTGCTCGAGATCGATCTCAGCCCGCAGGCTCTCGCAAGAACGTCGTAGAACCCTGAACGAACCCTGCCGAGCCCGGTAGAACCCAGCAGAACCCTGTAGAACCCGAGAGAAAGGGTATGATGTCGCGACCGGAGACGATACTCATGCGCAGCGTCTGTATTCCTCGAGTCTGGATCGGAATGGCCGTGCTTGGCCTGTCAACAACCGTGAGCATCATCAGCGCTCAGGCGCCGCAGCCTCCGGCCGGAGGACGCGGCGGCCAGCAGACTCCGCCTCCGGCAGGAGGGGGACGTGCCCGCGGCGGCGTCATGGGCGCGGGGCCGGCGGATGCGCCGTTTGTCGAAGCCGCGCTGGCGGACCGGGGACGCACCGTGTGGGCGGCCGAGTGCATCAATTGCCATGGCACCCAGGCGCGCGGCACCGACAATGGACCGAACCTGACGCGCTCGCTCGTCGTTCTGCGCGATCGATACGGCAACGAGCTCGGGCCCTTTCTGAAGCGGGGACACAAGATGCAGAGCGGCGGGTCGGCATCGGCGCTGACCGACGATCAGATCGTCAACCTGGCCCACTTTCTGCGGCAGCGAGTCAATGACTCGTTCCGCGGCTCGCCGCTCTTCCAGCCGCAGAACGTGCTGACCGGCGACGCGAAAGCCGGAGCCGCCTATTTCAGCGGCGAGGGCAAGTGCGCGACGTGTCATACGGCGACCACCCTGACCCTCGCGGGGATCGGCGGCCGGTATGAGCCGATTGATTTGCAGCAGCGCTTTCTCTTTCCCGGAGGCGGCCGCGGCGGTCGCGGTCGGGGCGGTCCTCCGCCGACCAGTTCAGTGAAAGTCACCGTGACCCCGTCGAATGGGGAGGCGGTTACCGGCGTCCTGCTGCAGATGGACGATTTCAACGTGTCGCTGCGCGACAGCTCCGGCGCCTACCGGACGTTCAAGCGCGGGCCCGGCGTCAAGGTCGTCAAGGACGATCCGCTCGCTGCCCATCACGCGTTGCTCGAAACGATCACCGACAAGAACGTTCACGACGTGGTTGCCTACCTGGAGACGCTGAAATGAAACGCGCCCTATTCGCTGCGTCCAGTTTTGTGTGTGCCGCCGTCATGTTGACGACGGCGCAGACGGGCCTCGATCCCGCGAAGCTTCTCAATCCCGGCACGGACTCGTGGCCGGGCTATAACGGCGATTACTCCGGCCGCCGGTTCAGCACGCTGACGAAAATCAACGACGGCAACATCGGCGCGCTGAGCCTCGGGTGGGTCTACAGAATGAATCCTGGCGGGGGCGGCAATCCTGGCGCGATCAAGGGGACGCCGCTCCAGGTCAACGGCGTCATCTATCTCACCGCACCGGATCACGTGTGGGCGCTCGACGCGCGGACGGGGCGCGAGATCTGGCACCACGTCTGGCAGTCGAAAGGCGGGATTCACATCGGCAATCGCGGCCCGGCAATCTATCGCGACTGGCTGTACTACGAAACCCCGGACTGCAATCTCGTCTCGCTGAACATCAAGGACGGAAGCGAACGCTGGCACAAACAGATCTGCGATCTCGACCAGTTCTATTACGGTTCGGTCGCGCCGATTATCGTGAAGGACAAAGTCATGGTCGGCGTGAGCGGTGATGACCTGGACGTTCCCGGGTACGCCCAGGCGCATAACCTGGAGACCGGCGAAATGATCTGGCGGTGGTATGTCGTGCCGCAGAAGAAGGGGGAGCCGGGCTCGGAAACCTGGCCGAACGAAGACGCGATGAAGCACGGCGGCGGCATGACCTGGCAGCCGTTCACCTACGATCCGGAGCTGAATCAGATGTATGTCACCACCGGCAATCCGCAGCCGGTGATCGCACACGTCAATCGTACCGGCGCGAACCTTTTCACCGCGTCAATCGTCTCGCTCAATCCGGACACTGGCAAGATGAACTGGTATTTCCAGTCATCGCCGCACGACACGCACGATTGGGATTCCACGCAGACGGCGGTCCTGTTCGATGGTCAGGTCAACGGTCAGCCGCGAAAGCTCGTGGCACAGGCGGCGCGTAACGGCCACTTCTTCGTGCTCGATCGCACCAATGGTACCGCGATCGTCTCGTCGGAATATGTGAAGACGAACTGGGCGTCGGGCTACGACGAAAAGGGTCAGCCGGTGCCCAATCCGAAGAAGCATCCGCAGATCGACGGCGCGCTCGTGACCCCGAACCAGGGAGGCGCGGCGAACTGGCCGCCGCCGACGTTCAGTCCGCAGACCGGTCTCTTCTACGTCAACGCCACGCGCGCGTTCAGCGTGTATTACATCTACGACCCGGGAGACAATCCGCAGGGCTGGGGCGGGACCGATCGCGGCGGCTGGGGTGAGTCGATGCTTCAGGCGATCGACTACAAGACCGGCAAAGTGAAATGGAGCCACCCGTGGGAAGGCGGGGGACGCGCGGGTCTGCTCAGCACGGCCGGCAATCTGCTCTTCAGCGGCGGCGCCTCGAGCGATCTTGTCGCCTTGAATGCGACGACCGGCGAAGCCCTCTGGCACGCGGGACTCAACGCCTCGGTCAGCAACGGACCGATTACATACGAGCTCGATGGAAATCAGTACGTGATCGTCGGCGCGGGAGATACGTTGTGGGCGTTCGTGATGAACGCGCAGCCGGCACGGAAGTAAGGCAGAGGTGACCCGGGAGGTTCAGGCTCCGGGAGTGTGTTTGACGAAATCCCCGAAGAGATAGACCTGAACTTCGGATACGGTCGAGCCGATCACGAGCTGGCCGACGGCGAAACGCACGAAGAGCCTCGCGGACCGGGTGGCTTCAGACGGAAGCGAAGTGCCCAGTACCCGCTCGAGAACGTCGATGTAAGTGCGGCGGCGATCCAAGGTACGGTAGCCGTCGCCCTTTCTACGTTCGATAAATGTCACGATTGTGTAAAGTGCATTCCGCGTGCCGCGCACAGCTCAGCTCGCGCTAGTTCTGCAGGGTTCAAGAGCCCAAGGGAGTCAGAATGACGGAAGCGTCCGAGAATCGTCAGGGACCCGATCGGAGAAGGTTGCCGCGCGGCGGCCGTCGTGCTGGCGATGTGCCGGGTTTTGCTCCGCTCGTGCTGGTGGTCGGGCGCGGCGAAACGGCGATGGCGCAGTCCGAGGCCGTGCTGGCGCGTCTGAAGTTTGCCGTGACGACGAGCGCGACGGTAGAGGAAGCGCTGCGCGTGATGTCCGGCCTTCGTCCGGATGTCGTGGTCGCCGAGCCCGAAGCGGCCTCGCGGATTCGGCTCGAGGCACCCGAGCACGTGCCGGTGGTCGAAATGAACGGCGACATGCGCGCGAGTCCCGATGCGCTCATCGAGGGTATCCGTTACGCCATTCGCGCCAACGACAAAGGCACCCGGTGATTATTGGAAGCTGCCTCATAAACCTGACGCTCGTTCCAACGTGCGAGCGAGCAGTGCGAGCGAGTGATTAGGGGCGGGGTGCGGTGTCGCTCGTGAGATACAGCATCGCTGACGTGGTGTCCTGAAGCCGCTCGCCGAGGATGCGCGCGAGGTTCCTGAAGACTTTGGCCGCGGTGAAGGGGAACCGGCGTCGCAACCGATCGAGTGTGTCGAAATCCATCCGCAGGACCTCGGCGGCCGTCTCGGCCCGGGCCGAAGACATTCGATAGCCATCGGTCACTAACCCCGTTTCACCGAACACACCGCCTGGGCCGACGATGGACAACGTGCGTTCGCGGCCGTCGAGATCCGAATCGACCACGATCAGGCGGCCGGCGACGACCATGTAGAGATGCCGTCCTTGATCGCCGCGCTGAATCGCGTACTGTCCCGGCGCCAGCGACTGCAGCATTCCTGTCAGGACAACCTTTCGCGCTTCCCAGCGCGACAGGCCTTCGAAAAGCGGCGCCTGGCGCACGAGCTCGGGATCCATGCGCACGAGCAGCATGTCCCAGACCGTCACCAGCCGTGTCGATGCCATCAGGATCGGCGACAGCACGAGCTCCGAGATCATCGCCGCGACCATCACGAAAGCGGACAGCAGGCCGAGATGGACGGTTGGGACAAAACGGGAGAAGGCAAGCACGGCAAAGCCGCTCGCCAGTGCCATCGAAACGAAGACGATCGGCCTGAACTGAATCGCCATGGTCCGGACCACCGCGGTCCGCTCGTCAGCGTGTTCGTTCAGCTGACGGCTATAGGTCACCATGTTGTGGACCGTGTCATCCACCGCGATGCCAATCGCAATCGTCGCCACCATGGCCGTGCCTGTGCTCAGCGGAATGTCGAGCAGCCCCATGAGGCCGAAGCCGTAGATCACGGGAATGACGTTCGGCACGAGCGACAGCAGTCCGGCTTTCACCGACAGGAACAGCGCCGAATGAATCAGCCCGATGATCGCCAGCGTGTAGACAAAGCTCGTGACCTCGTTGACGGCCATGTAGTCGGCGGCGCGGTTGGTCAGCACCGACTGCCCCGACGCCTGCACCGCGACGCCGCGAACGTGCCCCGCCACGTAGGTATCGAGTTGACGGAGCGCCTGTGACAGCTCCCACGAACCGGTCAGGCTGTGGCGGACGAGAATGTTGGCTGACGTCGCAGGCAGGTCGATGAAGCGTGCGATCTGCGTGCGATCCATCAGCAGGAGATCTTGCGCAATCAGCTCCGAAGAGTCGGGCACCGTGCGGGCGCCGGCGCGAACTCCGGTAAGTGTCGTGTTCAGCTGCGAGATGTAGTCCACGATCGACACCGTCTTCCCGATGCCGGGGACGCCTTCCAGAAACGTCTGCAGTTCCGCCACCTGTCTCAGGACTCCGGGATCGGTGGCGCCGTTCTCGCGGCCGGTTTCGACGACGACGAAGAAGGCCGAGGCGCCGTTCAGGGCCTGATCGACGTCGTGCATGCGCTGACGGACGGGCGAGTTCCGCGGAAAGT
>AR_comb_assmDRAFT_10807233_pt1 | contig 16592 bp, 19 predicted proteins | sample ArasoioldDNA_FD_10543 | JGI IMG/M metagenome (IMG submission 10543) | reverse complement strand
CGGGCTCGTACGGATCTGTGCGGGGGGTGCTCAGTAATGGGCATTCCTACCGCGATAGCATTCTGGCAAGCAAAAGCGCAGGCAACACATCGGTAGCTAACTGCCACTTGATTAGAGCTTAGCGGCGTACCAATTTCTCAGGTGCGCGGAGCTGATCAGCCGATATCTGGGGGATGCGGTCTTCAGAGATTTTCTCTTTCGAGAGTTTCGCAGTGTCAATGGTGGCCTCGATTTGCACGATGTTGGGATCTGCATCACCTTCGGTTCGGAGTCTCTGACTCCGAACCCCGGGGCATCGATACGCGCATTCAGTGGTTCAAATTTACTTGGGGAAGCAGAATGAACATGAAATCCGCCTTCGATCTTGAAGGGAAAGTTGCGATAGTTACTGGTGGCTCACGCGGACTGGGGTTCGCGATGGCCGAAGCGCTGGGACAGATGGGCGCCAAGGTGGCAATCATTGCGCGCAAACAGGAAGAACTCGATCACGCCCGTGCGGCGCTGCACGAGCGAGGCATAGATGCGACCGACTATAAATGCGATTTGGGTCAGCGAGAGCAAATTGAGCCGCTCGTGGCTCGGATTCTTCAGAAACACGGTCGCGTGGACATTCTCCTAAATAACGCGGCCGCCACATGGGCCTGCCCGGCAGAAGATCATCCAATCGAGGCCTGGGACAAACTTATCAATCTGAATCTCACCGGCACCTTCTTACTGACGCAGCTAGTCGGCAAGCAATCCATGATTCCAAACCAACGCGGTCGAATCATCAATATTGCGTCAATAGGCGGCCTTATGGGGCAGGATCCCGACATTGTCCGTAGCGTCGCTTACTGCACGACCAAAGGCGGTATCGTGAATTTCACCCGCGCGCTCGCTGCCGAGTGGGGCCAATTTGGAATTACCGTCAACTCAATCTGTCCCGGCTTTATTCCCACCAAGATGACCCATGGGAGGTTGGATCAGTTGGGCGAGGTAATTCGCTCTCGTACTCCTTCACGTCGGCTTGGTGAGGGGACCGATCTCAACGGACTAGCTGTGTTGCTGGCGTCAGACGCCTCGCGGCACATCAACGGTCAGGTAATCGCAGTCGATGGCGGTGCGACCATCGTTTAATCGACGAAGAAGCGGAAGCAGCCGTGGTTTCAACGGTTCGCTTTCCGTCGGACGGTATTTCGAGGGTCCTTCAGCAACCCCAATAGCCGACACGTTCAGACCACGTTCATTCGGCTTGTCTCGGAGTAGATCCAACATCGCAAAGCCATCCTCCTGCAGTTTTCGAATTCTCAGTCCTCATTCAGCAACTGGTCGGTGAAAGTCTGCTCCACAAAGGTGCGCAATGGCTCAGGTCGGTTCGGGCGTAGGCCGCCGTGGTCTGCACCCACGCGTGCCCGAGCAAGGCTTGCGCAGCAGGCAGCGGCACCTGGTGGTCGACCACCAGCGTGCGCGCATAGGCGTGGCGCAGCCAGTGCGGGGATGCCGCACGCAATAGCAGCGCCTGCGCCGGCGCGCGTGCCTGCAGGCCATCGGCCACGGCCGCAAAGATGGCCTTGACCTCCCGGTACAGGCCTGCCTGCTGCAACGCTTCGCCCTTGTTGCCGTGGATCACCGGCAGCGCCTCGTGCACGGGCGGCTCGGACGGCAGGCCGCGGGCGCATCGGTAGGCGCGCAGCACCGCCACGCACGGAGTCGGCAGCGGGATGGCCCTGGGCTTGCGCCCCTTGCCACAGACGTAGAGCGTCCAGCGCCCGGGCGCTTCCGCCTCCAGCCGAGGCAGCCCGATCTCGGCCGACCAGGCCAGTTCCGCCAGGCGCACGCCGGCGTAGCGGTACAGCGCCCAGATCGCGCGCCGTCGCAGCGCCTGGAGGGAATCTTCGGACCCGGGCGCGTCAAGCCACGCATCGCACGCGGCCAGCAGCGCCGGCGGCCGGGTTGGCGTGCAGGTAGCCGGTGTCGTACCAGTAACGGTAGCAGCTCGCCACCACCGCCAGCGCGCGCGTGCGGGTGGCGACGACTGGGACGGGCTGCTGCAGCTCGTTGCATCAGTCAAGTCAGGGCGTGTCAGCGCTGTCGTCGCGTTGCAGCGATTCGGCAGCGCAGCCCGAGGAGATCCGATTCATCGGACGGCGGAACAACTTGGCAAGCTGCTGCGTACCCTGTTCCTGTGCGACTATTACAGCAACGTCGAGTTTCCGCCGAGAACTGCATGCACTACTCAGTCGCGGTGAGTCGGTGCACAAGCTCCAGCGTGCGATCTTCACAGGCAAGGCCATGCCAGCGCGCGGAGACGGCGTCGTGACGCGAGGATCGCGATTTCTGGTTCCTTGACCCTGCTGACGAACTTGGTGATTGCGTGGAACACGCAGCGCATGTAAGTGCCAGTTGCTGCTTGGCGTGGCAAGGGGCAGCGAGTTGATGACGATTGGCTCCGCCGGATGGGACCGGCGCATTCGACGCATGCATGCTTGATGCGGCGCCCTGCCAGCGTGCCGCGGGCTCGCGAAGGCCACCTTCGAGGAGGCAAGATGGACAACAATGCCGACGCGGTGGACGAGGCAGTGCTCCTTTCCGGTAGTCAACGCGCTGATACGCGCCGACATCGCTCACTCGAAGCAGTTTGTATCCTTGAACGTGCTGCGCACATTGCGAAGCCGGCAATTTTGCGTGGCCGGTAACGCCGCTTGCTCCTCTGTCCCGGTTGTCCGGGCTTCTCGATAGGCGGCAGCCAAGTCTGCATGGCCAAGGTCGCAGAACAGATGGCGGGAATATCTGCCGGGGTGGAAGTCCTGCTTCCGACTGGCACAGACAGCCCAGATGTTCAAAGATCTGGACTCATGGATACGCCGCCACCGCCTCAGGGCCATTCAGCTCAAGCACTGGCGCGTTGGAACGACGGTCTACAGTCGTCTCCGAAGTCTCGGCGCGGCTCATGAGCTGGCAGCCCCTCATTGTCGGCGGTGCCGATCGCTGGTGAGCTCGCAGCGAGGCTGGTCTGAACCGCATTCTTACGATCTGATACGTCGACGCACTTGGCTTCCCGCCTCATATGACCTCAACTTCTCTAACCGCCTGGTGCGAACCCGCATGCCAGGTGGCGTGGCACCGGCGCGGCTCTAGCCGCCGTCCCTATACCGATCAACACTTCCAATTCGCTGTCTCACGATGAGCCTGGTCGAAACATTTTAGAGGGAACCTATCTTTGATCCAAATTCTGCGACTATTAGCTGTCGAAGCCATATGTTGCCCGCATCTTCATGGAATCGCCGATGCCAGTACAGCCGGATTGTGCTGGTGGGTAATGGCATCGGAAGTTTCAAGGTTACGAGATTCCAATGGCGCACAAGCACATCCGCCAACTGTTCTGGAACCACGGCGAGGCAGTCATCCGACTCAAGTAGAGGCGGAAGTAATAAATAGGACGGCATTGAAACGGTATGTGATCGCGTTAGGCCGCGCGAGGCCAAAGACTCATCGATGTTGCCTTGGATGCCTGAAGCGGTGTGGACGACAACCTGCGGAGTGCTGGCGAACTGTTCTAACGTAAGTGAGCTCCCAGCAAACGGGTGTTGAGATCGGACCAAGCATACGTACGTTCGCTCATACAACCTGCGTTGATACAGCGAGGAACGCAACGCGGGAAATGCGCCGATCGCAAGATCGGCTTCTGCCCGCTCCAGCGACTGTTCAATTGCCGGCTGCGCAAGATTGAGTAGTCGCAATTCAATTTGAGGGGCCTGCGCACGTACTGCACGGACAATAGCTGGCCACAGCACATAGCTACCCACGTCAGAGAGGCAAATGCTGAACAGACGTTGAGTGCGCTTTGGATCATATGCCCCCCCCTGGAGAATGTCATCACGGACTTGTCCGAGTATCGACGCCAAGGGACCGGCGAGGTCAGCCGCGCGCGCCGTGGGGCGCATTCCACGTCCTGTGCGCACCAAGAGTTCGTCTCCAAGAAGCGTACGCAGTCTGGCTAATGCCGCACTTAAGGCCGACTGGCTCATCTTAAGCTCCTGCGCGGCCAGTGTGACGCTTTGGTGCCTAAGTAGCGCATCCAACACAGGTAGGAGGTTAAGGTCTAGACCTCTGATATCCATGGTATCGATTCTTGATATTGCCGAAATCTGCTTTTAAAGCATTCTGGTGCGATATAGCATTCAGGTCAACAGTCCCTCGTCCCCTGTACCTGCCCAAATGAGGGCGCGAAAGAGAGCAACTCTCAGAATGACCGCATACATCGACGTTCACCATCATCTTCTGCCCGACTTCTATATCGACGAGGTTGGCATGGAGCCAATTCTGACGCAGGCGCCGCGCTATTCCAGCGTCGCGCTGGAATGGACGGCACAAAAATCGCTGGACGCCATGGACGAAAACGGCGTGGCCCTTGCATTGTTGTCGATTTCAGCACCCGGATTATGGTTTGGTGATCGGGATGCCACAGTGCGGCTTGCGCGCCGATGCAACGACTACATGGCATCGCTGGTTCAACAATTTCCGACGCGTTTTGGCATGTTTGCCGCGCTGCCATTACCAGCCGTCGACGCGTCGCTCGCCGAAATCGCACATTGCGCCGATACCTTGTGCACTGATGGCTTCGGACTCTTCAGCAGCTACGGAAACCAGTATCTCGGAGCCCCGGAGTTCGCACCGGTATTTGATGAACTTAACCGCCGAGGCGCTACGGTCTTTGTGCATCCGAATGCAGGTGAGGCATCCCGCCGTCTGTTGCCAGATTTTCCTGCTTCCATTCTGGAATTTCCGTTAGACACAACTCGCTCAGTCATGAGTCTATTGTTCAGCGGCACAATGGCCCGTTGCCCGAACGTGCGCTTCATCTTTTCGCATGCCGGAGGTGCGGTCCCATTCCTGGCCCACCGGATGGCGCGGCTTGAGGCAGTCGAAACGTTCGCCGAGAAAACGCCTGGCGGTGCGATGAAGTTGCTGCAACGCCAATACTACGATACTGCGCTTTCCGCGAACGAGCCGGCCCTGGCTGCACTGACAAAATTTGTTCCCACGAGCCAGATCTTATTTGGCAGCGACTTTCCCTTCGCTCCGGGCATGATGGGGCGCACCATTTCCACGCTAAAAAACTATGGATTTGATGAAGAATCCCACCACGCAATCGCTTGTGCGAACGCTAGGACGATTCTTCGGGGAGTTGCTGGGAGGGTAGGGAACACGAGCGCCGCACCTGAGAACCAGCCTACGTGATCCACGTACCCTTCAATCCATCCATCTAACGAGCTACCAATGTCGCTATCTACATTCCCGGACGATGAACGAGCTCTCCGAATCGAGCTTGCCGCGTGCTATCGAATCTTCGCCCTGCTGGGCTGGACAGAACTCGTCTTTAACCACATCTCGCTTCGAGTACCTGGCGAAGAACCTCACTTTCTTATCAATCCATTCGGCTTGCACTACACCGAGGTCACAGCATCCAACTTAGTGAAGGTAGATCTGCACGGAAATCTGGTGCGCCATGAGTCATGGCCGATCAATCCAGCTGGCTTTATTCTGCATTCGGCCATCCACGGCGGTGTCGCGGATGCCCATTGCATTATGCACACTCATACAACCGCAGGCTGCGCGGTCGCGGGTAGTCAAGCCGGACTTTCGATGGACAACTTCTATGCTGCACAACTGCACGGACGCCTGGCTTACCACGATTTCGAAGGCGTTACGGTTCATGCAGACGAGGGCCCGCGAGTGGTGAGGTCGATCGGGAATGCGCATGCGGTTATTTTGCGCAATCACGGTCTTCTTTCATGGGGATCAACTTTGCCGGAGGCGTTCGCATATTTGTGGACCCTACAGCGAGCTTGCGAGATCCAGGTTGCTGGCGCCGTGCTTGGAAAGACGATTCCTATTCCGGAAGCGGTCCAACGCAGGGCGAGCGAAGACGCCTTGCAGTTTGACTCGGCGCATGGAGTTGGCCGCGTAGTCTTCGACGCACTGGTGCGGCAAGTTGATCAAATCGATCCTGGATACAAGGTGTGATCGGTATGAAAGTTTGCATCTTTGGCTTAGGCGCGGTAGGCGGATTGATTGCTGGGCGGTTGGCGCTCGCCGGAACGGAAGTCAGTGCTGTCGCCCGAGGTGAGACACTTGTGAGCGTCAGGCGTAGTGGCATGACGCTCATCGAAGAAGGCTTGACATGTCGGGTGCCACTGCGCGTCGAGGAAGATCCTGCACAGCTGGGTGCGCAGGACTTAGTTATCCTTGCAGTGAAGAACACCGCATTGAAGGATATTGCACCGCTAATTGCGCCACTGCTCGGGAAGCATACGGCCGTACTTTCGGCGATGAACGGAGTGCCGTGGTGGTTCTGCATTGGACTGGGAGATGAGGTTAGAGATTTTCGTCTGGAGACAGTCGACCCTGCCGGGGTGATCAGCCGTGCAATTTCACCGGAACGCGTGATTGGCTGTGTGTGTAATCTCTCTGCGAGCACGCCCACCCCCGGTACCGTCGCCTACGTGAGTGGCCCGCGATTGACTATCGGGGAGCCTACAGGTGGCGCTGATACTGAACGTTGTATTGCCACTATTTCGAGTCTACGCGCTGCCGGCTTTGATGTGGTAGCTGCAGATTCGATACAGCAAAGCATCTGGTTCAAGCTCTGGGGCAACATGACGGTGAATCCAATCTCGGCTCTTACACACGCGACGGGTGACCGGATCGTTGACGATATTCTGGTTCGGGACTTTATGTCACGTTGCATGCTCGAAGCGTCAGCGGTGGGCGAAAGCATCGGTCTTCAGATCCCGGGCGACCCATATTCCCGGCATGCTGTTACGCGTCGCTTAGGAGCGTTTCGTACCTCGATGTTACAGGATGTCGAAGCAGGGAGGCCGACCGAACTGGACGCGTTGGTGGGGGCCGTTCTGGAGATCGCTCGTTGGCGGGGGATTGCTACCCCAAATATCGACGCGCTATTCGGTCTTGCCAGGCTCCAGGCACGTTGCCTCGGCCTTTATCCCGAAGACGAAAAATATGAGAAGTAGCCCTTAAATATACCGTTATGTCGGACTCGATCCGAAAAGTGGGTCGACGTGGATAAATCTTGGCTCCAACATTCATGAGAGCCTGCGTTCACCACACGAACCTAATCCAACGCAGAAAATTGCTAACGGTTGTGCTCGTTTGATTGCTAAGAGTGCAAGGTGAACTGCGAATTGTTTTTGGATTTTACACAATGAAAGCGCTAACCGTTCCACAAGGTTCTTGGGACACGCATTTCCACGTTTTTCAGAATGGTGCCGCGACACCAGCTGCGTCGATCGGGGCGTATTCACCGATGGATGCACCGGTTGAAAAGCTGAATGCCATGCACGCGCGCCTCGGCGTGGAGCGCGGTGTCGTTGTCCAGAGTACCGCTGAGGTTTCAGACCACGATGACTTTATCGAGCTTTTGCAGAAAAATCCTCGGTTGCGTGGTGTGATCCGCTTTACCGATTCCCTAAGTGATACGGACCTCGCGAGACTGCACGACGCCGGCGTCCGCGGCATTCGATTTGCTTTCGCGCGCTTCATGAAGCAACCGCGTGTAGAAAAAGAAGTATTCCTACGCACCGCTGAACGTGCACAGGAACTTGGCTGGCACATTAAGGTGCATGTGGAAGGTCCGGACCTTCTGGAACTCCAGAGCTGGATACGGGCTGTCAAGGGTCCGCTTGTGGTGGACCATATGGCACATCTTCGGCCAGCGGAAGGCCTAGAGCAGCCAGCTCTGCGGGCGCTATTGGATCTGCAGAAGCAAGGCAATGTATGGATCGGCATCTGCAACTTCGACCGCTGGTCGAATGAAGGCGCACCGAACTATGCCGATAGTCTTCCGATGGCTCGTGCAGTGCTGCATAACGTGCCTGACCGAGTAATTTGGGGAACTGACTGGCCGCACCCAATGTATCGAAATCCATATATCCAAGGCGAGTCGCAGCCGCATGATGAGGACCTACTTAGGTTCGTCATGGAGAGTGCGGATCACGACTCCGACCTTATTCAGAAGCTTTTGGTCACGAATCCATTGTCCTTGTATTCGTGAGATGCAATTGATGACGTCTACCGCTGAAAGCGGAATAACGTCCTGTTCGGCTACCCAAGCGCGTGTCGCGCAATTCATACCATAAGACGAGATTGCATGTCCCTGCCCCACAGGATGACGTGCATTGCTCTAAAATACGGAGACAACCATGTCAAACGCATCTAATTCGTCAAAGGTTATATCCATCGAGGAGGAAAGAGTCCGTCAGAAAATGTTTCGCAAAATTTTCTGGCATATAATGCCGCTGACGTCAATCGCCTTTCTAGTTTCACAAATCGACAAGATGAACGTAGGCTTTGCAAAGCTTACAATGTTCGAGGAGTTGGGGTTCAGCGACACCATTTATGGTCTTGGTGCGACCCTGTTCCTGATTGGTTACGCGCTGTTTGGCGTGCCGAGCAATTTCGCACTGCGCGCCGTTGGGGCGCGGAAATGGCTTGGGTTCCTGATGATCCTCTGGGGCATCGCATCCGCAGCCACGTTGTTCGTCAAAACACCGGCTCAGTTCTACGTTCTACGTTTTCTGCTTGGTGCTGCAGAAGCCGGCTTCTACCCCGGTGTGATTTTTTATTTTAGCGCCTGGTTCACCAAGGAATATCGCACTAAAGCCGTTGCAATATTTATGACGGCGTCGGCAGTGGCAGGTGTTATTGCCGGACCGCTTTCTGGAGCGCTCATGCATTACGCCGATGGCGCCTATGGTCTCGCCGGCTGGCAATGGCTATTTTTCGTGGAAGCGTTGCCAGCCGCCGTCCTAGGCGTTATCACCTGGGCAGTTCTAGCGGATCGCCCCGAGAGCGCACGTTGGCTCACTGGCAAAGAGAAAGCCGCTATTGCGCATGCTCTCGCCCAGGAGTCTACTGAGGAAACAAAGATGAGCGTTTCAGTGCTATTCAGAAAGCCGAGAATTTGGCTGCTTGGGGCGATTTTTGGTTGCAACAACATATTGTTCTTTGCTGTCCTCTTCTGGCTACCATCTCTCATCAAAGCTTCCGGCACCCGCGATGTGCTAGCAATTGGCTCACTGTCAGCAATTCCTTGGGCGCTTGCTGCTGTCATGATGTTGGTCGTTGCGGCCTATGTTGATCGCCGGCAAAACAGCCACAGTACCTTGATCGCGATCTTTAGCCTCAGCGCCTTCGCATGGACAGTGGCCCCAGCTGTAATTGGGAATATTCCCTTGTCACTTCTCGCATTGAGCACGACGGTCGCTTGTGCAACGTCTGCGGCACCTGTATTTTGGAATCTCCCTGCCGCTGCATATAAGGGGGCTGTCGGCTCTATAGCGGTAGCGTTTGTGATGGCGCAGAGTCAATGCTATACGTTTATCTCTCCTTATCTCATCGCGTTGCTCAGAGAGGAAACGGGGGGCATGAACTCAGTAATGCACTTCGTGGCGGGGGTCTCAGTACTAGCTGCCGTGCTTGTTAAATTGGACCAGCGATTGTCTAGTCGCGTTCTAGATCCGAAGCGAGCCGTTGTCTCATTGGGTTAGGTAGTGCCGGTGAATATCAAAATCAGTGCAGCAAAGAATATAAAAGCACAGTAGGAGACATAATGCGTACGCTTCTAATCCTCGCCATTGTAGGGTCGGTTATCGCTGCAGCGCCTTCAAGCGCCCAGGCACAGTCCAGCGTGACACTTTACGGCGTGGTTGACTCTGGTATTGAATACATAAACAACGTCGGCGCCACAAAGGCTAGTCTGACACGCGTGCCGAGCCTCACCGGCACGGTGCCATCGCGCTGGGGCCTGCGCGGCACCGAGGACCTGGGCGGTGGGCTGAAAGGGCTGGTGTGGCTCGAATCCGGTTTCGCCCCCGACGCTGGTACCTCCAACCAGGGCGGCCGGTTATTCGGCCGGCAGGCAATGATTGCGCTACAGAGCGACAGGTGGGGCCAGGTATCGCTTGGCCGGCAGTACACGATGCTGTTCTGGGCAACGCTAGACAGTGACATATTGGGACCCAACATCTACGGCTCCGGTTCGCTTGACAGTTACTTACCCAACGCCCGTGCGGACAACGCAGTTGTCTACAAGGGCTCCTTCGGGGGCTTCACAGTGGGTGGTACCTTCAGCGTTGGCCGTGATACTGTCAATGCGGGACCTAGCCCATCAGGGACCAATTGTGCCGGCGAAAACCCGGCCGACAGGAAGGCTTGCCGGGAGTGGTCAGCCATGGTCCAGTACGCTACCGGTTGGTGGGGTGTGCACGTGGCCTATGACTCTTTGCGAGGCGGTCCGGGTGCCTTCAGTGGGTTGGTCAACAGCGATCTCACCGACGACCGGCTCTCCGTGGGTGGCTACATGATCCTCGAACGCGCCAAGATAGGTGCTGGAGTGATTCGCCGCGACAATGACGGTAGCCGCACGCCTCGCAGCGAGCTATGGTACCTCGGCGCCTCATATGAGATCACCCCGGCCTTCACCTTGGCCGGTCAAGGCTATTATCTGAAGTTCCACAGTTCTGATAACAGGGCGACTTTGTTTGCACTGCGTGGAACTTACTCTTTTAGCAAGCGGACGTCGGTCTATGCCACTACCGGCTTTATCAACAACGGTGGCCAGCTCGCACTTTCCGTCAGCGGTGGCGCGGCGGGCTCCAACCCGGCGCAGGGCGGCAATCAGTTCGGCGCTATGGTCGGAGTCAAACACATTTTTTAAGACCGGAGCGCTAGCGCGGCAAGGAAGCTCTGTCTAGCGCCTAGTCTGGTTGCCGATCTTCGTTTGCTCCCTGAGGAGAAGCGCAGATGACTTCCTGCGGCTACCTCTTGCCAAACACTCCACGCGCTGGGCGCAGACGCACGCGACCAGCACGAGGTAACCGCACGCATTATTCCAGTCCCTGTATGTAGGTCAATTTCTATGTTCAAGCCCACCACAGAAGCCCAACAGTCGATCTATTCTGACTACCAGATGATCGACCCTTGGTTGCCGTCGTACTATCCACCACGGCAGGAACGCAAGTAAGTTATCGTCGCCGGCTCTGGCCCCGTAGGCATGGCCACGGGAGCTAGCGCGTCACTTCGTCGCCAGGGTCGTAGTCACTTCTGAACGCAGGTATCTGAAGGCAGCCGCGCCATCGTGCTTATGTGCCGCTCGATGGAGATTCTGCATCAGGGTGAGATTGCTGACCATATTACCTCTTGTCTGTGGTACGGACCGTGATTATCGTTTCGTCGCTTACTGGCGCGGGATACTTGGTCGCGCGCGGCCGCTGTTTGAGGGGAACAGAGAATGCAGATGGCCATCTGTGAACATAGATTCTGGAGAAGCGAGAAGGATGGTCAACAAACTAGAACATCAGTTCGCAGGACAGGCCAGAACCTATATCGAAGCGGGATACGCAATAGAGGTGGATATTCTGCAAGTCGCAGACGGGAGCTGGGCAGCGTTCATCCGTCTGTCAAAGCTCGCCGACGCACACCTTCCTGCCATGCATTTCATGCTTAACGTTCGAGAATCCCACCATGGCGTTTTCATACACGCTGGCGCTGACACGCGCGTGCGTGTCACAGTTCGCACCCGCCGCCGCGGCTACTATCGCGGACTTCGTCAAGGTCGGCAAGGCCGACACATAGGCAGCATACCAGGGGCCATCTCCTGATCCGATGGGTCGGCCAGTATCTCGAGTACTGGTGTGGCGGCCCAGAAAGTATCCTGAGCTGGACGCTGCGCTTCTGCGCGCTGGGCGCATACGCACGCAATCAGCACGTTGTAACACGCACACCTCATTCCAGCCCTGTATGTAGGTCAATTTCTATGCATAAGCCCATTTCCTCAAGCGTTCGTGTCGGTCGGCATCCGGGAGCGAGTCTTGATGATGGGCGGCGAAGTTGAATATCAAGTCGGCGCCAGCGCGAGGAGCCACAATACAAGCGAGTATCCCAGGAGTAGTGGCGTAGAGTTTCCCCCAAGGATATGCCTTCCAATAGGTCGTCGTGTGTAGGCTCGATCCAAAGGTTCCGGTCAAAGTAAGTTCGAGCGCCTGATGTGCGAGAGGTATCTAGGCATGCTGACATCGTCAACGGGTCAAGAACGGCTTCGGATCGCGGCAGACAGGATCCCGGTCAGGCACTTCCTGTGCAGGCTGGTGGAATACGGCTACGGCATGCGTTGCTCGATGACCCGCAACGCAGGACAACGCCACTATGGAGTCCATCTCGTCCCGGACCTCTTCGACCGAAGATTTGCAGTTACGGGACGGTTCAGTCCTACTTTGCAACAATGTACTTAACGGTGCCATAACCGTACCGGAGGAACCAAACATGTCTGCGTGCAATCTGTGCCTATCGCAATTGGACCGGCCGGGGCATGTCCCTCCGCATCCGAAACTGGCGAAATTGGCAACGCTGCGCATCGTCAGCCGCGAAAAGGCCTTTGTATATCGTTGCGGGCATTGCGGCGAGACGCTGCTGCTGGCGTCGCCAGACGGGGACGTGGCCGACCGATGGACGCTGCTGGATGTTAGCGAATGGCAGTCTGAACAACCGGCCGCAGCACAAGCGGGGTTGTAGCACCAATCGATTTCATGAACGGTCAGAAAGTGTGGATTTCTCGCATCCGGCACTCGGACCTGTTGATTTTGCTTGCTCGGACGAAAAGCCAACGGCGGTGGTGGTGTTGGCGGTGCCAGCATATGCCTCCACCATTACGATGTCAGCTTGCGTCTCGATGATCGCGCGCTGCTGATCGGTGTAGGTTCGCGCTGCCTGGACAGCGGGGCGCAGCGAGGTCGCGCCGAAGCTAGAGCCACGCAACGAACCCCAACAAAGCCACAGGGACAAAGAAATCGAGATGACAGTACCGCCAATCTGTAGAAAACCACCCCCTAGATCAGGGCAACGCAGGCAAGGCAAATTTCGCGCAGCCGGTATCCGTCGCTAACCACCCACAGTACCGCCTGAACGACCCCGCAAGATAGTGTCTACGTGAACCGGTGCTGTGCGGGGCTCACGTAGTGGATACGATGCCCCGACTCGAGCGTGTATGTGTCGCCGGCCTGCCCGAATCCCCCGTATGTACTACACTCTATCGAGTCCCTCAGTTATCCGGCCGCATGCGATCCTGGTCCCTTGACCGCCCCCCCATATCAGGTCAGCTTGACCTTTCTCGGGCCATCGGCCTGGTGTCATCGATTGGTGCCACCGAAGCGAATGCCTTCGCGACAGAAGTCCTCAAGTTGCTGGGCGAGCTGGCGGGCATTTCGCAATGCACGGTGTTTGCCTACGAGTTCGGTAACCGGCCGCGCACGATGTCGGTGGCGGACCACCGCGGGGGGCGCTATCTGCGCGATGTGGCCGACACCTACGCGAACCGATTTTATATGCTGGATGGCATTCAGCGGATCGTTTCGGTGCGGCGTCCGCGACGGATCGGAAGCGATCTGCAGCTGCATCAGCAGACCAGCGAAGACATTGCGCATGAGGGGTATCGCGCGACGTGCTACCACCACCCCAATGTATCAGACCGGCTCTCACTGCTTCTTCAGCCAGCGGATGAAATCTGGCTTTCTGTAAATCTCTACCGTGACAGTAATCGGGGGCCGTTTAACGCACGAGAGATTGCACAGGTAGAGGCCATGGCACCACTGATCGCCCAAGCATTGCGCCACCACTACGCGCTGTGCGGACAGGTGAAAATGGGCGTTCCTCAATTGATGCTGGCGCGCCTGAGAGGGCTTTGCCCGGATCTTTCCAAGCGCGAATTGGACGTCCTGCGCGGCGTGCTGGAAGGCCGAACCGCCCAGGACATTGGCGAGTGCATCGGCGTGAAGCCTTCTAGCGTTGTGACCTATCAGAAGCGCGCCTACCGCCACTTGGGCATTGCGAGCCAACGCCAGTTGTTCGCCTTATGTCTTTCCACAAGCAATTTATAAGGGTTTTTCCGTAGGCTTGGTACCCCGCGCCTTGTACCCAAATTAGGGACAGGCATCGCTGGGCTCCCATCCATACTCTGCTCATCGCCGCGAACTAGGTCCAAGGTGCGACGAGAAATTGCATTGGGTTCTATTGCCCGAGACAGTGCAGATGCCGGAGTCAGCCAAATGGGAGCGCCTACATTCCTTGCGCCACCCATACCACCCGACCCCGGCTCCCGCATGAGTGCCAGCAAGGCCTCGCCTCGGCTCTTGTCGTTACTCAACATCGGCATTGCCGGGCTGAGCATGACGAGTATCCAGTACGGCAAGGCAACGACACTGTTCTACGTCGGCTATATCGCGCCGTGCGCCGCTGTGCTGCTAGCGATCGGCGGCGTCGTTGTTCTTGATGCTGTCAAGCCGTATGCATGGGGTCGCCTGAGTTTTATTCCGGAGTAAACAATGAGCATCGCATTTCAACCTTATCCCTTTGAGGCTAAAACCTACGCTCCCGCGACACCTATGCTGCGCGATGGTATCGACACAAAACACCATAATGTCGCGATCGTAGGCGGCGGTCCCGTGGGGCTGACGCTTGCGCTCGGGCTCGCCACCCACGGCATTGCCAGCGTGTTAATAGAAGCGGATGCTTCAGTATGCAGCGGCAGTCGCGCGATATGCATCTCGCGTCGTAGCCTCGAGATCATTGAACGAATCGGCGCTCTCGATGGCTTTCTTAAAACGGGGCTGCCCTGGACCGGCGGAAGAAGCTTCTACCGCGACACTGAAGTGCTCCACTTCACGATGCCGCAAGACGCCGACCAGAAGTTGCCACCGATGATCAACTTGGCCCAGTATCACATCGAGCAGTTCCTGCTCGACGCCGCGGAAAAGCGTGCCGATCTTATCGACATCCGTTGGCAGACCCGCGTAACAGGTCTGGTGGCGCGAGATGACGGCGCCACCCTGCAATGCCATACGCCTGATGGCGACTATGCACTCAACGCTGACTGGGTGGTGGCCTGTGACGGCGGGCGCAGCACCATACGTGAACTTACGGGTCTGCCTCTTCAGGGCACCAGTTACGAAGGCCGCTACGTGATCGTCGACATTAAACTGGAGAGCGACCGTCCGACTGAACGCCTCGCGTACTTCGACCCGTCCTCAAATCCAGGTTCGACCGTGTTGGTCCACAAGCAGCCTCACAATGTCTGGCGTATCGATTACCAATTGCGTGACGGCGAGGATGCCGAAGCCGCAACTCGGCCTGAGAACGTCATTCCTCGCGTGAAAAGCCTATTGGATATGATGGGCGAGCGCGGCGACTGGGCTCCCATCTGGATTACGATCTATAAGGCCAATGCACTAACGCTGGAGCGCTATCGGCACGGTCGCATATTGTTCAGCGGCGATGCTGCGCATCTTGTACCAATCTTCGGCGTGCGTGGGGCAAACTCGGGCATCGACGATGCTGACAATCTTGCGTGGAAGCTCGCGTTTGTTATCGAGGGTCTGGCCGCGGACGCACTGCTTGATACCTACTCAGACGAACGAGTCTACGCCACGCATGAGAATCTCAGTTACGGGACCAAAAGCACGGAGTTCATGGCGCCGCCGTCGTTTGCGTTCGAACTCATGCGAAAGGCGGTGCTCGGGCTCGCGGTCAGGCACGAACATGTGCGCTCCCTCATCAACCCACGACAATCTTCGGCGATCAGCTACCGCGAATCATCACTTAACGTGGCGGACGTTGACCCCTTCGCGGCCGGCCCGAAGCCGGGCGCGGTGCTACCGGAAATGCCGCTCACTATTCTTGCCGATGGCGCGGCGCGTGCAGGCCACCTCACCGACCTCGTAAAGCCGCGATTCACGGTGCTTTATTTTACACAGAATGGCACAGTGCCGGCCGAACTTTTGGCGTTGGAAGTCAGCCTGCAGGCCCAAGGCCTGCCATTCGCGGTATTGCCGGTTTGCGCACAACGGCCATCGGCACCCACAGGCGAATATGCTTGGGACCACGACGGGCGACTGTTTGACCGATATGGCGCGCGTGTCGGCACTCTGTACCTGATACGCCCCGATGGACACGTGCTCGGCCGCTGGCTGACAGGATCCGCCGCCAGCGTTGCCAACGCCCTGCTGCATTGCCTCTCATCGTAAATGTTTCCTGCGACCTAATCGCTAAAATACCGCAATGACCGACACTGATCTTGACGCCGTCTACACTCATCTTTGTAACACCCTAACTTCGCTCGGCGAAACCAACGCGGCGCTGTACCTGGCCAGGCTTTCCTTGCTGGCAATTGACAGACTCGGCGATGTCGATGTGGCGACCACGCTCATCGATGCGGCCGCGGTGGAGTTCCATCCGAGCGAACACTAGCTCGGTGCAGCCCATGTGACGTCGCATCTATCAGCCTGATCTCGCCCCGAGGCTACTCGGCATTGCATGTGCCACTTTCCACATCACTCTGAGCCGCATGATGACGATGACGGCCATTCCAATCGACGCGGGCGCGGCCGCCGAACGCTTGGCTTCCGGCTGATTAGCTCTAGCGGACAGAATAGGCAGTATGACTTCCCGTGCTGCAGAGGCTGGCCCGCCGCGAGGAATCAAACGCGGGTTAGCATTGCTGCCAGAGCCGCACGGTGCGGACAGGGCCGCACCCGGCGATTTCC
>AR_comb_assmDRAFT_10027708_pt1 | contig 16595 bp, 15 predicted proteins | sample ArasoioldDNA_FD_10543 | JGI IMG/M metagenome (IMG submission 10543) | reverse complement strand
CCTAAGAAATTAACCCATTGATTTTAAATGAGTTTACCCCGTGATCGCTTACGTCGCCACTACCTTGTTGCATCCATAGATTGATACTCCAGGCTGCGGCATGCACACGCAAGACTTTGCAGAAGTCCAGTCATTAAGCCTCAACAGCTAGATTAGAACTCTTCTGGAGAGAAGTATGATCTTTACAGAAACGAAGCTAAACGGTGCGTATGTCATCGAAATCCAGAAGCTGGAAGATATACGCGGTTTCTTTGCTCGCGTGTGGTGTAAGAATGAGTTTGAAACACATGGCTTGATTTCACATCTAACACAAACTAATATTTCTTTTAGTAAAAAAAAGGGTACTTTACGAGGTATGCATTATCAAGTAGAGCCAAATCAAGAAAGTAAGCTTATACGATGCACAAAAGGTGCAATATATGATGTAATTATTGATCTACGTCCGAACTCACCTACTTATAAGAAATGGCTGGGCGTAGAGTTGACCGCAGAAAATTACAACATGTTATATGTACCAGAAGACTTCGCTCATGGCTTTCAGACATTAGAGGATGATACAGAAGTAGTATATCAAGTGTCACAATTTTATTCTCCACAATCTGAACGGGGTGTGCGCTATAACGACCCAGCTTTTGGTATTAGATGGCCTATAGAGGTCCGAGTTGTTACGGATAAAGATAAAAATTGGGCGGATTACAGGGCTTGATCAATATTCTGATTGCTGGAACGAGTACAAGCAATTCGCGGAGGGACAGAGATGATAATCATCGATAAAGCATTAGAAAGACGTCATCGGGAAGGCAACCCTATCCGCGTCGCGATGGTGGGGGCTGGATTTATGGGCCGAGGCATCGCGCTTCAGATTTCGACTGCGGTACCAGGTATGAAACTCGTGGCAATCGCCAATCGTCACATCGAAGGGGCGCGCAGGGCCTATGGGGAGGCCGGCATTGAGAAAGCACGGGAAGTGCACACGGTCTCGCACTTAGAAAGTGCCATAACTTGTGGGGAACCTGCCATCACAGAGAATGCTATGTTGCTGTGCCAAGCTGAGGGCATTGACGCCGTCATTGAAGTCACAGGTACTGTAGAGTTTGGTGCGCACGTGGTCCTGCAGGCACTTGAGAATCATAAGCACGTTATTATGATGAATGCTGAACTCGATGGAACTATCGGTACTATATTAAAAGTATACGCTGACAAAGCTGGTGTAGTCCTGACAAATTCTGATGGGGATCAGCCCGGAGTTATCATGAACCTCTACAGGTTTGTTAAGGGGATAGGAGTCAGGCCCGTTTTGTGTGGGAACATCAAAGGTCTGCACGATCCATATCGCAATCCGACGACCCAAGAAGATTTTGCTCGTAGATGGAAACAGAAGCCACATATGGTTACGTCTTTTGCTGATGGCACCAAAATCTCATTTGAGCAAGCTATTGTGGCCAATGCTACAGGCATGAGAGTAGCGCAGCGCGGGATGCATGGCCCAACCGTTCCCACCGGTACGCCTATTCAGGAGGCGGTAGACTGGTATCCATTGGCAGAAATGACTCAAGGTCCTGGTATTGTAGACTATGTCGTCGGTGCAGTCCCAAGTCCTGGGGTGTTTGTCCTCGGCACTCATGATCACCCCGCTCAGAAGCACTATCTGAATCTGTATAAACTAGGCGATAGTTCTCTCTATTGCTTCTATACTCCATATCATCTCTGCCACTTTGAAGTCCACAATACTGTCGCACGAGCTGTCCTGTTTGGTGATGCGGCTATTACGCCTCTTGGGCCACCTCTGGTGGATGTCGTCACTACTGCCAAGATAGACCTTAAGGCCGGGCAGACGCTCGATGGTATGGGCTACTATATGACGTATGGACAGTGCGAGAACTCGGAGGTTGTCCGTGCGCAAAACCTACTACCGATTGGGCTTGCCGAAGGCTGCCGTCTAAAACGGCATATTGCGAAAGACCAAGTCCTCACCTATGGTGACGTAGACCTGCCCCAAGGCCGACTATGCGACAGGCTACGATCGGAGCAGAACACCTACTTTTTCGCATCTAACGCCGCTACTGTTGTAGCCTAGACTGCCACCAGTACAGGGTTTGTGTTTCCTCGATAGGGAAAGTGCTATGACTACAAGCATCCTTGGCATATCGGCATTTTATCACGACTCTGCAGCAGCTCTGGTACAGGACGGTACAATCATTGCAGCAGTTCAAGAAGAACGTTTTACTCGTCAGAAGGGCGATGCCAGGTTTCCTCGTGATGCGATTCATTACTGCCTCGCTGAAGGCAAGATCGATCTGCGAGAACTCGATTACGTGATTTTTTACGAACAGCCATGGGTGAAATTCGAGCGCTTGTTGGAGACATATCTCGCCTTTGCCCCCGCAGGCTTTCAGTCCTTTTGCCGAGCGATGCCACTGTGGGCTAAGCAAAAATTGCATCTGTCACGAGAGATCAAAGCTGGCTTAGGGACGGGATTCCGGGGGCGCCTCTTTTTTGCGAATCACCACGAGTCTCACGCTGCCAGCGCCTTTTTTCCCTCTCCATTTGCAGAAGCTGCTATCCTGACTTTAGACGCCGTAGGCGAATGGACAACAAGTTCGATTGGTGTCGGGCGTGGCAATCATATCACCCTGACCCATGAAATGCGTTTCCCTCATTCTTTAGGGATGCTCTACTCAGCATTCACATATTATACTGGGTTTAAAGTCAACTCTGGCGAATACAAGCTGATGGGATTGGCCCCTTACGGCCAGCCGCGGTATGTCGATGTCATCCTGGAGAAGATTGCCCACATCTTCGAGGATGGCTCTCTCTGGTTGGATATGACCTATTTTAACTACTGTCAGGGGTTGACCATAACCTCAGAGAAGTTCCACCGCTTGTTTGGTGCTCCTCCCAGACAGCCAGAGAGCTTCATGACTGAGAAAGAAATGGATCTTGCAGCCTCCATACAAGTGATATGTGAGGAGATCGTACTCCGTGCCGCTCGGCACGCGCACCGGCTCACTGGCCTACCCAATCTGGTCATGGCGGGTGGGGTGGCGTTGAACTGCGTAGCGAATGGCAGAGTCTTGCGCGAGAGCCCCTTTGAGAATATATGGATCCAGCCGGCGGCTGGAGATGCCGGTGGAGCCCTGGGGGCCGCACTGCTCGTATGGCATCATCAGCTTGGAAACGCACGCCAGCCTCATCCCCAGGATAGCCAGCAAGGCTCTCTGCTAGGACCGGCCTTTAACAATGACGACATTGGCTTGTTCCTTGATTCTGTGGGCGCTAGCTACGAGTACTTTGAGGATGAAGGTAGCCTGCTTGATCGGGTTGCACGTTTATTGACCCAAGAAAAGGTTATCGGATGGTTCCAAGGGCGCATGGAGTTCGGTCCTCGTGCTCTGGGGTGTCGGAGCATTCTTGGCGATGCCCGTTCCCCCACCATGCAACAGACTATGAACCTCAAAATAAAATTTCGTGAATCATTTCGTCCGTTTGCGCCGTGCGTCTTGCGTGAATGCGTTGATACCGTTTTTACTATGCGTCCTGATGAGGATAGCCCTTATATGTTAGTGGTCGCACCGGTGCAAGATAGCTGGCGCATACCGCTCGGACCAGACGACTTCAAGAGGATGCAGGACCCGGACTTACGCATCCGCGTATCGGTTCCTCGCTCGCAAGTGCCAGCCGTTACCCACGTTGACTACTCAGCGAGAATTCAGACAGTCGATGCGGAACGACACGGTCGCTTCTATCGTTTGTTGCAGCAGTTCTATGCCTTGACCGGGTGCCCTGTACTCGTGAACACCAGTTTCAATATACGGAGCGAACCCATTGTCTGTACTCCCGAACAGGCCTATCGTTGCTTTATGGCAACAGATATAGACTGTTTGGTGCTTGAGAACTTTTTCCTCCTCAAGGAGGCTCAACCCTCAGCCCTCCTGCAAAACGCTGAGGCATATAGAGCACAATACTCCCTGGACTAAGGCTAAGGTTCTCAACTATGTCAAACGCTCGTCATTTGCCCACACAGCAAGCGCTGAAGTCTGTTGCAGTCGTTGTGCCATTGTCCAATCGACCTGAATTGATGCCTGATGAGGAAGTATCCTTGAGGCATTTGGTACATTTTCTTGGCCATTATGACAAATATCTCGTTGCCCCAAAAAGTCTCAAGGTCAACTATAGTGGTTTCGAAGTTAAGTATTTTAGCGATGCGTTCTTTGGAAGCGCAGTCGCACATACGAGATTGATGCTTTCCCCAAAGTTCTACGAATCTTTCAGGGAGTATAAATACATATTACTGTACCATCTTGATGCCTTGGTATTCTCAGACCAACTTATGCAGTGGTGTGCAACTGATCTGGACTACATAGGTCCTCCATGGCTCAAATGTCACGATACCCCTCATGTGAAGGTCTCTAGAGTCGGCAATGGAGGCTTTTCCTTACGAAAAATAGAAAGCTTTCTGCGGGTCATCAATTCGCATACATATGCCATGCAGCCGGCTGAATATTGGAAGCATTTTTACGCCTCGAAGCCAAGACATATTCGACTCTTGAATTTACCAAAAAAATATTTAAAGTCTCTTTGGATCTTTAATAATGCAAAATGGGAAATGTCTAAATGGCATCGAGTCGATTGGCAGCATGATGATCTTTTCTGGTCTGATGTGGCAGTCAAATACTATCCAGAATTCAAAGTTGCTTCTGTCGCCATGGGCCTTCGTTTTGCGTTTGAGGTGGCACCTAGATGGTGCTTTGAGCTCAATAATTATACTCTCCCCTTTGGTTGCCATGCATGGCCTAAATATGACAGGGATTTTTGGGAACCGTACCTGCTCAAATAGGTGCCCGATTTAGCAAAAGGACATGGAACATGCTAGTCAAGGTCTCTGCATCGCCTGCGCCGACGAGTAGCGCTCCTCCAGTAAGCACAACAGGGCGACCTCACCTGGTGATTCAGCCTCGTAAGGGCTTCTTGCATATAGACTTTGGAGCTCTCTGGCAATACCGAGAACTCCTCTATTTCTTAGTCTGGCGAGAAGTGAAAGTGCGGTATAAGCAGACGATACTTGGATCGGCCTGGGCTATTCTCCAGCCTCTCTTTACCATGGTGATCTTTACCGCAATATTTGGCAACTTCGCCAGGATCCCTTCGGATGATCTACCCTATCCCCTCTTCGCCTACACGGCCTTGCTCCCCTGGACTTATTTCTCCCAGGCCATCAGCCGCAGTGGCACGAGTCTTGTAGATAATGCGAACATGATCAATAAGGTCTACTTTCCCAGGCTGATCATTCCCCTCGCTGCAGTAGTGACGCCATTCGTCGATTTCTTCCTGGCCTTTCTGGTGCTGCTTGGGATGATGATATGGTTTGGCATTGCACCTGGCTGGAATGCTCTGGCCTTACCACTCTTTCTCCTCTTAGCGTGCGTGACTGCGCTCGCCACAAGTCTGTGGCTCTCCACACTCAATGTGAAATACCGTGATGTGCGTCATACGATCCCATTTCTGATGCAACTCTGGATGTATGCCTCTCCCATCGCTTACCCGGTGAGTCTCATTCCGGAGAAGTGGCGCCTGCTCTACAGCTTCAATCCTATGATGGGAGTGATCGAGGGCTTTCGCTGGGCATTGCTCGGGAAGCAGAGTCCGGACTTCAGGGTGATTGCCATGAGCACCGCTATCATCCTGGCACTCTTGGTAGGCGGGTTGATCTATTTTAAGTGTACAGAACAGACCTTTGCGGACGTGATCTGATGAGCAACTTTGCCATTCGGGTAGAAAATCTGAGTAAACAGTACAGAATTGGCGCGTCACAACCACACTACAATACCTTACGTGACCAGCTGGTGAGCAGTCTGAAGTCACTGGTTTGGCGTAAGGACCGATCATCTGCCGGCCCTACTACTTTCTGGGCTCTCAGTGACCTTGCCTTTGAGGTGAAGCAGGGCGAGGTCCTGGGGATCATTGGACCAAACGGTGCTGGGAAGAGCACACTGCTCAAGGTACTTTCGCGTATTACCGAACCTACTGCCGGCGTTGCAGAAATTTATGGCCGAGTGGGCTCATTGCTTGAAGTGGGCACTGGTTTTCACGCGGAGCTCAGCGGTCGGGAAAATATCTATCTCAATGCCGCTATTTTGGGTATGCGTAAGGCTGAGATTAAACGCAAGTTTGATGCCATTGTAGAGTTCTCTGGTGTGGAGCAGTTTGTTGATACCCCGGTGAAGCACTACTCCAGTGGTATGTACGTGCGTCTGGCTTTTGCCGTAGCAGCCCATCTAGAGCCAGAGATTTTAATTGTTGATGAGGTTCTGGCTGTCGGCGATATAGCTTTTCAGAACAAGTGCCTCGGAAAGATGGAGGAGATTGCACACGAGGGTCGTACGGTTCTGTTTGTGAGCCACAACATGGGAGCGATCTCAAACCTGTGTACATCAGTAATGTGGCTTGAGCAAGGGAAGCTAGTGGCCCATGGTGAGGTGCAATCCACCATCAGTGCTTACCTTAAAAGTAGCTCAGTAACTAGTGACACAGACTCTAAACATTGGAGACGCCATGGCACTGGTGAGGCACAAATTACAGAGGTAAACCTGCTTGATTGTGATGGTAATAAGTGTGCCATTTTCCGCATGGGAGAAACAATTATTATAGAGTTCGACGTTGAGTTTTTTCAAAGGATGGCTTCTGTCGACTTTAGTGTGGAATTTAAGCGTACTGATATGGGACTGCATGTTTTGCATTTGGTAAATCAAGATTGTGGATTTTATATAGGGCAGAGTCAAAAGGGAAAACGTAGATTTCGAGTGGAAATACCACATTGCTTGCTTTATCCTGCCCAATACCAGATCATACTTTGTATTTGGGCTCCCGGTACTGCGGTTGATTATGTAGAAGATGTCTTGGAGTTTACTATGATCCAGAGTGATATATCCCGACGAACCTCACCGTTGTCCATGCATACTCAGGCAATATTTTATACACCTTCGCAGTGGCAAGAGATACCAATGCAGGATTGATGGTGAGAGGTTTGAGCGAGCGGTGTGCTACCTACACTGCGTCGAGCTGAGGTGTCATAATGGCTGTGTTTTCAATATCTCAAAAAATTAATGGTTACTATCATCAAATACCGCGTCATCTCATGCGACTGATACGAAAAACGCTCTGCGCTATAGACCAGAGAACCATGGGCATCGTTACGCATGTTATAACTCAAGATGCTGTTGCTGCTCTTACTTTTGATGATGGACCGCACCCACAATTTACCCCTCGCCTGCTGGAAATTCTTGCGTACTACCAAGCACATGCAACCTTCTTCATGCTAGGTGAAGCTGCCCAGAAATACCCGGACCTTGTGAGACAAGTGGCCCAGGCTGGGCATGCCATAGGCAATCATTCTTGGGATCATCCAAAATTCCCTTTGATTTCTCGTCGTGCCAGACGTCAGCAGCTCCGTGCCTGTGAGCGAGTCCTTGCTCCTTACGGACAAGGCTTATTTCGTCCCCCCTTCGGTCAGCAGAATGACGCATCCCGCTTTGATGCCTGGTGGCTCGGCTATCAGGGAATCAATTGGAATCTGGATTCTCGTGACTGGATTGATGATGATGCGCACAGCATTGCTGATCGGCTCGTCAATCAAATTCATTCGGGGAGTATCATTCTCTTCCATGACGGCCTTTTTCAACCTGCTGAGGAGCGCTATGCTAACCGCCAACCTATGCTCGAAGCGGTTGCGATGGTTTTGCAGCGGCTGGACGGTCGTTTTCGCTTTGTCACAATCTCTGAATTGATGCAATCGGGTCGCCCAGTGTTACGATAACTGAACACGTTCTGGAAGCATGAGATGCACACCCCTGTAGCCTTGATTATATTTAATCGTCCTGAGAAAACAGAACGGGTGCTGGCTGAAATTGCGAAGGCAAAGCCCAGAAAGCTCTTCGTTATTGCTGATGGTCCACGCCCGAATTGTCCTAATGATATCGCACAGTGTTCTGCTGTTCGCAAGATTATCGAGCGGGTGGATTGGGGGTGTGAAGTCCTGAAGAATTACTCAGAAGTGAATCTAGGATGCGGTCGTCGTCCGGCTACAGGGACTAGTTGGGTGTTTGAGTATGTTGAGGAAGCCATTATCCTTGAGGATGACATTGTGCCTCATCCTACTTTTTTCCGCTTCTGTGAGGAGCTCTTAGAAAAGTACCGCAATGATTGGCGTGTAATGATGATCGGCGGTTTCACTATGCACCCACACTGCTCGCCATACAGCTATCGCTTTTCGCGTATCTTTGGCTGCGTCGGTGGCTGGGCTACCTGGCGACGGGCCTGGCAGTACTGGGATGGGCAAATGACACTGTGGCCAACGCTTCGGGATGATACATCGTGGATGCTGGACATTATGGGAGAGAGTAGGGTCGTCGAACATTGGCGAAAGATATTGGAGCGCGCATATACTGAATCCAGTCATGCAGATTATTGGGATTACCAATGGATGTTTGCCTGTTGGGCGCAGAGTGGGCTCGCGATCGTACCAACAGTGAACCTCATTTCCAATATTGGCTTTGGTGCGGATGCAACCCATACAAAATCGGTGTCCGACGGACGAGCCAACCTGCCAACTGCCGCAATGCGCTTTCCTCTGCAGCATCCGCCCTATATGATACGAAATAGAGACGTAGACTACATATGTTTCCAGGGCGAGATCCCGGCGTACCAACGACAGCAAAGTCTATATTGGCAACTGCGTCGGAGGGTTGCTGCTGCTATTCCTCGTGTCCTGCGACAGAGAATTTCCTCTCTCTTGACTGTAGCACGTCGGAGAAGTAGCCCGTAAGGCACCTTCCATCGCATCTCATAGTGGTTAAAATAGCTTCTTAGGGTGATTAAAGAAGTAGACCAATCAAAGGGCTTGATTGACTAATAAAGCCTCCTGTACTGGTCAGTACAGAGAAGTTTTATTCTATGTAAAAAGCAAGATGGATGAGCTCGAAGGCCTTTTATGAAAATCCAGAATTTCAGAACAGAAGAGCAGACGGACACGAAAAGAGTGCTAGCCACTATCGTTTGGGAAGACTGCAATCGGCCCAAACAAGACATTTATTTTGCGACGAGCAGAGCTTTCTCCGAGGCCTTATCTTGTAACCCTCATGCATTTCTGGTTGCCGGTATTTTGCCGGCCATGCGCTCTGGTGAAGAGCGGGTCTTTATCGAGGCAGATATCTGCCCAGAATTGGCAGAGGGCTTGGCAACCGTCATGGCATTGCTGCGGCACTGGTATGATCCAAGCAGAAAGCTCGTGCGTATTGAGCCGAGCGGCTGGTTTAAAAGCGTGTCTCCATGTAAACGAGAGAGAGCCGGGTTTTTCTTTTCCGGAGGAATAGATTCTCTAGCGGTGCTGCGACGGAACCGTCTCAGGTTTGCATTGGAACACCCTCGTTCCTTTAAGGATGGCATACTCGTTTATGGGCTCAATTTCGACTCCGATGATCGACCTGAAACGTTTCATCATGCCGTGAACGAACTATCTGTGGTCGCACAAGATGCCCAGATCCGGCTTGTGCCCGTGGAGACGAATCTTAGGCGAGAACTGAATCCTGATCTGAAGGATGCGCAGTTCTGGTTGTATGAATTTCAGAGCGCCGGACTCGCTGCGGTGGCACACGCATTAACTGGCACCCTCAATGCCGCTTCCATAGCTTCCTCCCATGATTTTCCTCATTTGATGCCCTTTGGTACTCATCCCCTGGTGGATCCGAACTATAGCAGCGGCAATATGCGGCTTTACCACGAGGATGTTGCCCTATCAAGGTTTGCAAAGACCAAGCTGCTTGTCGACTGGGAGGCAGGATTGCAAAACATCAAAGTATGCCCGCGGAATTGGCCGGGTGTGAACTGCGGCGTCTGTGAAAAGTGTATCCGAACCATGCTGGCGCTTCTGGCGTTAGGAGCGTTGGAACGGACGAGGGCGTTCCCAAAGAAGTCCTTTGGGACGGAAGATATTCACGAAGCCATTAAGACACCATATGCCAACACACATTATGAGGAGTTAATTGAGCCGTTAGAAGCAATAGGACGTGAGGATTTAGCGCATGCGATCCGCTACGCTCAAGCTCGTTTCCGCGGCGAAACTGGTTTCAAAGGCGCGCTCCGACGCCTGGACCACAAGTTTTTCGATGGCGGGCTCGCTAAATTCAAGCGCACGGTCTTTATGCAAATGCGCCAACCGACTCCAGGTCCCATGTATCATCGGTCAACTGCTCCCCATATATAGCCAGAGTGCGAGGGAACTTCCGTCTGCATCTGATGTCATCACGGCCTGCAGTACTGCATAGCGGCAATGTGGCGTCTAGCTCGGTTCGAGGAAGAAGCGACAGCATACGCTGTTGTCCTTTATCGCCCTCTAATGTTTCCTATTTGTAGCGGACGAGAGAATGAAGATTGACAACCTTAGACATGAGCAGAATGGCTCCCGAGTCCGCATCGTCGCTGAGGTGCGCTGGGAGGATTGTGATCGACCGACGCAGGAAGTGTATTTTGAAGTGAGCGAGGAGTTCGGTGATGCCCTCGCTTGCGACCCGCATCCCTTCCTGGTTGCAGCGATCATGCCTGCATTGTGGTATGGTGAAAAGCGGGTGGCGGTGGACGGGGAGGTATGTCCGGAGTTGCGGGCTGGCCTCATTACCGCTATGAGCGTCATCCACCACTGGTATCGGCTGCCTCGCGAGCTTGTACACATCGAAACCAAAACCAGCATGCATCCTGCCACCCGGATCCCCGAGCGGGCCGGCTTTTTCCTCACCGGGGGCATTGATTCGCTGGCTACCCTGCGGTCCAATCGACTGGATTTTTCGCTCCAACATCCGGGCTCATTCAAGGATGGGTTGGCCATTTTCGGATTGGAGGTGGACGATACACAGGCTTTTGAGCATGTCGTGAAGCATCTGTCTGCTTTGTCTCAGCAGACTGGTGTTACTTTGATTCCAGTCTATACCAATGAGCGCTACCTGGAGGCTAGTTGGGATTTCTGGATTGATGTGTTTGAAGGGGCCGTATTGGCGGCTGTGGCACATGCCTTGGGCCAGCGGTTGACCGTGGCCACGATCGCTTCGAGTTTTGACATACCGAATCTGCATTGTCTGGCCTCACATCCCATGCTGGACCCATTCTACAGCAGCTATGATGTGCGCATCCGGCATGATGGTGCGGCCTTGTCCCGCTTTGAGAAAACTCGTTTACTGGCCGGCTGGGACATTGGGCTGCAGCATATCCGTGTGTGCAACCTTACTGACCAATACCAGGCTGATAGGTTGAACTGCGGCCAGTGTGAAAAGTGTATCCGTACTATGGTGGCCCTGCTCGCCTTAGGCGGGCTGGATAAAACCACAGCTTTTCCGTCCATCCGGCTTTCGGAAGAATTAATCCGTGAAAAAGTGCGGCTCCATTGGAAAAATTTCCGTTTCTGGCCGGAATTGATCGCTCCACTAGAAGCGGTCGGGCGCCAAGATCTGGCACGCGGAGTCAGATATACCCTCGCGCGTTATCATGGGGAGATTGGCTGGAAAGGAGCGATTAGACGTTTTGACCGGGTACATTTGAACAGCCGTCTGCGGGCCATGAAACGCGCCTTCTTACCTCCAGCACACCAAGACCTGAATGCCACGTTTACCGGAGCGGTATGACTAGGGAATGAGACAGCCTCTATCCCGAGTGCGGACTCTGGTGCTCGGGCTCCTGCTGAGCACCCTCGGAGGTGTAGCGCATGGCCAGCAGGCGATGGCGCCCGTCACGCGACACCCGAGTAACCCGCATTACTTCCTCTGGCGGTGGCAGCCGACCATACTCGTGGGAGCCAGCTATCTCGGGTACGGGGCGTGGACGAGCGAGGACTATGTCCACATGTTGGACGTCTCGCACGCGTATGGCTTCAATGTCTTCAGAATCTGGAATACCGTGTCGAGGTGGCCCGACACCAACAGGATGCATCCCTGGGGGCGGAGCTCAACCCCAGGAGCCGCCGACGGTGGCAATAAATATGACCTCGATACATGGAACCCAGCCTACTTTGCGCGCCTGAAGGATCTCGTGGCGCACGCGAGCGACCGCGGGATCGTGGTCGAAGTGACCCTGCTGAACGGGTACTCCTCCGTATGGGCCTACAGTCCTCTCAATGCAGCCAATAATATTCAGGGCATAGGAGCGGGAGGGTGGCGCACCTTTCTCACGCTGGGGGATGCGGCGCTGCAAGCCCGGCAGCAAGCCGTAATCACCAGGGTTGTCCAGGAACTCAACGGCTTTGATAACGTCTATTTCGAGATCATGAACGAGCCCGACCCTGTCTTCGACGTCCCGTGGCACAACCAGATGATTCAAACGGTCGTCAACGCCGAAGTCTCCCTTCCCAACAAGCACATGATCGCGATCGATGGCCCAGAGTACTACGACCATCTCTACCCGCAGCCTGCGATTATTAACACCCACTACACCTACGGCAGGAGCTGGATGGGCGCATTTCCGATGCTGGATCGGATGTACAATCGTAACAGGATTCTCGGCGCCGACGAAATGAGCGAGATGCCGCATTACATGACTCCTGCCGACGGGCGCGTGGAGGCGTGGGAATTCATGATAGGCGGTGGCTCGGTGTATAACGGTCTGATTAACGGCAATATGGGCAGCGCTGCATGGGACTCGGCGCAAGCCCACGCCTACCGGAGTTATCTGAGGCACCTCAAGATGTTCCTTGCCAGTCTCGACTTCGTGAGGATGCGGCGGGATAAGCGTGTGATCCATGGTGGGGTGCCTGCAGGGGCCTTCGCACGGGCCATTAGCGAACCGGGGAAGCAGTATGCCCTCTATCTGCATCACTCGGCCAGGGGAGACTCGCATGGGCCGGGCGGTATGGATATCCAGTACATCGTGTGGCCAGAGACGTACCAGGCGCGGCTGCTCTTGGCACTCCCGGTGGGGTCCTACCAGGCGGAATGGGTCCTGCCGGAGTCAGGGGCGGTAGTCAAGATGGAAAGGTTCCGCCACGCGGGAGGTACTAGAACGCTCAGATCCCCGCGCTACACGATCGACATCGCGCTGCGGATCAAGGCGACCGTCTCGTCGGGCTCCGCCCTGGTCAATCCGCCCCTGGCTGCGCCACTCATACGCTAGAAAAGACATTATGATAGTTGACGCTCGTTCAGTACCTGAAAATGAGATGATTGAGACCGATGTTTGCATTGTCGGTGCCGGAGTCGCTGGGATTATTCTGGCAAGGGAATTCATAGGGCAGAAATTTCAGGTTTGCCTGCTTGAGAGTGGTGACTTAATGCCCGATACAGCTACGCAGTCATTGTATGAGGGTAAGAATACTGGTCATCCTTATTATCCACTTGATACTGCACGTGCCCGATATTTTGGTGGCTCCAGCAACTATTGGGACATCGATATAGGGAATAACAACCTGGGTGTGAGATTGAGACCTCTTGAGCAAATCGACTTTGAAGAGCGTGCTTGGATTCCATATAGTGGTTGGCCTTTCGGGAAGGCTCATCTTGAGCCATTCTACAAACGTGCCCAATCTATCTGCCAGATCGAACCTTGCGCGTATGATACCGAGGTTTGGGAGGAGTCTGGGAAGACTGCACGCCTCCCCTTGACAGGAGATCGCGTGCAAACGGTTATTTTCAAGTTTGGTTCGCAGGATCTTTTTATAAGAGAGTTCCGCAATGCCATAACCCGCCGGGCGGATAATCTTCTGACCTTCCTGTACGCCAATGTCATAGAAGTAGAGACTACGGAAACGGCCCAGCAGGTCACGCGTCTGCGTGTCGCTTGTTTGCAGGGCAATACATTTTGGGTCTCAGCGAAGTTTTTCATCCTAGCCACTGGTGGCATTGAGACTCCACGCCTGTTGCTCCTATCCAATAGGATTCAGGAAGCTGGATTGGGGAATCAACACGATCTCGTTGGTAGATTTTTTATGGAACATCTGCATTTCTGGTCAGGGATCTATGTTCCCTCAGATGCTCACATTCTTCAATCAATGTCATTATATAACCGTATCCATATAGTGCATGAGGTCCCAATTATCGGTAAATTAGCTCTCACAGAGAAAGTACTTCGCCATGAGAAATTATTGAATCAAAATATCCAACTTATCCCACGTGTTCTATCACATGCGGAGCTTTACCCCTCTATTGTTTCAAAGGCCACCCATTCTCTTCAGATACTGCGTTCGGCAATACACAACGGAGCTATGCCTGATAATTGGGAAGGACATTTCAAGAATGTAGCTGCCAATATTGATCATGTTTTCATGAATGTCTTGAGAAAGTTCAAGAGAAAAGCTAGTGGCTCTTTTAATAAACCATTGATAAATGCATTCCGGTTGGCGAATATGGCTGAACAGGTACCAAATCCAAATAGCCGGGTGAGTCTCGTGGCAGAGTGCGACCAACTTGGTCAGCGCCGGGTGCAATTACATTGGCAATTGAGCTCTACAGACATACTCAGTGTTATCCGCACGCAGCAGATCATTGATCAAGAGCTGCGGCGTGCTCACTTGGGTCGGTTGTATATACATCTTAAAGATGAAACACCTCCCGATGATCTGCATGGTGGATATCACCACATGGGGACAACTCGCATGCACATTGCTCCCCAAAAGGGTGTGGTCAATGAGCATTGTAGGGTACATGGCATGGCCAATTTATTTATAGCGGGTCCCTCGGTTTTTCCTACGGGAGGCTACGCGAACCCCACACTCACCATCGTCGCCCTGGCAGTAAGGCTAGCGGACCACCTAAAACACCTTATGGCTTGACCATGTGCCTGTAGAAAACATGGGTTCTGAGGGTTTGATATGCTGCGAGGATATCACATAATTACGTTTAGTTTGCCATCCTCTGTCAGTGCAGTTTGGCTGCGGAGTTTTTGGTTGGTGATAAGCCTTAGCAGTGGCCTACTGGTCGGAGTTCTCTCGGCTCTCATTTTCTCCCCCTCTTGGTGCGCTCTAGGCATAGCAGTAGCCCTAGGATTAGCCTTGCCAGGGCTGCTGAGACCACAGATAGCATCTATACCATATCGGGCATGGAATACGCTGGCGCGCACATATACCCACTATGCGTATAATGGGCTATTGCGCATCTGGTTTTATATTGTCTTTGTGGCAGTAGGGCACAGCAGGGCCTCCTCTCTCAAGTTAGCTCGCCTGCTCACGGTAGAGTCGTTTTGGATACCTAGAGGAGTCCAAGCTGTACGTCTCTCTCACGACTCCCAGCATACTACAATCGAAGAAGCGCTTCACCGAAGCTGGGTCCCAGCCTTCCTCGCGTGGGCTACCAGCACAAGGAACTGGTGGGCATACTGTTTGCTGCCTTTTTTCATGCTGCTTGTGTCCCTTGTACCTGAACTCGAGGATAATGCCTCCCTCGTAGATATTTATCCCTTATTCTAGAGGTAATCCATAAAGTGATACGTATTATTCTGGCCATAGTCTCTTCCGTTGTTGCCATGCTCTTGTCTCTCCCCATTATATTACTAGGAATGCCCTTTTGTATTGTGTCGATACTCACCCGCGTGTGTGCTCGCCTGTTACGACCAGAGTGCGTACCATTGAACCAGATAATAGAATTCGACCCAACCGTTGGTTGGAAACCGAAGGGGAATCTCAATACCCATTACTTCGCAGTGGATGATACTGTCTGTCACATCAGAACAGATTCTCAGGGGTGGCAGGGGCACATCGACCTCTCTCAAAGCGATGTGGTAGTTTTCGGTGACTCGTTTGCTTTTGGCTATGGGGTCAATTTTGCTGCGTCTTTTGTCGAACTCAATCCCAACATGCGCATTAAAGCTATTGGTGCCCCTGGATATAATATGGTTCAGGAACTGCTGCTGCTGCGCCATTTCGCTGAGCAACTGAGAGATAAGCTGGTAATATGGTTTATCTGCCTGGACAATGATCTCTATGATAACTTACGCCCTAACAGGGCCGATGGGACTAGGATGCCTTTTGCTCGTAGTCTCAAGGGCGAGGACGATTGGGAGATCGTGACCAGTCATGTCAACCCCACAAAATGGTATTGTTCATCTGTTGATCCACAGAGCTATTATCCTATGTTAGCAACGTTTTGTACCACGAGCTTTTTATCGCAACGTGCCTTTTCAGCTTGCGAATTTTTGATAAGACAAGGTAAAGATGTCTGCATAAAAGCTGATGCTCAATTAGTTATTATTACTATCCCTAATAGAAACCAATTGAGTAAGTGCGGTTACGACTTTTTAGCCTCACATCTTGAGGATGCAAAGAGCTTTGATCCAGACTTGCCTGATAAGAGCATCAGTGAGATATGTCGCAAATTAGCGATAGTCTTTCAGCCCGCTAAGCAATATTTAGAGGTGAGCGACTATAAGGAGTCTGATCCACATTGGAATGAGCGAGGACACAGGCACATAGCAGAATTATTATCTAATCTTCATCATTCATATGTTGCAGGAGATATCAAGTTTTGATAACGCTCCAACTTAGGATTAAGAATTAAATAACTTCTCCACTATGGTTATCGCGTGGTGGTATTCTGTAATTCCATTGGGGAAGCTCGTCATCAAAAATAACT
>AR_comb_assmDRAFT_10008916_pt1 | contig 16605 bp, 16 predicted proteins | sample ArasoioldDNA_FD_10543 | JGI IMG/M metagenome (IMG submission 10543) | reverse complement strand
AGTCTTCCGTTGGGGTTTAGTTTTTGATATTCCTCACCAAAGAGTGTCACAAAATTTGCACTGCTGTTTGCCTTTCTTTTATTGGCATTATCCACCGCTTTTAAAAAAAGACGGTCTGTAGAATTATTTGACATGGCTCTTATTAAGCCAGTCATTTCCACCTCCATTGTTACATTCATTCCACCCTGCAGGTCAAGACCAAGATTCAGTTCACTTTCTTTTGCTTTTTGATAACTGATAGAGCCGTTTAGTCCGTAGGTTAACGTTTTATCCTTAGTACTATCCTGCAAACGCCTCAGCCGCACATCGTAGACTGCTTTGACAGAATCGGGATAATCTTCTGGTTGTTTATTCCCTATTTGAGGATATCTTGCTTTTATGAATTTTTCGGCGCGTGCCTTTAATTTATTTTCATGGCTGCGCACAAACCACGTAAAGGAGAGTTGGTAGATGGAGTACAGGACCAACAGGATTGTGAAGAAGCGAACCAAACCTTTTAGTTGCATACTTATTCTAATTTACAGTTTGCCTTTGCCATAACCAGCTGGCGGCTGAGGCTTTTATAGATTTTCTTTAAAGAGATCGCTAGTTAAGCTATTGTCGATCAAGGGGCCCACCCGAACATACCGGTTCGGTACGGGCGGGCAAAGATAGGGTTTTCAGGCGGCAAAACGCCCCTCATTTTATCGTTTTTTATCTCTTAATAATGGCTTCAGCTTATATTTGAAAATTTAAATTATGCCCCGTTTCCTTTGCATTCTTCTGGTGGCCATTTTTATTAGCAGCTGTCATTCAACCCACCCCATTATGTCAGTTCCGGCGAAGCAAACCGATAATTTCATAGCCGATCTTCTGCATTCATATCCTCAGTTTTTTGACACAATCCTAACCAACCGGGAAGAATATGGAATTCAGATCATTTATACACAGATCGATCGCAAAAAAAATGGCACGCCACTATTTACTGACCATTTCTTCAACGTGAGTGACAGATATTTTTATCCAGCTTCTACTGTAAAATTTCCGATCTCTCTTCTTGCCTTGCAAAAATTAAATGAACTGGAAATTGATGGACTGGACAGAGCTACCTCCATGATAACAGAAGCTGCCTACAGCGGCCAGACCGCTGTTTATAATGACCCGCTTTCGGCTGATGGAAGACCAACTATCGAACAATACATAAAGAAAATATTTTTAGTGAGTGATAATGATGCCTTTAACAGGTTATACGAATTCCTGGGTCAGGAGTATATCAACAGCTCTTTACACAAAATGGGTTATACGGATGCAGAGATCATTCACCGGCTCAATATTAGTTTAACGGAAGATGAAAACCGGCATACCAATCCTGTAAGATTCTATGACACGGGCAGTCATGTGATGTATGAAAAACCTTTAGAAAACAGCCAATGGGTTTATGCAAAAAGAAATGATAAAAAAGGAAAAGGTTATTATGCTGGCGATAAGCTCATCAATGAGCCCTTTGATTTTTCCAAGAAAAATCGCCTTTCGCTTCTTGATTTACACTCCATGCTTAAAGCTGTTTTCTTCCCAAAGGAGGTTGAAAAAAAGTACCGGTTCAAACTGAAAGAAGAGGACTACCCGTTTGTACGTAAGTATATGTCTATGTTTCCACGCGAGTCGGCTTTTCCTTTTTATGACACATCGTACCATGATGCTTATTCAAAATTTATTTTGTGGGGTGATGGGAAAGACAAACTTGAGGGCAACATTCGCATCTTTCACAAATCAGGAGATGCCTACGGCTTCCTTACTGATGTTTGTTATGTAGTGGATTTTGTTAATCAAATTGAATTCATGCTCAGCGCTACTATCCATTGCAACAGTGATGGTATCTACAACGACGACCATTACGATTATGAAACTATAGGATTCCCGTTTTTAAAAAATCTTGGCCAGGTATTTTATGACTACGAATTAAAAAGAGATAGAAAAAACAAGCCCGACCTTTCATCGCTTAAATTTGACTATACCCGGTAAAATATCCAAGCCCCGATAACTATCGGGACCAAGAACCAAGCAAGACCAAAATTAGACATGTCAGATTGGACTTTTTAATATTTGGTTCCTGGAATTTCGAATTTGTTATTTGGAATTTCATTGGGATATTTGCCGCCTGAATTAATAGACTAATGCAACTATCTTCTCGCCTGGATCGCTTTAATGAACCCGAAACACTAAAAATGGCCAAGCTCTGCCGTGAATTAAGAGCTGAAGGAATTGATGTCATTGATCTTAGCCTTGGTGAACCTGATTTCAATACACCCGTTCATATTAAACAAGCTGCGAAAAAAGCAATTGATGATAATTGGAGCCACTATCCTCCCGTCGCAGGCTATGCCGACCTTCGCGAAGCTATTTGTGCCAAACTTAAAAGGGACAATAATCTTGACTATAAACCCGAAAACATTGTTGTTTCCGCTGGCGCAAAACAAAGTCTTGCCAATGCTGTGCTAGCGATTGTAGAGTCGGGCGACGAAGTAATTATCCCGACGCCTTATTGGGTCACCTATTCTGAAATTGTGAGATTGGGTGAAGCTATGCCAAAGTTGATCAAGACCCCAGTAAAAACCGGTTACAAATTAACGGCTGAGGAGCTTGAAAAAAATATTACCGATAAAACGAAGCTGTTTATTTTCTCTTCGCCCTGTAACCCCACTGGCACTGTTTACACCAAAGAAGAGTTGAAGGCTTTGGCCGATGTCTTTGAAAAGCATCCAAAAGTTTTTGTTATTTCGGACGAAATATATGAGTACATAAATTTTGTGGGGGATCATGAAAGCATTGCGCAGTTCAACAATATCAAGGATCGTGTTATCATCATTAATGGATTGAGTAAGGGCTACGCCATGACTGGCTACCGCCTTGGCTATATTGCGGCAAACGCCAAAGTGGCGAAGGCCTGCGAAAAATTGCAGGGACAGTTCACCAGCGGGACCAATGCAGTCACCCAGCGAGCCGCGATCACGGCCTTGCTTTCTGACCTGAAGCCCACTCATGAAATGGTAAGGCAGTTTGAACATCGCCGCCAGCGTGTGATGGACCTCGTAGAAGAAATTCCTGGCATCGAGTGCGCAAAACCCGACGGAGCATTTTATATTTTTCCTGTTGTGAAATCTTATTTCGGAAAGACCGATGGCGAAACGATTATCCATAACTCCTCGGATCTGGTAATGTATCTTCTCAACAAGGCACATGTGTCAACTGTAACGGGCAGCGCCTTTGGGGATGACGATTGCCTACGCATTTCTTTTGCCAATAGCATGGAGAATATTGAGAAGGGGTTTTTGAGAATTAAAGAAGCCCTCGCAAAGTTGAAATAATCTTCGTTTGAGTGAACCACGAAGACGCCAAGACACAAAGTTGCACGAAGTCTTGTCTTAGTGGTTCAATCACTCACCGGATATTCCGAACGTATACCCCAATGAAATTCCAAAGACTCGCGTATTTGCTTTTACGTTTGTTGGCGCAGAACCATCCCCTTCGTAAATGTTTGTGAAACCCGGCGAAAAATTGACGGACAAGAAAACGCCATCGGGGAACGAATAGGCAATCATAAAATTTGCTCCAACCTCAAAGCGCTTGAGCGTGCGTTCAAAAGATTCACTTGCATCATAAGCATCCCGAGACACACCGTTGCTTTTCAGTTTTCCATTTATGCCATAGCAGAAATTTGGTCCTGCTCCAAGCATTAAGCGATTATATGAAAAGAGAAAGTTTATTGGTAATTCAATATTAAACAAGGTGGCATCTACTGTACTGTCAACATCCTGGATCTCGCCGCCGCGGATAGAAAACAGAAGCTGCGGCTGTATTGCGAAATATTTATTGATGTCCCTTTGAAAAAATCCTCCGACGTGAATGCCTGTATTATTGCCCTCTATGGTTGTTGTGTTATCATGATACGAAAGGTAATTCAAATGCGGACCTGCAACTATTCCAAGCCAGGTATCGGGTAACTGCTTTACGGTGGTCATTGCCGGGACTGTGTGGACTGGCTTCTTTTGCTGAGCAAGAAGAAAACTATTGAAGAAAACAAATATCGTCAGCAGAATCGTTCTCACACTTGCGCCCCTTGGTTTTCTTTTGCAATCCTTATCAATTTTTCATGCAGCTCAATCACTTGTGGTATCAGTAGTTGTTGTTCATCATTATAAATAACAAAATCGCAAAGCTTCATTTTTATTTTTTCATCGACTTGTTTATCCATTCTTTTTGCCACTTCATCGTAGCTCACGTCATTTCTTTCCATCGTTCTCTTTATGCGCAATTCAGCCGGCGCCCAAACCCCGATCACATAATCCAATTCCAGCGCGGAGCCCGATTCAAAAATCAACGCCGCCTCCTTGATCGTGTAGGGTGCTTGCTGCCGATTCATCCAGTTGGTGGCGTCCTTAATTGTAGCTGGATGAACAAGGGCGTTCAATATTTCAAGTTGAAAAGAATCGCCAAAAACTCTTGATGACAGGAATGTTCGGTCTAGTTGTCCATTTTTGTAAGCCGCTTCGCCGAAATGTTTTTGTATCGCTGATTTTAACTCCTCGTCACTGTTCATGATCCTTTTTGCCGCATCATCTGCATAATATACCGGCACTCCGAGCAGCTCGAAAATTTTTGCAACCGTTGTCTTGCCGCTGCCGATGCCGCCTGTAAGTCCAACCTTTATCATACAATCAAAATTGCAAATTACAAGTTCCAAATTCCAAACAAATTGAAAAATAAAAATCCCAAAGCTTTGGGCCTTGAGATTTATTTGTGATTTGTTTCTTGCTATTTCTTAGCAACGGCTCCTGCCTTATTCAACTGGGTTGTCCAATCCATGCTGATAGCGGATTTTTCAATCTTTATGTAACTGCCAGGGCTCGTTTCCAGATTCACTGTGCCATCTTCGTTTAGTTTATTTATAGTCCCGTGGATTCCTGCAATGGTAACAACTTTATCACCTTTCTGGAGATTTTCCACAAACGTTTTCTGGTTCTTTGCCTTTTTTGCCTGGGGACGAATGAAGAAAAGCCAAAAAACCAATATCATCAGCGGTAAGAAAATCAATGGCCCGATTCCACCGGTGCCACTTGTTTGTAATAGGTAAATGTTCATTCTTTTAGTTTTGATTATTATTGACAGGTTCTACCACGATACGAAATTTTAACTCCTGGTCAGGATTCACTTTTGTATTACTAGTAACGAAAATCGATTTTTCGTTGGTATTTGGGTGGCCCTTCGTCGTAAATTTTGCCTTAATAGTTCCAGTCTCACCCGGTGCAAATGGTTCCTTAGGTTTTTCAACAATAGTGCAGCCACATCCTGCCGTTACATTCTCTATCACGAGATTCTTATCACCCGTGTTTTTAAATTTAAAAGCGATATCGACTTCGGGCCCTTCCTTTACCGTGCCCAAATCCTGGTAAGTAGAATCGATCCATTGAATGGTAGTGAGACTTGTAGAATCAAAAACAGGGGCAGCGGGCTGCTCACCAGCTGTTTTTGAGCCACGCTGCTGACAAGCCACGAGACACACGGCTGCCGCAAAAATGCACAGTAACTGTTTCATGTACCGATTATTTTTTGGAAACGCAAATGTAGGATGTTTCCGGTTACTGGTTGCTGATTACTGGCTGATAAATTCATCAGTTTTGTAAAATATCTCCGGTAACCGCTAACCAAAGGCTCGCAAGGAGGAACTATGCCTTCCTAAAATCTACTTTATGCATTTTTCCCTGCTGTACCAATTCCTTGTGAATATTGTCAAGAATTCCATTAACAAACTGGCCACTTTGGGAGGTGCTGTATTCTTTTGCAAGGTCAATGTATTCATTGATCGTCACTTTGGGCGGGATGGTTTCGAAGTAAAGGAATTCTGCCACACCCATTTTCATGAGAATCATGTCCAGCAATGCAATGCGCTCCGGATCCCAATTTTTTAATTTTGGAATAATAAAACTTTCAAGATGTTCAGACTTTTCCCGAACCGTTTGTAAAAGATTTTTTGCAAAATCCAATTTCTCCTCGCTGATCATTTCTTTGAAATTGTAACTGCCGGGCTTCTGGAAATAGTTAGCCAGTAATTGTATCACCATTTCGGCATCATCATCCCAATTGCTGAAGTTTTCTTCTATATGCGATAAAAAGATTTCTCTGCCCAGTAATGAATTTTCAACAATAAATTCCAGCATCTCTCTTTCTTCTTTTTTTTCCCTCCTGGAATTGGATATATAAGTTTTGTATTCCTTCGTTTCAACAAACTCATGGTAAATTTTTTTAACCAATTCCTTGTCCAGCAGCAGCTCCGGCTTGTCCTTGGCTACAAATTCTTTAAAAGAAGGGTCATCCTTGATTTTGGACAAAATATCATTTCCTGCCAACTTGGTGTTTACGTGAAGGTCATCATAAGTGGGCAGGTGTTTGCTTCCTCGGGTTTGAGCGTCCACTTCAACAAAATGCGCAACCTCAGACAAAAAGTAGATGAGATAAACAAATAATTGCCTTGTCTGGTCAAAATGTTTTTGTAAAATCTTTACTCCATCGCCGGGCTTGGCCTCACCTTCTAATGCCGTAATCGTATACAAGGTCTGCATCACTTTTACCCGGATATTTCTTCTATTGATCATATTCACAAAGAACTTTAGGCGGCGAATATAATGAATAGTCAAAACTCAATTGTTAAACATCAGGACTAAAATTTCAACAGCATGGATTTAATTTTTTTTAAATTTTTTTGGCTCAATATCCAATACCTCAAAATCAGAATGATTCCAGGAAAAATGCCACCACTCTGTTTCAAGCGGTGTAAAGCCGTATTTTTCCATCGTAGTTTTCAGCAGCTGCCTGTTTTGAAGTACGACGGACGGCAGGTTTGGAAATTTCTGATGCGCAGTATCGGAGAAGTTATCGAAACCTGTCCCCATGTCCAGTTCTGCTCCGCTTGCTTTATTGATAAGAGTTAAATCAACTGCAATTCCCCGATTATGCCCGCTTCCTTTTTTGGGATCGGCTACATAACGATCGTCTTTAATTAAGTTCCACATTCTTACCGTCACATGATGCGGCCTGTAAGCATCCCAAATTTTCAGTGCCAGCCCTTCTTCATTGAGTTCCCGCTCAACCTTTGCAATGGCGCGGGCTACAGGCAAGCGTAAAAAAGTAACATCTCCATCTTTATACATTTGTTCATGAACAAAATTGTTAAGAGTAGCGTAGCGCAGGTCATAGTGAATGATTGGCATAATTGTTCTTAATTCAACCATTTTTTTCAAACTGTCAGCTTTTACCGACTGTTTATACTCAGAAAATTTTTTGATAACCGGCAGTTTTTCATTTTGCTGGCCATTTGAGGTCAGAAATGACGTTAAAAAAAGGAATGCGGCAAGCATTTGAATATTGAAACGATTTATTATTTTGTTCCACATATAGTCCCTTTTATCCTGATGAAATTAGACACAAAAAGTCATAGACCTTTCTTTTGCAACGGCATTTGCTGTAATAAGAAATTTTTAGCCGGCATTGCTATTATTTTTTTGGGTTTTTACTTGGTATCGTGCACGAATGATACTCAGCCTCCCCCGGCCCAGGAACTCGTAAGCACTCCCCGGCAGGTAACTGAAAAAATTCCCGACGTAATTGACAAACTCATGGCGCACATTGCTAATAACGCCGGGAAAATAGATTCGATACTCATTTTGCAGCCTGATGCGTTGCAATATTTTTACGACCAAGCCAAAAATGAAGCGGTCTGGAGTAAAGAAGCGGAGTGGACTGCGGTTGCAGATTCCCTGGTAAACTTCATTCAACATGCCCAACTTTACGGGCTTTTTCCAGACGACTACCATTTTCCTGCGATTTCTTTTATAAGAGAAAAATTTATAACCGACAGTGCCGCCAGGAAAGATGTTGTGCTTTGGTCAAAAGCAGACATATTACTTTCGGACGCGGCCATGCAAATAGTGAAGGATGTAAAACTGGGGCGGTTACAAAAAGACAGCATCACGCTTCGATCGGATTCTGCCCTCTCCGCTGAATTTTATGACCAACAATTAAAGAAAATAATTGAATCCAATGATGTCCCTGCTGTTGTCGATTCGCTTGAACCCCTCATAAAAGGTTATCATGAACTGAAGGCGGGTATAAAAAGATTTCTGGATAGCGCCAAATTCAAGGATTACACTTATGTGCCCTATCCCATTTATGACTCGGCTCATTTTAAGCCTTGTCTACATAGAAGGTTATTCGAAGAAAATCTGCTGGACTCCGGTTATGCACGGGTGGATTCCGTTGAGCTTTTCCGGGCAATAAAAAAATATCAGCAACAAAAAAAGTTGAAAGTTGACGGAAAAGCCGGTAATGAAACGATCCGATCTTTAAACCTCACTGACAAGGATAAGTTTGTTCGCATCGCCCTTAGTCTGGACAAGTACAAAATGTTGCCTGCTAAAATGCCGTCAAAATATGTCTGGGTAAATCTAGCGGGCTATTATCTGCAGTTATGGGAAGCCGATTCCGTAAAAATCTATTCCAAAGTTGTAGTGGGCAAGCCATTAACCCGCTCTCCTCAATTGAGCAGCTCAATTTCCGAGATGATCACCTATCCGCAATGGAGTGTTCCGCAAAGCATAATTGTAAAAGAGTTTTTGCCCGAACTGAAAAAAGATCCCGGTTACCTGGAAAAAAAGGGATTTAGCTTATTAGATGATAAAAACGAAGAACTGGATCCTTATTTCATCGATTGGTCGAAATATAAAACAGGAATACCGTATAAAATTGTACAAGGTAGCGGCGATGATAACGCATTGGGCATTATGAAATTTAATTTCCCAAATAAATATGCGGTGTATTTGCACGACACCAATCAGCGTTACCTGTTCAAGCAATCTTCCCGCGCATTAAGCCATGGATGTGTTCGTGTACAGGAATGGGAAAAGCTCACCAATTACATACTTCAGAACGACAGTTTATACGTCCAATCTCTGGGCAAAGGCTCCTTCACAAAGACTGATTCGGTGGTGCAGTGGCTCACAAAAAAAGAAAAGCATTCGATACCCGTGAAAAATAAAATTCCCTTATTCATTCGGTATTTTACCGCGGAGGGAAAAGATGGAAAGTTATTTTTTTACGATGACATCTATGACGAAGATCACAGGTTGAGAGAAAGGTATTTTAAGGAGAAATAAAAAACTCAGCTTAGAGAGTGAAGATAAGACTATGAAAATCTAATAATTCAAAATTTCCTATGATGAAACACGTTTTTATTTACCTGGCTGCATTTATTTTTTTTATTCATAAAACCATTGCCCAAAATGGTTCAGCCGTCTTTAAAAAGATCCCCGATGTGTTATACGGAACTGCGAGCTACTACGCAGACAAATTTGAGGGGCGACAAACGGCCAACGGCGAAATCTTTAGTCAGAAAAAAATGACAGCTGCCTGCAACGTTTTACCCTTTGGTACCTGGATAAAGGTGACCAATCTCCGTAGCGGTCGATCTGTGATTGTGAAAGTAAACGACCGGCTTCATTACAAGATGAAACGCGTGGTTGATTTGTCAAAAGTAGCGGCCAGGCAGATAGGTTATGCGGGCGGTGGTTTGACAACGGTAAAGGTGGAACCGCTGGGAAGAACAAAGCCCTGAAAACAAGTGAATAACACGGGAATAAATTTTTTCCGGGATATTGAAGCTTAGCCGTTATTTTTGTTTACGTTAAAACCAAATAACTCTTTATGAAGAAATTACTGGCTTCTGTAGTAGTTCTTTCTTCTTTGCTTGCTACAGGTTACAGCCAAACAAAACCTATTAGGCAGTCTGCAATAGGAATAAGCTTCACTCTTACGGATTTTCTCACTGCACAGCAAATTCGCAGCGGTTCGTTAAACGAGGTGCTGATCGAAAAAAGTGGTGCGAAACTGAAAGATATGGCACCCGGTATCGCCATAAGCTACTTCAAAGGTTTGCGACCCAGGATTGATTTTGCTGCTATGTTGCACGGAACTTTTGTCGATTATCCCTTTCCTGACAAGCCTCCATTCGGCAATAATAATTTCTTGCTGGAAGGCGACGCATCTGCCCAGTTCAAACTTGTTACAGAAGACTATTGGGTAATACCTTATCTCTCTGCCGGACTTGGAGCTCATATGTATAAAGTATACTGGGGTGCATTTGCTCCCATTGGCGTTGGTTTACGAGTAAACCTCTTTGATGAAGCAGGGATTAATATCCATTCCCAATATCGAATTCCTGTTACTCATGAAACGGCTAATTATCACTTCTTTCACAGTGTAGGAATATATGGAATCATCGGTCAGAAAAAAGAAGAAGTGAAACCACCACCCATAGTGCCTGCAGTGGCGCCAAAGGTCACGCCGGATACTGATAAGGATGGTATTGATGATGATAATGATAAATGTCCCACAGTGCCAGGTGTTGCCCGCTATCAAGGGTGCCCCATCCCTGATACTGACAAAGATGGTATCAATGACGAGGAAGATAAATGTCCGAATCAGCCTGGCGTCGCACGCTACCAGGGATGTCCTGTTCCTGATACGGATGGTGATGGTGTCAACGACGAAGAAGATAAATGCCCTACTGAAAAAGGATTACCTGAAAATTTTGGTTGCCCCAAACTGGAAGATTATAAGTTTGATGCACGCAAAGTACAGTTTGTTACCGGCAGTTCTAAATTGACGAAGGCAGCGATGGGCGAACTGGACAACGGCGCCACCATCTTAAAAGAGCATCCCGAGATAAAGATATCGATAGAAGGACATACAGATAATACAGGTTCGGTTGGGGGTAATCAAAAACTTTCTGAGAACAGAGCTGCGGCGGTCAAAGCCTACCTGGCAAAACAAGGAGTAAGTGAAGACAGGATGAGGACTTCCGGATTCGGTCAGAGCAAACCAATAGCTGACAACAAAACGGCCGCGGGACGCGCCGCCAATAGAAGGGTGGAATTTAAAACAGCTAATTAAAGATTAAAACATACTCTCGCTAATTAAAAAAGCCCAGTTCGGGCTTTTTTAGTTAAACCAGCCAACGAATTTTTTTAGTTCAGCTCGCCGAAGATTAATTGGCAACTTAAGAAAAAGGGATAACTCGATTTATTGTATCTTATTCCTGTCTTTATATGAGGAGAGATACATTCACAAGGCAGCTCAAATTATTCTTATGAAACAAATATTCAACGCTGTTAGAGGAATTATCAACGTAATAGCTCTGCTCGTATTTGCTTCCGGGATCGTTTTAGCGGTCATCGGAGCATTTGATTTTATCAAAGTGTTTTTTTTTATCGGGTCGCCTGATCAGGGTAATCTTAGGGGCTTAATGGCTATCGGCTTGCTTCACGCCGTGGATTCCTTTCTCGTTGCGATTGTGTTTTTTGTGCTTGCACTTGGAATTCTGGTCTTGTTCAATAATCCCGAAGCGCAAGTGCCGGTTAAACTACCTGGATGGCTGCATGTACACAATTTTATGGAACTAAAAGCAATCCTTTGGGAAGCGATCCTGACCACGCTGGTAGTGTCCTATCTGGCGGGACTTGCAGAGAAGGTGATTGAGGGGAAAGAGTTAAATCTCGAAAGCCTCCTGATACCAGGTGGCATTTTGCTAATTTCCTTAAGTCTTTTTTTTCTAAAGAGAGCGGAGAAATGAAGCGATGAAATGGTTGTCAGCTACCTGCAAGGAATTTATTCCTATCTGATCAGCAAGATTCAAAACTGTGTGTATGAAATAACATTTATTAAGTGTTGTGCTATGAAATCGGCAATCCCTCTTTTCATTATTTTGGTGAGTGTTCTGATTAGTTGTAAGCAATCCACTACGGCCAATGCGCAGTTTGCACCGCGTGACAGATCAATTACCCCCCAAAACTCATATAGCGAACTTTTCTTCGACAGCACGGCAATGGAAAAATTTATTAGGACTGAACGATTACACGATAGTATGGCTGGCAGGATGAAAACTTTTTATAATGGCCGCAACTATCAATATGCGTGGTTCTTTAAAGAAGGAATGGCTGATTACGCACAAGCCTTCCTACGCGTAGTAGATGATTACATTGGCTATTCAGGAGATAGCGCATCGTACGATGCGTCATTACATCAACTGGTGGATTCCATCAGCGAAAAGGAACCGTTTAACGTTAATGACAGCAATGTACTAAAAACGGAGTTGATGTTGACCCGGCAGTTTTTTCGATCTGCGCATCGCGCTTTCCAGGGAAGCGATCAATTAAATGCTGAGGAACTTGAGTGGTTCATCCCAAGAAAAAAAATTGACCTCGTAGCCTTATTGGATTCTGTCGTTCAAAATAAAGGGAAAATTGTATCGGTGCCGGTCAATCGGCAATATGGATTGCTGAAAAATTTTCTTGTAAAATATTACACAATCGAAAAAAATGGTGGATGGCCTGCTATTAATGCAGATAAAAAAATCTACAGACCTGGCGACTCCTCAAAAACTATATCACAAATCAAGAAACGCTTAGTTCTTACAGAGGACCTTTCGGGCGCTGATACAAGCGCTGTTTACACCACCGCGTTAGCCGAAGCAGTAAAAAGCTTTCAGCGTCGATATGGATTTAAACAGGATGGTATTGCCAATAATTCATTGATCAAAGAAATGAACCGACCTGTTTCGGAGCGCATTCGTCAAATGCTGATCAACATGGAACGCATACGCTGGGTTCCTGTACAGCCGACTACTGATTATCTATTGGTAAATATTCCCGAATTCCGGTTGCATGTTTACGAAAAAGGCAATTATCAATGGAGCATGAACATAGTAGTGGGTTCTACCGCACACAACACAGTTATTTTCACCGGTACATTAAAATATATTGTTTTTAGCCCTTACTGGAATGTGCCACCCAGCATTTTAAAAAAAGAAATCTTGCCGGCGATAAAACGTAATAAAAATTACCTCGCCGCTCACAATATGGAATGGAATGGGAATGGGGTACGACAAAAGCCCGGACCGAATAATTCCCTTGGCCTAGTGAAGTTTTTATTTCCGAATGCTTATAATATTTATTTACACGACACGCCGGCCAAGAGTTTATTCGGTGAAGATCGCCGTGCCTTCAGTCATGGCTGCATTCGACTCTCGGAACCGCCAAGACTGGCAAGATTTCTTTTACGCAATGATTCGAATTGGGATTCATTAAAAATCGTCAGGGCCATGAATGCGCGCAAAGAACAGTATGTTACAGTAAAGGAAACTGTACCAGTTTACATTGGTTACTTTACCGCGTGGGTGGATAGAGAAGGTAAATTGAATTTCCGGGATGATATCTATGGCCACGATCAGAAGATGGCTGCGCGGATGTTTAATGTCAATAAATAAGTGAGTAATAGCCGTACTCCTAGGGTAACCTTATTGCCAGTTTTTTTTCGTTTATATTTTAGAATTGAATTAGTTCAACAACTTTCTCCAGGTACAACTGGTCAGTTTCATCAAAATGATTGAGGTGTTGGCTATCAATATCGAGCACTGCGATTACTTCGGCTTTGCGAATGACAGGTATAACTATTTCCGATCTTGACAAACTGCTGCAAGCAATGTGGCCAGGAAATTTGTCGACATCGGGAACGATAACTGTTTGTGCTCTCGCCCAACAGACACCACAAACACCTTTACCTTTTTTTATTCTTGTACAGGCAACGGGTCCCTGGAAAGGGGCAAGTATAAGTTCATCTTCGTGGGTTGTGGAGACGCGGCCAGCAGCCGGTTTCACCAGGTAAAACCCAACCCACAACCAATCAAATTGTTCTTTCAAAGCAGCGACAACGTTGGCAAGGTTGGCAATTAAATCTGGTTCGCCCTCCAGCAATCCATTGATCTGTGGAATCAATGATTCATATTGTTCGGCTTTGGTGCCGGTAATTATGTTAAGGTCTTCCGCCATGAAGCAAAGATAACTTTGCGGTGTGAAACGACTATACCCCTTAAAAAAACAAAGCTGGCCTGAGGCCAGCTTTGTACCAAAAGATTTTAATTTTTTAGTAGCCTTTCTTTTGAGCTTCGGCTTTCATTTTGTCCATCATTTCTTTATACTTTACCTGTTGCTCAGGTGTAAGGATCTCAAGAAGCTTGGATTCTTTTTCTTTTTTCAAACCCATCTTCTTTTCTTTTTGAGCGTCCTTATCAAGGCTTGCATCTTTTGAAACTGCCTCAAATTTTTCACCGTACTCTTTGTTAAGCGCGTCATACTTTACCGTTTGCTCAGGTGTAAGCTTGAGTTCTTCCTTGAATTTTTTCTCCCAGGCTGCTTTGTCCTGTTTCATTTGATCTGCCGATTTCATATCTTTTTGATCGGTAGTTGGTTTCACCTCTTTTTGATCCTGGGCAAATGCTGAGGTAGCTGCAAAGGCGGCAACAACCACCACGAGAAATAGTTTTTTCATACACACTAAATTTTAAAATTTACAAAATCGAGTTACAATGATTGGATAACTGTTCCAGGGTTCCGGAGTCCGGCCGCACTGACTCAATTATTATGCCATGGGGTTTGAAAAATGAATGGCACAATACATATATCTCTTTGTAATGCCTGCTCAGCTATTTTCTTAAAAGATCGTTGTTCTTCGACGCGTGGTTCGGGAGGTCCTGCCTATCAAAACGCCCAGTATTCCTCTTGTTACTTCTCTGACAACAGTCCTGGTAAGACTGCTGTTCGCAATAGCTTTTATTGTTTCTTCAACGCCGGTAGACGTTTCCTTGGCAGTCTCTTTTCCCTTCGTTCTTGCTGCGTCTTCGTCTACGTGAACAAGTTTGCCCTGAAGTATTTCATATGCACTTTGCCTGTCAATAACCTCATTATAAATTTTCGCAATTTGGGAGGAAGCGACTATGGCGTCCTGTTCGGCAGGCGACAATACATCCATTCTTGACTGAGGGGCACACATAATCGTATGTACAAGAGGAGTTGGAGTTCCCTTTTCGCTCAGGACCGTAACAAGAGCTTCTCCTATACCAAGTTCAGTAATGAGCTGGTCTGTTTGATAATACGCTGATACCGGAAAATTCTCGGCCACCAGCTTAATGTCCTTTCTATCCCGCGCAGTGAAAGCACGAAGCGCATGCTGAATTTTAGTGCCCAACTGACTTAAAATTATATCGGGAATATCGGTCGGAGCCTGGGTAGAAAAGAAAATTCCGACCGCTTTACTGCGTATTAACTTGATAATTGTTTCAAGCTGCTGCATTAATGCATCGGATGCTTCTTTAAAAATAAGATGTGCTTCGTCAATAAAAATTACAAGCTTAGGATCACCCTTATCCCCTGCTTCTGGAAACTTATTATATATCTCGGCTAAGAGGCATAACATGAAAGTTGAAAACAGTTTCGGCCTGTCCTGGATGTCGGTTAACCTAATGATGTTTATAAATCCTTTCCCTTCCGGATTCTTTTGTAAAAGATCTTCTACTTCAAATGATTTTTCGCCAAAGAATTTATCGCCACCTTGCTGCTCCAGTTCAAGAAGTTTTCTCATGATCACATTAAACGTAGAAGTAGAAATGCCGCCGTAGTTTTCTTCCATTTCTTTTTTACCAGCTCCCGACAAATGTTGAATGGCAGCCCGAAAATCCTTAATATCAAGCAAGGGCAATTTTTTATCATCGCAATATTTGAAGATAACAGCTACGGCACCCTGTTGATTATCGTTTAATTCAAGAATTTTAGAAAACAATACTGGGCCAAATTCTGATACTGTTGCTCTCAACCTAACTCCCTTCTCATTTGAAATCGTCATCAATTCTGTTGGATACCCGGCCGGTTTCCAGGAAACGCCAATGGCGTCCATTCTTTCTTTGATCTTGTCATTTTCTGTTCCTTCAGCTGCAAGACCGCTAATGTCACCTTTCACATCCATGAGTAATACATTTACTCCTTCCTCTGACAATGATTCCGCAAACCGTTGCATAGATTTTGTTTTTCCTGTTCCTGTTGCCCCTGCAATTAAACCGTGCCGGTTTACTGTTGATAGCGGAATTTGAACTGTTAATTTGCTGACAGGTTTATTTTCATAAACAGCACCGCCAAGTACAATTGATCTCCGGGAAAATGCAAACGCAGCCCGGATGTCTTCCGTGAATTTTTCTATTGACATGGTTTTATTTTAATCAAATTTAGCCAATGAATGGCGCACGTTGGCATTAGCCTGCGTCAAATCGTTTTTTCAATTATTTGTTGTGTAGCGGTGTCCATTACGAGAATTCCTTCATCCCTATCATTGAGTTGCCCTGCCAGGAAACCCCTCTCATTCCAGATCGAAGTCTGCCCGGCACATTGTACACCATCGCACCATCCCACACAATTTGACATTAACACTGTCATGGAGTATTTCTTTGCGACCCCTGATAAAGTTTTTATTGCTTTTTGAACGCCATCGGCCGACTTCGCCACACTTGCAAAGTAAATTTCTGCTCCCATTTTAAAAGCTTCTCTCGGATGAGCGGGAACTGACAATTCATAACAAATCGCGGGTGCCATTTTCTTTTTACCTGCGGTCAAAAGAATCTGCTCTTGTCCATTTATGAAATACGGATACTCGTCTTCATGCAAATATTGTTTGGAATAAATTTCCCGTGTCTTA
>AR_comb_assmDRAFT_10347577_pt1 | contig 16607 bp, 14 predicted proteins | sample ArasoioldDNA_FD_10543 | JGI IMG/M metagenome (IMG submission 10543) | reverse complement strand
TTTAGGCTAGAGATTGTCTAACCGCCTAGTCGGGAGGTTCCATGAAAGTCGTCGACGTGATTGCCGAAATCCTCAAGCGCGAAGGCGTAGAGTTTCTCTCCTGCTACCCGACAAACACGCTCATCGAAGCCGCAGCGTCGGCCGGCATCAAACCGATCGTTTGCCGACAAGAACGCGTCGGCGTCGGGATTGCAGATGGTTTCACGCGCGTCACCAACGGCAAGCGCATCGGAGTTTTTACCATGCAGGCCGGGCCGGGAGCTGAAAATGCCTTCTCCGGCATCACCACGGCCTATTCCGATTCGGTCCCGGTTCTTCTTTTACCCGTTGGCCATGCGCGCAATACTTCGCAGGTCTTCCGCTTTTTCCGTTCCGTTCAAGCTTACGCTCCCGTCACCAAGTGGATCGAAGAGATCACATTGGCCGATCAAGTGCCCGAGATCATGCGGCGCGCTTTTTCTCATCTCAAAATGGGACGGCTCGGACCGGTCCTCGTGGAAATTCCGAACGATGCCGCAGTCGAAGAATTCTCCACAGCCAAGATCAATTATACGCCCGTCAAACGAACATTGAGCAGCGCCAACACTGCCGATGTCGCCAACGCCGCCAAGGTGCTGGTCGCGGCAAAGTTACCGGTGATCGTTGCCGGTCAGGGCGTGCTGTATGCCGAAGCTTCGGATGAACTGCTGGAACTAGCCGAGCTACTGCAAGCGCCCGTGACAACTCCATTGGAAGGTAAAAGCGCTTTTCCCGAAGATCATCCTTTAGCGCTCGGCACGGGCGCCGGGGTCATGCCGCGTCCCGTGCATACGTTCCTGCAGAAGGCCGACGTCGTTTTTGCCGTCGGCGCAAGCCTCACGAAACACAGCATCGTTGCCGCGCCGATTCCGGCTGGAAAAACCATCATTCACGCGACCAACGACGAACGCGACATCAATAAGCATTATGCCACCGATTATCCGCTTCTCGGCGATGCCAAACCCACGCTGCGGCAGTTTATCGAAGCTGTTAAGGATGCGCTGGGAAGCAAAAAGCGCGACCCTAACGGCGTTGCTACCGAGATCAAAGAAACTAGAGAAACCTGGCTCTCCGAATGGATGCCGAAATTAACCTCCAGTGAGAAACCGATCAATCCCTATCGGGTGATGTGGGAGTTCATGAACCTTTTCGACCCGAAAGACGTTATTGTCACTCACGATGCGGGCAGCCCGCGCAACCAACTCGTGCCTTTTTATCGGGCGCCCACACCGAGAAGTTATCTTGGGTGGGGTAAATCCCATGCCCTTGGAACTGGTCTGGGTTTAATTATGGGCGCGAAGCTTGCCGCGCCGAACAAGTTCTGCGTCAACTTTATGGGCGACGCTGCGTTCGGCATGACCGGATTAGACTTTGAAACCGCGGTGCGCAACAACATTCCGACGTTGACGATCGTTTTGAATAACAACTTCATGGCCGCCGAAACTCACAGCATGCACGCTTCGCACGAGCGCTATGGCACGATGAATATTCTCGGCAACTACTCGGAGATTGCAAAATCTCTGGGCGGCTGGTCTGAACGTATCGAAGAACCCGCTCAGATTGTTTCCGCGCTACAACGTGCCCGGAAAGCAACGGATGATGGCAAAGCGGCTTTGCTCGAATTCGTCACGAGTAAAGAAATCAACTATTCGCGAATGAGAGACTAGCGAATTGAACAGCAATTTAGCGTTCGCCGTTCATACCTCGAGAGTCTCAGCACGAACGGCTTTTACCTTGACCGCCCGTCCTGAGCTCGTCGAAGGGCTCCTCGAATCAGACGCAAATCAAATGTTTCAGTCCACTAGCGCAGAGGCTCCGCCGCAGTCGGACCCCAGCGCACAGCATGCACGAACTCAGCCCGCTTGAATTAAACATTCCCGATTGCTAGCCGTTCTTGGATGAAGCGGCCACGCCGTGCATCCTGGTTAGCAATCCTATTGGGAGTCCTGCTTGGCGGAAATCATGTGCTCGGGTGGCAGGCTTTGCTCCTCGACGCATCGGACGAAGAGAGCTTTTCGGACGAGTTCCAAGAGCAGAATCATAAAAACTTGGAGCGATTCAAGCCCGCTAAGCGCATTCGCTCCAACAAAGCTCCGACAAATCGGACTCGATCGATTTTGCGAGAGGCGCAATCGCGCCTTTTTTCGTATATCACCCCCTCGTTGATCAGCCTGCATTCGATTTCCCCGAATTTGAGAATCTAGGTCTCTCTAACCGGCGCGTGCGCGCGTTTTGCCAGCTTCAGTGATGCAAAGGGAGCAATGGATCATGGATTCGAGTCGGATACTTCTTTGGATCGGTTTTAACCTGTTTGTGCTCGGGCTTTTGGCGCTCGATCTCGGCGTGTTTCACCGGAAGGCGCATTCCGTCTCGATCAAGGAAGCGACAACTTGGAGCGTTATCTGGGTTTCGCTCGCGATGATCTTCAATGTCGGAATTTACTTCGCTTGGGGAGAGGAAAAGGCACTCGAATTCCTCACTGGCTACGTCATTGAAAAATCACTAAGCGTCGACAATCTATTTATCTTCCTGATGATTTTCCAATATTTCGCCACACCGGCGGAATATCAGCATCGCGTTCTTTTCTGGGGAATTCTCGGAGCGCTGATCTTGCGGGCGATTTTTATTGCGGCCGGTTCCGCATTACTAAGCCATTTTCACTGGATGATCTATGTTTTCGGCGCGTTTCTGGTCTTTACCGGCATAAAAATGTTGCTCCAAGGCGAGGAAAAACTGGACCCCCAGCGAAATCCCGTGGTGCGGTTGTTTGAGCGCTGGGTTCCGCTGACCAGAGAGTATCACGGCCAGAGCTTCACGGTTCGGACGAACGGCAAGTTACGCGCCACGTTGCTACTGCTCGTTCTGATCGTCATTGAAACAACCGATGTGATCTTCGCTGTCGATTCCATTCCCGCAATTTTCGCGGTGACGCAAGATCCCTTTATCGTTTATACCTCGAATGTCTTCGCCATTCTTGGGCTGCGCGCCCTCTACTTTATGCTGGCAGGCGTTATGCAGATGTTCATCTATCTCAAATTCGGACTTTCCCTTGTGCTCTGTTTTGTCGGCGCCAAAATGCTGCTATCCGAGATTTACAAGATTCCGATCGCGGGCTCTCTCCTGGTCATCGGGGCGATTTTGCTGGGTTCCATCATTGCCTCCTGGTGGACGCAGAGGAAGTCCACAGCCGCAAAAGATATGTTACGGAGGGGGGGCGCGGAGGAAAGTAAATCCCAGATAGATCCCAGGGGGAATCAGCGAAAACCGAAAATCTGCTGATACTGCTCGAGCCGTTTCTTGTACATTGGCGCCAAGCTGTCCGCCGGCACAACGACATACTTCGGATGCTCGAGGCGGCTGTATTTCGATTTGATGCCTTTGCGGCTGGGGCCGCGGCCAAATTCTTGCGCGATGATCGTTTGCGCTTCCGGCCCGATGATCCAATCGAGAAAGAGTATGCCCGCATAAGGATGGGGAGCTTGTTTCGCGAGGGCCGACATGCGCGGCTTACTGATCACGGGATCGATCATCGCGAAATCGACCGGCGCCCCTTCCGCCGCCATTTGCGCCACCCGATAGCCGTAAAGAATCGGCGAAAGACTGTATTCACCGGCTGCGAGCAGCTGCGATTCCAGCGTGTGTCCGGTGCGCATTTCGGGCCCGAGCTGCGCAAGTCGCTTCATAAAGCTCAGTCCCTTTTCCTCGCCGAAGTACTCAAGGAGGGTGTGAAACCAATCGGCGTCCTGAGTATCCAGCACCATTTTCCCTTTCCAACGGGAATGAAGCAGATCTTCATAGCTTTTCGGAACTTCATCTTTACGGACAAGTTTGGTATTGTATCCCGTGACCACAACCACGTGATAGCCGCCCGTCCAGAAACCCTCCTTGTCCATCATTTCCTCGCGCACGAAGCGCCGGTTCGGCGACAAATACTTTTCAATCAAACCTAATCTCGCCATTTCGAAAATACTTCCCGGCTCCTGATCGACCACATCGAAGTCAAACCGGCCGGCGCGTGTTTCTGTAAGAATTTTGCTCAACAGCGCCGTCGACCCGGACCGGTAGTGATTGATCTTCAGGAATGGATAGCGAGTGCGAAACGCGCTCAATAGCCGATTCGAATGGTCCGTTGACATGGTGCCGTAGAATGAAAACGTGCCTTCCTTCTTGGCTTCCTCTTCGAGTACGACCTGGCGTTGTGCTTCGGGGGTCTTTTGCAATCGAGCCACAGCATCCGCAGATCCCGCAGCCCATCCAGTTCCGCTTCCGGCAAAAAACGCGGACGCAAGCAGTAAAACGTCGCGAAGAATTTTTTTCATTGCGGTCTCAGCTCTACCTCTACGCGACTTGAGCAACAAGGCTCCTGGTTATCTACTGGGCAGCCCGATCGTTGCTGTTGACACGTTTCCTACGTGCTCCTAAGAAGTCACTCCGTTCCTTCGAAGCGCAAACTGATAGCGCCGTGCAATCTCCGGATCTTCGTTCTCGTAGGGTATCATCCAGCCGCCTTCATCGACGCTGCGAAAGACGTCGTCGTCGGTCTTTTGGTATGACACCTTGAAACCTAGAGGATGGATTCGGCTCCCGTAGCGGACGGCGAGATGGCGCGCCGGCTCTTTCCCGGAATTGAAATGTTGGTGAAACCAGTCACCGGGCGGGCAGTAAATACTCCCCTCGCCCCATTTGATCTCAATCACCTTGTCCTCGTGTCCGTCCGTGTAAGGATGAACGCCCCATTGCTTGTGCCAGAGCAATACGTAGCCGACCGATTGCGTGCCGACGATGATCGCGCCGGGTCCGTGATAGTGTGCCTTGTGATATTTTCCTACCGGCCATTCGCCCAAGTGGCCGACCAATGCGTTGCCCGACATTTCGAACTGCGCCAAGCGCAAACCGGCTCCTTTCACTTCCAAACTCTCGAGCATGGCGGTTTTGATATCGGGTATGAAGTTGGTCTCCCAGATATTGATCAAGCCGCTCACATAACGCTTCTTGCCGACTTCGAAGTAATCCTCCTCGCCGTAATAGCGATCTTTGAAGGTATAAGGACAATCGAAAACGAAACTTTCGTCGCGATAAATGTCGAACGCGAGCGGTGCATTGGTGACCGCGAGATAGCGCACCGGTTCGCGCGAGCCGTTGAGTAGCCGATGCGTAGTATTCAGCGGTGGCGCGAAAAGACTCCACTTGTTCCATTCGAACATTTTCTTATGGCCGTGATCGTCCCAAAGCTCTGTTGCGCCTTGGCCGTTCAAGATGCAAATGACTTCTTCGTACAAGTGACGCTCCGGCTTCAATGCGTCACCGGGCGCAATCTCACCGATATAGCCCCCGGTGATCCCTTGCATGCCGTGGAGCTGAATGAACGCTGCCGGCCCGCCCAGTCGCGAGTACGGCTTGAGTTCCAGCGCGCGGAGGTCCGCCATTCCATGGCCGGTATGAACAGGCAATCCCTGATTTTTCATCCAGCGCGCATAACCGGTTTTTTGATTGAGCGGCGCAACCTCCATGGCTTCTCCAGAATGATCCGCGATAGCTTACTCTGGTTTAGCTATCCTTTTGTGGGTACCAGAAATCGGGATTGCTCTTGAACACATGTTTCGGGATTTTGGCATACACTAGATTGACGATATCGACGGCTTCGCCGATCCCTAGATCCACAGCGAGACTGGCTAGCGCATACGCGTCGGCTGCACTCATGCCTTTTTCGTTCTGCAGAAAATCGACGGCTTCTTGCAGCGCGATTCGCATCGCCTCATTGAGATCGGTGCTGAGGCCGGTGGTCAGATAATCGCTTGCGGTTTCCACCCGCGGCTGTTTCAGGGCCTTGCCTTTATGGACAATGAATTGAAGCGTCGGTTTCAGCGAGATCTCGATTGCACCGCCATCCACCTCCCCGTCCCCCTGCACCGCATGGCCGTCGCCTGTGAAAAACTGCGCGCCTCGATTAAAAACCGGCAAAAACAGCGAGGCGCCGATGCCGGTGAATTTCAGATCGATATTGCCGCCCCAGGCGCCTGGAGGCGTCGATGAAACCATGCCCAGGCTGGTCGGCGGTGAGACCGCCATGATCCCCATGAAAGGATTGAGTGGAATATGAATGTCATCGGAAAAAAGCGCGATTTGCCGTTCCAGATCGATGCGGATCAACTTGGCCGCTGGCTCGCTAAGCAATTTCGGCAATACTCCTTTGCCCGGTCCGGTGTTATTGACGCCATAGGGAACACGGAGCTTGATGTCCAGTACCCGCACTTCCAGGGCGTCGCCGGGCATCGCCTCGTCTATGTAAATCGGTCCGGTGAGAATGTGGACGCTCGCTCCTTTGGGCCGTTTCACCTCGGCAAACACTGCCTTGCCATCGGCCAAAACTTCATTGCCGGGAATTCCGTAGGCGGCAAAAAATTTTTCCGGATCTTTGTTGGTGGTCAGGCCTTGATGCGACAGAGTTTCGATCTCCACGATCTGACCGGACTTGATGCTCAATGCGGGCGGCAGATTGGCCGCTATATAACCCCAGAGGACGGTGTCCGGGGTTGAACGCAAGATGGCATCGCCTTTGTACGCGGGACGGACTGGCTCCGAGTGAGATGGTAATGACGACAATAGATCCACCCTCAATCTCGGATCGCCAGCGCGCCGCCATCCACGGGTAAATCGACCGCGTAAATGAATTCTGACTCATCGGAGGCAAGAAAGACTGCCGCCTTGGCGATATCCATCGGCACGCCGCGGCGGCCCGCGAGATTTTTCACAAAGCGATTTTCCGGAATGTCTTGCTGCCCCACGGGTGAGCCGATGCGGTTGGGCGATATCGAGTTGACGCGAATCCCTTCGGGCGCCAGTTGGACTGCGATGGAGCGCGTCAGGTTGAGCACGCCTGCTTTCGCCGTCGTGTAAGCCGTTGCTTCCTTTCGTCCCCAGTGACCGGAGGTCGAAGCGATGTTGATGATCTTACCTTTACGTTTCTGCTCGATCATAGCTTTCGCTACCGAGCGGGTGCAGTACCAGACGCTGCGCAGACAAACATTCATCGTCCGATCCCACTCCTCTTCTGTGATATCGAAGATCGTTTTGTGGTCAGTCCATGCCGCGTTATTGACCAGAATGTCGATCCCGCCGAATTGTTTGACCACGCTCTGTGCCATCGCATCCACCGATGAGGGCGACGCAACATCGCACACGATCGACATCGCTTTGCCTGAATGTTTTGCGTTGATTTCACCGGCGACCTTACTTCCTCTGCCGGGGTCCAAATCGACGACCGCGACTTTCGCTCCCTCTTCGACGAACAGCTTGCTGATATCCTCGCCGATATTTCGGCCAGCCCCGGTAACGACAGCGATTTGGTCCTTGAGTCTCATAGAGTCCTCCAAATAATTTCTTTCCGGTGCATAGCAGATGGCGAACTAAAGTTCCAGATAGAAGCAGCCGCGGCTCACATCCCGTCTAAATTCCGAAGACAGTTAGCGGGAGATTAGAGTCCTCGCGACGAACTCGCGCGAGATATCTTGGAGGTCAGGAATGGTGTAGGTGTGAAGCCCGTGGGCACGCGGGCGCGTTGATCGATAAGTAGAAACTAAAGGCTGACTTTTTCCGTATACAGATCTTTCAAGAACTGACTCGCCTTGAGCTCATCGAAAAAGCGCGGTTCAATGATGTCCAGTGGCTTTAACGTTTTCGTGCGCTGATCAGCGCTGGCACCCACATCCACCAGCGCTTGAAGCGCTTCATTGTTCAACTCCGGCAGCGGCCTGAGCTGTGCCGAGAACGCATCGTACATGGCATCGACGCTAAATTCCTGATTGCTGGGGAAATATTTTTTGAGTATGTTGCGGCTGTCGTCACGCTTCGAAACAAAATATTGGATTGCCGCCGCATATCCTTTCATGAATCGCCGGACTGTCTCCTCTTCTCGTTTTATGTATGTGCGGGTGGTGATTAATAGATCGGTGACGACCGGCACCGCTTTCATATCGATGACCTTGATACCGAGCTTCTGCGCCTCGGCTGCAACGTCTTGGCTCAACGGCACACCTTGCACCAAATCCTTTGATAGGGCGAGCGCTCTCGCCGGTGCTAAACCCGCAGCAACCATCTCCACGTCCTTCGATGGATCCAATCCGGCGCGACGGAGCATGACCCGGGCGATCAAATCCGATCTAGCGCCAAGCGCCGAGACTCCCACCTTTTTGCCTTTTAAATCTTTTATCGCGCCGATTGCCGAACCGACACCCATGCCGTATTGATCAAAGCTCACGTGCGAGCCGATCAGGGTGACATCCGCGCCATGAGAAACCGGCTGAAGAATAGCTAGTGGATTACCAAAACCGATCAATAGATCGACACCAAGCAGAGACTGTACGCCGGCGGCTAACGTATCACGGATCGGCAACTCCTCGATGTCGACGCCGTATTTTTTGAATAAGCCGGAATCGACACCCACATAAGCGACCGCTGTGCCGATCTCCCAACCCGCATACGCAAGCCGGAGTTTCTTCGCGCCCTCGGCAGCCCGCGCGGAGTTGAGGAAAACACCTCCGAACAATGCGGTGCAGCAAAAGAAAATTAGAACTTCGCGGAGATATCTCATCGGCGCAATGAACATAAACGCATGATAACCCACATCATCTCGCCCTCCAAGAGCCGCTCGTTTTTCAGTCTCGCATTGCTGCACGAAATGTAAGTTGTTATCTTTTTATATGCATATCACACTGCCGACTGCCCCGACCGAATCGCTCGCCTGATCGCAGTCATGAGCCGTGACACTCTGTCTCTGAGTTTCGAAGCCTCGTATTGCCTAGCCGAATAGATGACAAAAAGCAAAAACACGGATGACAAAAGCGCAGGCCGGCGGCCCGTCTGGATAGGTGTCGCTATCCTCGTCGCGCTTTTTGCCCTGGCTGCGGCATGGAAATGGACTCCGCTCGCCGATCTCATTGATCTGCGCCGAATGTCAGGCTGGATTGCTTCGCTGCGTCAGAGTCCTGCCCGCCATGTTTATGTCCTGGCTGCTTATCTGATCGGCAGTATTTTGCTCGTTCCGATCACTATCTTAATTTTAATGACGGCGGTCATATTTGGACCGGTGCTGGGATCGGTCTATTCACTCGTCGGTTGTCTGGCGGGCGCGGCAATCACTTATGCCATCGGGCACCTGCTCGGCCAAGGCCTGGTGCAACGCATCGCCGGCAAGAAATGGCAGCGTTTGGAGAAAAAAGTCGCTCAATCCGGCATTGTCGCCGTCGCTGCTTTGCGCCTCCTCCCCGTGGCTCCGTTTACCGTGGTCAACGTGGTTTCCGGCGCGTTCAAAGTTCCCTTACGCGATTACATGCTCGGATCGCTGCTTGGTCTCGCGCCGGGTATTGTTGTAACGAACCTCTTCGCACACGAGTTACAAAATGCCATTCGTAATCCGGGACCGGGCACGATCATCGTACTAGCGGCGCTGATCGTCATCACCGCTCTGGGCGCGGTCTGGTTCAAACGAAAGTTCGCAACCTCATAATCTTCCGGCATCGGGTGAAAACGGCAATCATCAAATTGACGGTCTGCGCCTTTATGGCCCTCCTGGTCTTGGGTTGTGCCAAAGTCAGGGCTATTCACGATGTCCCCGAAATATCTTTCGAGGACGCCGCGTCGTTTCCGACCATTGAGGCGTTGACCGATGCGCCGATTGTCGGCGGCAACAAGCTCGAAATCCTCCAGAATGGCGATGGCACGTTTCCCGTCATGCTACGCGACATCCAAAACGCCAAGTCGACCATTACATTTGCCCAATACCTCGTCAAAGGCGGCGTTTTGGCGGCAGAGTTCGCGCGCAGTTTCGCCGAACGATGCCAAGCCGGCATTAAAGTCTATGTCTTGTTTGACAGCCAGGGCAGCAGCGATGCCCCCGATGATTTAGCCGCGACGATGCGCAAGCCGGGGTGCGAACTTGAATACTTTCGCCGGATTCAGGCACCACAGGTGGTTCTTCCCTGGAAGCTCCTACAATACAACTACCGCAATCATCGGCGCATCTTAGTTGTCGATGGCCGGATCGGCTTCACCGGCGGCTATGCGCTTACCGACGATTGGCTGGGCGACGGAGTGACCCGGGATCACTGGCGCGATACGAATGTCAGGATAGAGGGTCCGGCAGTGCGTTATTTGCAGGCCGCTTTCACCGACAGCTGGTTGGAAACGACAGGAGACCTCCTTGGCGGCGAGGGTATTTTTCCGCGACTGGAATCCCGTGGCCGCACTCCCCTGCAGCTCGTCAAAAGCTCGCCGGTCGGCGGCAGCTTTCAAAATTACATTCTCTATTTGTTGGCCATTACTTGGGCGAAAAAATCGATTTTGATCACCAATCCTTATTTCATTCCGGATGATCATATGATCGCGGCGCTCTTGAAGGCAACCGCCAGGGGAGTTCACGTGGTCGTTCTCGTTCCTGCCAGAAGTGATTTTAAAATTACTTATCGAGCAAGCCGCAGACATTATGGCGAGATGTTACAGGGCGGTATCGAAATCTTTGAATATTCTCCCGCTCTCCTGCATTCGAAGACCATGGTCGTGGACGGCGTTTGGGCGACCGTCGGCAGCACCAACTTTGATAATCGCTCTTTCGCTCTTAACGAGGAGTTGAATGTCGGCGTGTATGACCGAGACGTCGCCCAGAAATTGGAGCAAATCTTCGCCACGGATTTAAAGCGCTCGCGCAGAGTCACCTATGAAGAATGGCAAGCCCGCGGGCTCAAGGAAAAGTTTTTCGAGCTCTTTGCTTTTCCCGTTGAGGAACAACTGTGAGGCGCAATGCATCGCCCCGTCAATTGGCCATAATTGCAAGGTCCTGGAATTTCATTTACGATACGTTCACTTCCACGCGGTAGCATTTTCCTTATCAGACTGGAGGTTCGATTTAATGGCAACGATGATTACCAGTGAGTGCATCAACTGTGGCGCATGCGAGCCCGAGTGTCCCAACAACGCTATCTCGCAAGGCGACCCTGTGTATGTCATCGATCCCAAGCTCTGCACCGAATGTGTCGGCTTTCACGATTTTGAGGCCTGCGCCGCCGTTTGTCCCGTGGACGTTTGCGTGACCGATCCCAACAACATCGAAAGTGAAGAGGTGCTGATCGCGCGAGCGCGCGCCATACATCCCGAGGTCAATTTTCCGGAAAATTTCGAATCGCGATTTCGCAAAGGGGAAGGAAAACCGGCCCCGGCCGCAGCGGCACCGAGCGCGGCTGCCCCGACGAGCTCACCGACCCCGACCTCCAGCGTCGCTCCGAGCGCACCCGGCGCCGCACCGAAGAGCGCGTTCGCAGAAGCGGATGTCAATTACGTTCAACTGCCACAGATCGATTCGTGGAATATTCCGCTGCGTTGTTTTAAGTGCGGTCAGACGCATGTCCAGAATGTGAAAAATTTCACCATTGGCAACGTGATTTTCTGTCCCCATTGCCATAAATCGATAGTCGTCCGCGATAATTTGAATTATCACATCCGCACGCTCCTCAAGGATGCTTACGAGAAATGGGAACGGGAAAAAAACGCTTTTGCCGAGCGGCGGGAGCGCGAGCGTCTAGAATTCCTTGCTCGCCGCGCAAAAGAAGCGAACGATTTCGAAAAGCATCAACACCGGGAGCTTGAGGCGATTCGTCAACAGCTCGATTCCATCGGCGAAAACTACGACGCTGCGGGCAGGCCTTTCAAAAAAGGATCGCGATTCGGCTGGGCTTGACGCCGCACGCGATGCTCTATTCCTGGCTTCACCTCATTGCGCTAATCGTCTATGTCGGAGCGATAGTCGGACTGTGGTTTATGCTGCTGCCGTCCGTCGCTATACTCTCAAGGGACGACGACAAAGCGCAGCTTCTTGCGCGCGGCTTAAAATTTTTCAACCCGCTCCAGGTCGGCGCGCTGGGAATCATCCTATTCACCGGCGCGTTCCAGCTGACCGAACTCAAAGCCGCTTATCGGGAGCAGTTCGTTAAGCAGTTCGGTTATATTCTCGTGTTAAAACTTTTGTTTGCGTTTCTACTGGTGATCTTTAGTGTTTACCAGAGCCTCGGCGTCGGGCATCGATTCGTCAGACGCTATGAAAGCGGCGAGCCGGTGACAGGTGCAGAGCTACGCTCGATCATCGGCCGGCTCCAAGGCGCTAACTGGTGCATTGCCCTCCTGACCATCGTTACCGTTTGGCTCGGCATTCGTTTGGGTCATTGAGCTTTGGCTGGCAATCCGCCGAACAACGGTGCTATGAGAGGTGAGCCTCGGAAGAAAGGTAGCGCCATGGCAAAGCATCAGCTCAGGATTATCTATCGCTCCAATTCCCACGCGCCGCTCTGGCTCGTCGCCGAAAAATCCGGTGCATGGGCAAAAAACGACCTTACCGTCGACACCTCGCCGCAGTTGATTCGGGAAAAAGCCGTCGAGTCCCTGAAAAACAGACACGTCGATCTAATTTCGGGCAATCATCACAACCTATACGTAAGAAACTTCCAGAACGGCGAAGATTTCGTCCATTTAGCTCAGGCCACGAATAATTGGACGGAGAACAAACTGGTGGTTCGGCCGGAAGTGCGGTCGGTGCGAGATCTCCGTGGCAAGAAAATCGTCGCCGACAAATTGACTTCTCACGCCGGACTCAACATCTGGCTTTTCCTGAAACAAGAAGGTTTGGACGTTGACCGCGGCGACATCGAAATGGTGGAGCTGCGCGGTTCCTCGGAAGAGCGCTGGAAACGGGTCATGGCCAGCGACTTTGACGGCACCTTTGTCACCATCCCCCACGACAGCCGTGCTGCCAAAGCGGGCGCGCGTGTCATCACGGTGCGGGCGATTCCGATGGTTCGCGGCGTCACACTGACGACCACTATGAGTTTTGTCAAAGATCATCCCACCGAAGTGCGGTCACTGACCAAGGGTTTCGTCGACGCAATCCACTTTTTTTTGACTCACAGGCAAGAAACTCTCGAGATCTTAAAGGAACATGCCTCGCCAATCTTGAAGCTCCGGTCCGACGAAGAAGTGGAGACGCTTTACGATGAATGGGCTCAGTCGCTGGAGCGCAAACCCTATCCCTCGCCACAAGCCATCTCGAATGTTTTTCAGCTTGCGGCGAGGCGCAATCCGGAAATTTCCCGCTACAACCCGCTTGCTCTTTGGGATACTCATTTTGTCCGCGAGCTCGACGATAGCGGTTACATAGATCGGCTTTATTCATAAAAAAAGGCGGAGCCTGAGCTCCGCCTTTTTTAAACCGCGCTGCGTTTAGTCTTGTCCTTAAATTAGCGCTGAGTTAGCCGCTCGGTTGAACTCTCGTTCTGAGATTGGCGCTGTGACGAGCCTGGCGTGGTGGCGGGTTGCTGCTGCGATCCGGGCGCGGCGGCGACTGCTGGCTCGGATGTAATGCCTTCACGATAAACCAGAATTTCTACCCGGCGGTTTTTCGCTCGGCCTTGGGGCGAGCTGTTGTCAGCAACGGGTGTGCTCTCTCCATACGAGACCGGCGTCACCCTCATGGGGTCAACTTTTTTCTGCAGGATCAGGTAGCGGCTCACCGCTTCCGCTCTCTTCTTGCCCAAGTCATAGTTGTATCCATCGCTACCGGCGTTGTCAGTATGACCAGCGATAACGAAAACCGCATTGTCGCCCGTCGCGTCACCTTTGAGGTCGCTCATGAAGCTGTCGATTTCGCGCTGTGCGGAGGCGGGCAGACTTGCCGAATTGAAGGCGAAGTTAGCACCGTCCTTCATATCGATGACCACCTTGCGCTCCAGTCGAAGGTTCGCGATGGCGTTAAGAGCCTTATCCGCCTTGGCATCCGTCTGTCCCAAACGTCCCTCGAATTGCCCGAGTTTGCCCTCGATACCGCCCACTCTGTTTCCTAAGCTGCTGATTTGCCCGTCAACCTGATCGAGTCGCCCTTCTGTTTTGGACACCCGGCCGGTGACCGGATCCATCTGCTCTTTGACCCAATCACGCGTGGCAATACAACCCTGGGCGAGCAACATCGATCCCGCAACGCCCATTCCGATGAAATACTTTACCCCAACCGACGCGAACCCTTTCATAAGGCCTCCCTTGTAAACGTTAATTCTCAAACAAACGCTTCACAGCAATCACAGTTCTCAATCCGCCGCCGCGCTGCGCCCTTCTCGAGAGCCGAAACCTCCGCAGATTGCCACGACGACCGCTTTTGATCACCTCCAAATGCCATCAGATTTCCGCACCTCGACCAAGCTGCAACTTCGTCCCCTGCTCGTTGTTGGAATTTTTGCCTCGGCGACGTCGCCGCCGGATGAGAATAGATGAGAGTGCTTGATCGTTCGCGCTGGCTCTGGCGTTCATCTAGGTTGCAGATCGCTTCAGAAAATTCACTGGCCACCGGTGTAACCAAAAATCATACCAGTAGTTTTCGTTCTATTGTTGTCTTTGATCTCAGTGACTTATGAGCAAGACAGCTGCATTCTCAGGATATGGTGTAGCTATTCCCTACACACATGAAGGAGCCATCCATCAGGCGATCACTAGCGATTAATTAGTGCAGAAGGAGCGCGGAGCTTGCTAAATGATGACGAACGTCAGTTTGGCAGGCCAACTTTGGGTTTCTTGAATTCGTGGGCTTTCAAATCGTGTTTCTTCAGAAGGTCGTAAAAATCGGCCCGATACTTTCCCGCTACTTTCGCGGCCTGGCTCACATTTCCTTCCGTCATCGAAAGAACCTGGATGAGGTAATCTCTTTCGAAGGCGTCACGGGCGTCTTTCAGCGGCCGCAGCCCTCCGCCCGATTCGTCAACTCTGTCTTGGATCATGTTTTGTCCTCGCTCGGGCGCACCACCGCCGCTCTTTCCCTGCAGAACGAAGTCCTCGGTCAAGGTATCGTTTTGCGTCATCGCTACCGCATATTCGATGCTGTTTTCGAGCTCCCGCACGTTCCCCGGCCAATCATGCATCATGAGTTTGCGCAAGGCCTCGGGCGTGAGGCCTTTGACTTCCTTTTTCATATGATCGCTGTATTTTTTGAGGAAGTGCTCTACCAGCGGCATGATGTCATCTTTGCGTTCACGCAGCGGCGGAAGATATATCGGAATGACGTGGATGCGATAAAAGAGATCGTCGCGAAACAGCCCCTTTCGCACCTGCTCTTCTAAATCTTTATTCGTGGCGACGATCACCCGAACGTCGACTTCGACCGGGACCTCGCTGCCCACCGGATAAAACTGTCGCTCCTGCAGCACCCGCAGGAGTTTCGACTGGGTCGACCGCGGCATGTCGCCGATCTCGTCCAGAAACAATGTGCCGCCATGGGCTTGGGTAAACAGTCCGCGGGTGCTTTTGACGGCGCCGGTAAAGGCGCCTTTTTCGTGACCGAAGAGCTCGCTTTCCAACAACGATTCAGGCAGAGCTGCGCAGTTAAGAGCGACAAAAGGCTTGTCCCTTCGGTCGCTGGCCAGATGAATAGCCTTGGCGATCAGCTCTTTTCCCGTGCCGCTATCGCCTTGAATGTGCACGGTCGAATCGAGCTTCGCAATTCGGCCCACGACATCGAGAATCGTCCGCATTTTGCCGCTGCGCGCGATGATGTTGGCAAAATCAAACCGCTCGTTGAGAATATCCTTGAGTCGTTTGATCTCGGAATTGAGCTTGCGATTTTCCAGCGCTCGTTCGATCTGCAATAACAGATCCGCCGGCTCGAAAGGCTTGGTGACATAGCTGTACGCCCCGCGCCGCATCGCATCGACCGCATTTTCGATGCTGCCGTGGGCCGTCAAAATAATCGTTGGCACGTCGGGATTGATTTCTCTAAATTGCTCCATCAGCATCAGTCCGTCGCCGTTGGTGAGCATCAAATCGACAATACACAAATCGAAAAGCTGCTCTCTCAACGCCGTCACCGCCTGTTCCTCATCGGGCGTCGCGGTCACCTCGAACTCAGCCGACTCGAGCCTCATGCGAATCAGCTCGAGAAGGTTCGGGTTGTCATCGACAACTAAAATGCGTCCCTTCGACATGTTCTTGCTAACGTCGGCGCTCACGCCGTTTTTGATCGATTTCAATATCGATCTGTTTGGACTTTTCAATCATTTGTTTGGTTCGTTCGATTTCCTGGCGACTTTTCTCGAGTTCAACGCGAGTTCGCTCGATGTCCTGTTTAGATTTCTCGATCGCCAAACGGCTCTTTTCCGCCTCCTGTTTCGACCTTTCAAGTTCCTGGCGGCTCTTCTCCGCCTCCTCGTGAGCGTTTTCGGAATCCTCGAGCACCGCGATCCAGACCCGGGATTGCTCCGCTAAAGCACTGGTCGGATTGTTCTGAATCGTTTGATCGAAACAGTAAAGGGCTTTCCGCAGATCCCGCTTGGGATTTTGCGGGTGAGCATAAATCAGCCCCATATTGTACATTGCAAGATCCGCAGGGGGTTTGTTCCGCGCTGCGCTCCAAACATCATAAAAACTGTTTAGGGCTCCATCAAAATCGTTTTGGGCGAGCAAATTGTTACCCCTGGTGACTCCCTTGGTCAACTCGCGCTGCCGACTCGCATCCTGCAGCAAGCAGCCGGCAACCGATATTAACAAGGCAAAACAAAAATAAAAGTACT
>AR_comb_assmDRAFT_10019576_pt1 | contig 16608 bp, 7 predicted proteins | sample ArasoioldDNA_FD_10543 | JGI IMG/M metagenome (IMG submission 10543) | reverse complement strand
GCGGCGGCATCCGCTGCTTCGGATCGGGATGGGTGACCATCTCGATGAGCAGGCTCTCGGAGGCATTGCCCGGCTCGATCACGCCGCGCTTGGCAAACGCCCCCTCACGGGTGTCGAAGTGAAACCTGGTCTTCCGCTGCTGCTCGTCCGGACCGTGGCAGGCGAAGCAATTGTTGGAGAGGATCGGGAGGACGTCCCGGGTGAAACTGACCGGCGCACTGCTCGTCTGTGCCCGCATCCCCTGGACGGTCAGGCTCACGATGACAGCGACACATGCAGTGGCGAGAAGGGACGCGCGAACGTCACCGGACATGTGCAGGCGCCATCTTGCCACAGGATGACTGGTTGTCAGGGCTGACCGGTGGCGACCTGGCCCGTCGTCGGATTCCAGCGCGCCGGGCGGCCGCTGCGCAGCGCCGCGTTGGCGATGTGCGACGTCCGCGCCGCGGCGTGACCGACGCGGATCGGCGCGTTCGGCGTCCGGCGGCTGCGGATGCAATCCAGCCAGTTCTGCAGGTGCGCGATCGATCCGTCGGCGCTCGAGCGGACGTAGATCTCCGGCTCCGGCGTCAAGGTGCCGGCCGCGTACGCCGCATCATCGCGATAGAACGCCAGCCGCGACCGATCGATCTTCAGGGTACCGAGCTCACCCCGAAACTCCAGGCCGCCGTCGTCCACCTTGCTGACGTAGGTGCCCAGGTAGGCCGCCATGAAATTCTTCGGGAACTCGAGAGTGGCGCTGACGGTATCGGGCGCCTCCCACAGCTTGATGTTGTAGTTGCGCCCGGTCGCGACCGCAGACGCCGGCGCGTCGACGTCCATGTACCAGTGGACGACGTCGATCCAGTGCGTCATCAGGTCGGTGATGCAGCCGCCGCCGTAATCCCAGAAGTGGCGCCACTGGTAGAAGCGTTCCGGCCGGAACGGCTGATCGGGCGCGGAGCCGAGCCAGGCCTTCCAATCGAGCTTGTCCATCGACACCGGCGCGTAGGTGCCGGCCCGCGCGTGCTGGTACCAGTAGGTGTGCACGAACGTGATCTGTCCGAGGCGGCCGGAGTCGATCAATTGCTTGCCGAGGATGAAGTGATCCCAGCTCCTCTGCTGCGTGCCGGTCTGGACGACCTGTTTCGACGCTTCGATCGCCTTCACCATCTCGGCGCCTTCAGCGATGCTGTGTGACACAGGCTTCTCGACGTAGACGTCCTTGCCGGCGGCAACCGCGTCCAGCGTCATTGTCTTGTGCCAGTGATCCGGTGCGCCGATCAGAACGGCGTCGATCTGCCGGTCGTCGAGCAGCCGGCGGTAGTCGGTGTGTTTGATCGCACTCGCGCCGGCAATCTCGGCGGCCTGCAGTTGCCGCGGCTCGTAGACGTCGCAGACGGCGACGATCTCGGCGCCGGTCAGCCGCTTCAGCTGCGTCATCAGACCGCGCGCTCTCCCGCCGGTCCCAATGATCCCGATGCGAATCCGGTCGCTGGCGCCCTGGATCGTTGCTGCGCTCGAGGTCTGCGCCCGAAGGGGCCGGGCGGCGAGGATCAGACCGGACGCCGTACTGAGAAAGACGCGCCGTGTGCAGGCCATGGGCCCCCCTGTTCGGCGCATGGTAGCACCGGGACGAGGCGGGCAGGCAGATCAGCCGTGCCGGAACGGCTGGAGCAGCAACGCGAGCCTGGATGTGTCCTGGGCCGGCGCGACGGCCGGAAACCCCAGGCGGGCGAGGCCGTCGGCACCCCACAGCGCGGCCACGGTAACCAGCAGTTGCACATCGGGCCGGATCGGTTCGGGAAGGCCAGGGTCCGACAGCAGGTGCTGATGCTGTTCGGGCGTCATCTCACGCAGGTGCGTGACGCGACGGCCATTGGCAATCGGATGGTCGGGAATCGTCACGTGCTCGGCGAGCGCGTCGAGCATGCGCGCCTGCCACGCCGCCGACAACCGCGCGAAAACCGAGCGGAACCAGAACGTGCCGAGCAGCTTCTTCAGCATGCGCCCGTCCATCGGAACGCCGCCGTCGTCGCCGGCCGCCATTTTCAGCGCCTCCGGATCGGACCGGTTCACCGCGAGGGCGAATTCCCAGAACGTCGCGAAGGCCGGGGACGGCACGGCTGGAGCCGGCGGTGCGGGTGGCGGCGGCGCGGTGGTGGTAGGTTCCGCACGTACCACGGCCACCTCGTCGAGCGCCTCGGACCCGGTCACCGCATCGGACGGGGCCGAGAGGATGATCTGTACACGTCTCTCGGCGCTCCAGTCGATCTCGATGGGCGCATGGCTGCCGGTGTACTCAGCAAACAACGTCGTCACGCCCCATGGACGAGGGGCGTAGAGCGCCCTCGCGTGCAGAGGGTTGTAGGGACTCTCGGACCCGTGGCGAAGCGCCAGCGCTGCGAGCTGTGCCTTGATCTTGCCGTCGACCACGTTCGACCAGTCGCCCTGGATGCACACGAGCGATGTGCCTTCCGGCTGCTCGAACGTGCAGTAGGGATTATCCCAGCAGCCACGTACCGCGGACTGAATGGCCTCGTCTGACGGTTCCTGGCCGACCGGCGGATCGAGCTCGGAGAATCCCACGCGCAGCCGTCCAGGGCCGGCGAAGAGGACGGACAGATCCGATGGATCGACCTGCGAGAGGTCCCACAGCACATAGAGCAATCCACGAAGGCCCCTGGCAATCGGCAGGTTCATCCGTTCCCAGACGACCGCCTGCGGCTCCGGGGCCGCATCGGTGTAGCCGCGGTCGTTGAGGATTTCCATCAGGCGGATGCCGGCTTCGTCGAACTGCCCGGCGATCCTCAGGGCGTGATCGTAGCGGACCTTTTCCACTTCGTGCCGTTCGAACGACGGGCGGACGAAGATGGGAATGACGATCTTCTTCTGCTGCCGCGCCATCCGCGCGATCGGAAAAATCGTTCCGGCGCCGGTGCCCTTGCCTCCCGTGCCGATGACGATAACCACCGAATGCCGGCTCAGGAGCGACTCGACCTCCTGCCGCGATTCTTCCAGGGCCTGCCTGGCAAGATCGGGGTTGTGCATCGACCCGAGGCGCCGCGTGGTGGCGGCGCCGATGAGAAGGCGTTCTTCCTTCGGCACGTCCGCGAGCGAAAATTCGTTGGTGTCGAGGAACCGCGCCGTCACCGATCGCCTCAGGCGGTCGGCGTACTTGGCGTCTGTCCTCTGCGCGACGGCCAGGTCGCGCCGGAACAGCGTCTTCAAGGAACGCAGCACGTTGCCGCCGCCGCCACCGAGACTGAGAAGAAGTACATTCACGGCGCACCCTCCGGGAGCCTGTCGATAGCGAGCTGACAGGGAATCACGACCCACGACCCCTCTGCGTAGAGCGGCCCATTGATGAACGGCTCGTCGTCCAGCAGACAAAAGATGCGCCCGACGTCGTACTCGACGTTGCGCTTGTGATCGGTCAGGTTCGGATAGGTCCGCCCCTCGGCGGGCGCGAGACCAATCTCCAGGCGCTGGCGTCCGGGTGTGAACCGCACCCGCGTCCGCACGGGTGGCGCGCCATCGCGGCGAAAGAGCGGCCGCTCGAACTCGGTGACGAATCGCGCCGCGAACCCGCTCATGACGGCCAGCAGCAGCCGTCTCCGGGCAAGGTACCTGGACGCCGGCGGCGTCATGAGGCCTGCCACGACGACCGCGAGCGGTACGGCCCACCACAGCACGTTGAGAGACCTCGTGGGCGTGAATGGGATCTGCGGCTTCAGCAGTGGAACAGACGCGAGGTCATACGACGCCGTGACTCCGCGCCGCATGACGTCTGTGGCGACGCAGACATGCCACCCCGAATGGATGACGTCATAGCGGGACTTCGGGACAAACCCGTCATTCGCGGGGTTGACGATCTGAAACCAGGCCTGGTACCGATTGTCGGCGCTGCCGGTCAGGCGCACCGCGAGCCGCGCCGCGGTATCACCGGGTCGGATCGGATAGCACGTGAGCGGCTGACCGTATGCGGTCGTCGAGCCGCTCGCGGTCAGGAGGACAAACAGCAGGACACGTGAAACTTCCTGCATGGGGTACCCAACGTTCGGCAGTGCTTAGGCGTCTGTCAGGATCCTAACTCAGTCTTTCGACGGGTAAAGCTGAGCAGTATGGTTACCAGTCGTCATGCTAAGGTCGGCGGCATGCAAACGTTGCGGCTCGTCGCGCTCCTGATCGTCTGTTTCTGCACGTCCGCCCTCTCGCAGGTACGGGCGCCCGCGGGCCGGTGGTCCGAGGCGAAGGCCAACGCGTGGTACGCGAAGCAGCCATGGCTGGTCGGCAGCAACTACATTCCTGCCACCGCGATCAACGAGCTGGAGATGTGGCAGGCCGAGACGTTCGATCCGGCGACGATCGACAAGGAGCTCGGCTGGGCCGAAGGGCTCGGCATGACGACGATGAGGGTGTTCCTGCATGACTTGCCGTGGCAGCAGGACGCCAGGGGCTACCAGGCGCGAATCAATCAGTTCCTCGATATCGCGGCGAAGCATCACATCAAGCCGCTGCTCGTGCTGTTCGATTCGTGCTGGGATCCGTTTCCGCATCTCGGCAAGCAGCACGATCCGACACCGGGCGTGCACAACTCCGGCTGGCTGCAGGCTCCCGGCGCGAAAGCCCTGCAGGATCCAAAGGAGTACCCGCGCCTAAAGATTTACGTGACTGGTGTGGTCGGCGCGTTTGCCAAGGACCCGCGCGTGCTCGGGTGGGACGTCTGGAACGAACCCGACAACATGAACACGAACAGCTACGGCCCCCAGGAGCCGCAGAACAAGGTCGATCTCGTCCTGAAACTGCTGCCGCAGGTATTCGCCTGGGCGCGTGAAGCAGGCGCCGACCAACCGTTGACGTCCGGCGTGTGGAAGGGCGACTGGTCGAGCGACGACAAGCTCACGCCGATGGAGCGCGTCCAGATCGAGCACTCGGACGTCATCTCGTTCCACAACTATGACAAGGCGGCGGAATTCGAGAAGCGCATCCAGTGGCTGCAGCGCTTCCATCGTCCGATTCTCTGCACCGAGTACATGGCGCGCGGCAACGGCAGCATGTTCGAGGGCTCACTGCCAATCGCGAAGCGATACAAAGTGGCCGCGATCAACTGGGGCTTCGTGGCCGGGAAGACGCAGACCTTTCTGCCATGGGACTCATGGCAGAAGCCCTATGTCGATCGTCAACCGACAGTGTGGTTCCACGAGATTTTCAAGCAGGACGGAGCGCCGTACAAGCCGGAGGAAGTGGATCTGATCCGGAAACTGACGGGCCGCTGACGTAACGACGTCCATGGGTAATCGGTTCCCTCCGCGGCGCAGCGTAGATATGCGGCGCGCCATCGTAATTTGGTCGCCTTCCGGGATGACTGTTTCGTAGCCGCAGTAGAAACCTTCCGCCAATTCAACACTCCTCCCAGGTTCCGCTCTTGCACGCGCGCCGGCCCGGCGCGAGCGACGGATGGTGGCGTGCACCCGATGCAACGGACTTGAGCCGATTTCTTCGCGAACAGCGCGTATAGGAACGGATCTCTTCCAGCCAGGAGAGCAGGATGGCAAGCAGGAAAGCAAGGCGGTTCGCTTACGGCGTCGCTCCCCTCCTCTGCCTGCTGTTCAGTACGCCCGCTTACGCGACAGCGATCGGCGTCTTCAACTGGAGCGAATACACGCAGGAAGAGTGTGATGCCGGCCTCTGTGGCGCGTTCTTCTTCGTGGGCAACTTCTCAACAGACCCGGATATCTCCCTCGGCGCTCTGGGTGACACCTTCTTCAATGTGTCGGTAGGCCTCCAAACGGATGGGGGGCCAAGGAGCCTGCTCCTCGGCGACATCGCTCCCGGCGAGTCGAGTCAATCCATCGACGACCTGTTCGGGACGACCATCGCGACCGCGGGGTTGACACTGACCTTTGGTCTGCCGGGCTCCATCCAGTTGCTGGACGAATTCGGCAACGGCGTGACCGGGCTCACGGCGCCGGGATCTCTGCTGATTGATTACGCGGCTCCAGAACCGCCTGCGCCGGTCCCCGAGCCTTCGACGTTGCTCTTGCTGATTGGCGGCCTCTCGGTGCTGCCGCACGCGCGGCGGTCGAGACTACAGCGGCTCGCCGTGGGACCTCGCCACCCTGAAGCGTAGCGGAGAGCCGTAATGAAAAAGCCGCGTTGGTTGGTCGGTCCAATCTTCGCCGCGTTGAGCCTGGCCGTCGCTGTCGGCGTCGCGCGAGCCGGCACGCTCTCGAACGTGAGCCCGATGGGCGCGTCCTCATCGGTCTCCATCTCGATCACCGGCACGGGTTTCAACGCGATCGCGTCGAGCAACGACGTCACATTCACACCGCTGTCCGGCGCGCCGGTCACGGTCACGGCGACTGCTGTGACGACGTTGAGCGCCGCGACCGGTTTGCGGCGGCTGACGGTGGTGGTCCCCAGTGGCTTGCCGGTAGGGACGGCCGCGCTCAGCGTCCTCAACAAGCAGACCGGGGAAGTGAGCGGAGGCAAGTCGCTCGAGGTAATTGCGATTTCACTGTCCGGGGCGACGTCTGCTTCGCTCGGCGCGAACAACGTCAACGTGCTGGTTGTGGGCTCGCCGAACACGGCCTTTGTCGCGGGCAGCACGCGGGCAACCTTCGGTGCCGGCATTACCGTCAATTCGACCACGGTGCAGTCGGCGACGAGCCTGGTCGCCAATATCTCGGTCTCCGCAACTGCGACGATCGGGACGCGGGCCGTCGGCGTCGTCACCAACACGCAGACAGCGCAGCGCATCGGCGCGTTTTCGTTGATCGAGACGCCGGTCAATCACGCGCCCGTCTGGTCCCCGATCGACAACCCCACGCTGAACGTCGGAGATGTGCGCGATCTCAAGTTGACCGCTACTGATCCAGATGGAGACGCGCTGACCCTCACGGTTTCGCCGCTACCGGCCTTTGCCGCGTTCGTCGACCTCGGCAACGGGACGGGAACGCTGTCGCTGAACGCGGGACAGGCCCCACCCGCCACATACGCCCTGATCGCAACCGCCACCGACTCGAGAGGCGCGACGGCGGGGCTGGCGTTATCAGTGACCATCGTCGCACCGAATCAGCGGCCGACGGCGACAAGCCAGCAGCTGACCGTCGCCGAGGACAAACCGCTGCCGCTCGTGTTGTCGGGAAGTGATCCCGAGGGAGCCACGGTGACGTTCTCCATCGTCGTCGCTCCGGCTCACGGCTCGCTGTCCGGTACAGCACCAGCTCTCGTATACACACCCGCCGCCGACTATTACGGGCCCGATCAGTTCCAGTTCGTTGCGAACGACGGCACGTTGACCTCGGATCCCGCGACGATTGCCATAACCGTGACGGAAGTCAACGACCCGCCGGTCCTCGGTCCGGACACATTCACCCTCAAGTACGCGGGCACGCTGCCTACCGTCCCGCCAGTGCCCGGTTGCGGTACTCCCTGCGGCATCATCTACGGCGATCCGCACTTGATGAGCTACGACCAGGCGCTGTTCGACGCGCAGGCGGTCGGCGAAGTGATCGCGACCAAGTCGACCACCGACGACTTCGAGGTGCAGGCTCGATTCGCCGCGGTGCCGCGTCAGCGCATCGTCTCGATTGCGGTCGCGGTCGCGATGCGGGTCGCCGGGCACCGAGTCGCGATCTACCGCACCACCGCCGCGAAGGGCTACATCGTTCGCATTGACGGCATCGCAACGACAATCTCCGCGGCCCCGCAGCCCCTGCCCGGAGGAGGCACGATCGGCAGCTACGGCACGAACGACAGCGCGATTGTGACGTGGCCGGACGGCACGGTGGCGATCGTCCAGGCCGTCGGCATTTATCCCGAGTACTACCGGTTCCTCGTCGAGATTGGACTCGCTCCGAGCCGCCTCGGTCGAGTCGTCGGCATGCTCGGCGACGCCGATCGCAACAAGACGAACGATCTCGTCACGCGCAGCGGTCAGCCGATTGCGTTTCCCGATCCGCCGTTCGCTACGTTCTACGGCACGTATGTGAACAGCTGGCGCGTCAGCATGGCCGAGACGCTATTCGATTACGACGCCGGCCAGAGCACCGATACGTTCACCGATCTGACGTTCCCGGACATGCCGGCCACGCCACAGACGCTGCCCGCCGGCGCGCTGGCGAAGGCGACCACTCTGTGCGCCCAGTTCAATCTCCCCGCCGGAGCCGCAACCAACGCGTGCCTGGTCGACGTCGGCATCACCGGCGACTCGGATTTCGCGACGGAAGGTGCGGCCGCGCTGTCCGCCAACCTCGGCGTGCCCAACAACGCGGGCTCCTCGACGATTGGCGCGCCGACGACGGTCACGATCGGTACGCCTGGCGGCACGGCGGTGCGAACGTTCCCGGGGATTGCAGGACAAAAGCTCACGCTGACCGTGACCGGCAACAGCATCGCCGGCGCGGATCTCACGGTGCGCGATCCCAACGGCACCATCGTCGCAACGTTGTTCGTGTCTTCGGCGGCCGCGTTCCGCGAACCGTTCACGCTGCCGACGACGGGAACCTACACGATCCTGGCCGATCCGCGCGATCAGCTCATCGGCACGCTGACCTTCACGTTCGGCAACGTGCCCGACAACGGTGGGTCGACGGCGATTGGCACGGCGACCCCCGTGACGATCGGAACGATCGGCGAGGTGGCTGTGCGCTCGTTCCCGGCGACGGCTGGTCAGAGGCTGACGCTGACCGTGAGTGGCAACAGCATCGCGGGAGCCGATCTCACGGTGCGCGATCCAAGCGGCGCCATCGTCGCGACGTTGTTCGTCTCCGGAGCGACGGCGTTTCGCGACGTCTTCACGCTGCCCACGACCGGGACCTACACCATCACCGTCGATCCGCGCGACCAGCTGACCGGTTCGCTGACGTTCACGATGAACACCGTGCCGGACGACACCGGCACGACCGCGATCGGCACGCCGACGACCGTGACGATTGGGACGATCGGCGAGCTCGCGACTCGCACTTTCAGCGCTACGGCCGGCCAGAAGCTGACGCTGACCGTGAGTGGGAACAGCATCGCGGGCGCGGATCTCACGGTCCGAGATGCCGGCGGCACCATCGTCGCGACGCTGTTCGTGTCCGGGACGTCCGCCTTCCGCGACGTGTTCACGCTGCCCACCACCGGGACCTACACGATTACGGTTGATCCGCGCGATCAGCTGACCGGTTCGCTGACGTTCGTGATGAACACGGTACCGAACAACACCGGTACGACCGCCATCGGCGCGCCGACGACGGTGACCATCGGAACGATTGGCGAGGTCGCCGTGCGCACGTTCCCGGCTACCGCGGGTCAGAAGCTGACGTGGACCGTGAGCGGCAACAGCATCGCGGGCGTCGATCTCACGATGCGCCAGCCGAACGGCAGCATCGTCTCAACGCTGTTCGCGTCCGGCACGACCGCGTTCCGCGACGTGTTCACCCTGCCTGTCACGGGCACTTACACGATCACCGTCGATCCTCGCGACCAGTTGACTGGTTCCTTGACGTTCGTGACGAACACGGTACCGGACAACGTCGGGTCGACCGCGATCGGCACACCCACGAGCGTGACGATCGCGACGATCGGCGAGGTGGCGATCCGCACGTTCAGCGCGACAGCCGGGCAGAAGCTCACGCTGACTGTGAGCGGCAACAGCATCGCCGGCGCTGACCTGACGGTGCGCGATCCGAACGGCACCATCGTCTCGACGTTGTTCGCCTCGGGGGCGACGGCGTTCCGCGACGTGTTCACACTGCCGACGACAGGCACCTACACCATCACAGTGGATCCACGCGACCAGCTGACCGGCTCGCTGACCTATGGGATGAACGCCGTGCCGGACAATTCGGGCTCGACGGCGATCGGCGCGCCGACGACCGTAACGATCGGGACGATCGGAGAGGTAGCGATCCGCACGTTCACGGCGACAGCGGGGCAAAGTGTGAGTCTGTCCGTTTCGGGCAACAGCATTGCCGGCGTGGACCTCACCATACGTAACCCGAGCGGCGCCATCGTCGCGACGTTGTTCGCCTCGGGCGCGACCGCCACGCGCAGCGCGTTCACGCTCGTTGTGACGGGCACCTACACGATCACCGTGGATCCACGCGACCAGTTGGTCGGCACGCTGACATTCACGTTGATCCAGAACTGACCATCATGAAGACCAGAATGGTTCCGTTGTTGCTCGGCTCGTTGTTGACGACCGCGGTGGCCACGATCCAGGGGACGCCGGCCGATCCGCCGGCGCTGACGTTTACTGCAGCCCAGTTGCTCGCCAACGATCGGCCTGGCCCCGCGAACGAATCGGCGGAGTCGCTCACCATCACCAGTGTCAGGACGGGTGCGAACAGCCACGGAACGGTGACCTTTGCAAACGGCATCGTCACGTACACGCCCGACGAAGGCTTTTCCGGGACCGCGGTGATTTTCTATACGGCATGCGACAACGGCACGACCAACGGCCAGGCTGATCCGCGTTGCAGCGAGACGGCGATCTCGATCAACGTGGTCGCCAACCGTGCGCCGGCGGCCAGCTCCCAGTCGGTGGCCCTCGCGGAAGACGCCTCGGCAACCATTACGCTGACGGCCTCGGATCCAGACGGCGATCCGATTCATTTCACGATCGTCACCCCGCCGAGCCACGGCACGCTGACGGGTACTGCCCCGGCGCTGACCTACGTGCCGGCGCCGAACTTCCACGGCCTGGACACATTCACGTTCGCCGCAAACGACGGTACCGACCAATCCGCTCCGGCGACGGTGGCCCTTACGGTCACCGAGGTCAACGACTCGCCGGCGCCGCAGCCAGATCTGACGACCGTCGGAGCGGCAACTTTGATCACGCTGCCGACGGCGTTCCTGCTGACCAACGACGCCGCGGGACCGTTCGACGAAGCCGGTCAAACGCTGACGGTCACCTCCGTAACGGCCGGCGCCGGCTCGCACGGCACGGTGAGCCTCAGCGCCGGCGTCGTGACCTATACACCCGATCCTGGCTTCCTCGGCGCCGCGGTCATTGCGTATACCGTTTGCGACAACGGCACCACGAACGGCGTCGCCGAATCGCGTTGTGTCGACTCGACGCTGACCATCGTGTTGAATGGCCGCCCCGTGGCCCAGGGCCAATCCGCCGAAACGACACGGAGCGCGCCGCTGCCGTTCGTCCTCAACGCGACCGACCCCGAAGGAGACGCGCTGACCTTCGCGATCGTCGCGCCGCCGCAGCACGGCACGCTGAGCGGCACACCGCCGGCTGTCACCTATGTCGCGAGTACCGGGTTCGTCGGCAACGACAGCTTCACGTTCCGCGCCGCGGACGCCTACAGCACATCAAGCACCGCGACCGTGTCGATTGTCGTCAAGGATTTGCCGCCGGTAACGCTCGGACAGGATTCGTCCACGGTCGTCGTCGGGGGCTCAGTCCTCGTTGATGTGCTCCCGAACGACGTGCCCGGCACCGGCACGATGGACCCGGCGACGCTGACGATCTCTTCCCTTCCGACTCGAGGTACCGCGGTTGTCGAAAACGGCAAGGTCCGCTACACACCCAACGGGGCCACGGCCGGCACCGACGGCTTCACATATCGAGTCTGCGACACGGCGGGAGCATGTGGGGTCGCGGTGGTCGCGGTCACGATCACCACGAACCATCCGCCGACCGCGGTCGGCGACAGCTATGAGATCGATGCTGGCACGACTCTGAACGTGGCGGCGCCGGGACTCCTCACCAACGACAGCGACCCAGACTCGGGTGACCGAATCCAGGCGAGGCTGGCAACCGGCGTTTCCGCCGGCAACCTGCTGCTGCGCTCGGACGGTTCGTTCACCTACACGCCGGCCACGATTTTCGCGGGCACCGACAGTTTCACGTATTTCGTTGTCGACAGTGCTGGACTGTCCTCGGCGCCGGTCACGGTGACGATCGAAGTTGTACCGCCCGGCCCGCTGGCCGTGGACGACGCGTTCACAACCGCCAGCAACAACCCGCTCACGGTGTTGCCGCCCGGCGTGCTGGTGAATGATCGCGACCGTCACTCGACGGCGCCGCTCACGGCCCGGCGCGAGCGCGATGCATTCCACGGCACCGTCGATCTGAATCCGAACGGCTCGTTCGTCTACACGCCGGACCAGGGCTTCGTCGGCACCGATACGTTCCGCTACGTCGCGGTCGACGTCCAGGGGCTCGTGTCGGCGTCGGCCGTGGTGACGATCAACGTCACAGGGCCGACCGGCCCGGTACCGACCGTCACGTGCGGATCGCCGGCCGACGGCAGTCGAGTCAGCGCGCCGATCGCCGTCACGGCCACCTTGACCCCTCCGTCCGGCCAGACTATCGCGAGCTGGACCGTCACGGCGCGGAACGTCGATCGCGGCACACCGCGGGTGCTGGCGACGGGCAGCGGTACGCCGCCGGCCACACTCGCGACGTTCGACCCGACACTACTGGTGAACGGCGCGTATCAAATCCTGACCACCGCGGTGGCGTCGGGCGGCGGCACCGGGACGTGCACGACCGGTGTCTTCGTCAGCGGCGACATGAAGCTCGGGGATTACACCACGACGTATCTCGACATGGAGACGTCGATCGCGGGCTTCCCGGTACGAGTGCTGCGGACCTACGACACCAAGGACAGTCGGATCGGTGACTTCGGTGTCGGCTGGCGCCTCGAACTCTCGGGCCCACGCGCCACGCCCAACAATCGCCTCGGGCACGGCGGGTGGTCGACGGAGCCGTTTGGCTTCCCGTTCACGCAATTCCGCTTCAACACGTCCGTGCCTCACTTCGTCACGGTGACGTCGCCGGGCGGACGCGTCGAGGTGTTCGACCTCGTCCCGCCCGCGACCGGGCCGCTGCTCGCCCTCACGACGCCGGCGTTCGCCGCACGTGCCGGCACCGGCACCACCTCAACCCTGGAAGACGTCGAGACGCCGACCTTGTCGCTCGCCGGCGATTCGCTCGCCGACTTCTTCGGCGGCACGCTCTACGATCCGCACCTGTTCCGGCTCACGACCAAAGACGGAATCGTGATGATCATCGACCGGTTTGCCGGTCTGCAGTCGATGACCGATCGCAACGGCAACGACCTGCTGTTCACGCCGAACGGCGTGATTTCGTCGTCGACCACGAGGGCTCTCGGGTTCGTGCGCGACGGTGCCGGACGGATCACGGAGGTCGTCGGTCCGAGCGGACAGCGCACGCAATACGCGTACTCGCTGGAGGGAGACCTCAGTCAGTTCACCGATGCGAACAACGCGGCGAGCACGTTCACCTACGACGCCGGCCACCGGCTGCTCAGCGTGGACGGCCCCGGCGGGGTCAGGCTCCGCACATTGACCTACGGTCCCGACGGACGGCTCACGTCGTTGACCGACGGCACGGGCCGGACGATCGGGTTGTCGTCTGACCTGAACGCTCGGAGCACGATCGTCACATCGCCCTCCGGCCGTTTGACGACGCTCACGACTTACGGCGACAACGGGTATCCCGCCACGGTCGAAGAGGCGTTCGACGGACACTCGCGCGTGACGAGTTATCTATACGACAACGAGACACGGGTCATCCGAACGACCAGGCCGCTCGGACGCGTCGAGACGCTGACCTACGACGCCGCGGGCAACCTCACGTCCCGCACGACGCCGAAGAACGAGAAGTGGTCGTACGTCTACAACGCGCTCAACCAGCCGACGACTACCGTGGGGCCAGACGGCGCGGTCGTTGAATCGTTCACCTATGACGCGCTGGGCAACCTGACGGCCGCCACGAACCGCGACGGCACGGCCAGGAGCTACACGAACGACAGCCGGGGCTTGCCGGTAGCAATGACCGATTCTTTTGGCACCACGACGTTCGTCTACGACATCGACCAGCAGCTCGTCAGGCAGACGGATCCGGCCGGTGGGGTGAGACGGATCGTCTACGACAACAGCGGGCGCGTCGTCTCGAGTGAGAATCCCGCCGGCGAGATCACGCAGTTCGTGCAGAACGATCTCGATCAGCTGGTGACGGTGACCGCGGCCAACGGATCCACGTACGCGCGCGCGTACGACCCGCTGGGCCGAGTCGTGTCCGCCACGGATACCGCGGGGCGAACGGAGCGCTTCGAATACGACGCCGCTGGGCGGATGGTGAAGTATTTCGATCGAGCCGGCCGCGGTCGGACGGTCACCTACGACACGGATGGAAATCCCGCGACTGTCAGCTACGCTGACGGCGAGGCACAGGCCGGCACGTGGGATCCGGTGGGGCGGCTCATCTCGCTCAGCGACGCCGACACGGTTATCGAACTCGGCTACAACGACGCGGATGATTTGGTCTCCGAGCGCACCCGAGGCAATAACGGCGTGGCCCTGCCGGATGTGACGCTGTCCTACACCACCGACGCAAACGGGCAACGGTTGACCAGTTCCGGACCGGGTGGGCCCTTTGGTTACGCCTACGACAGTCGCGGGCGCCTCGCTTCGCTGCGCGATGAGGCCGGCGGCGTGTTCGCGTTTGCCTATGACACCGCCACGGACCGGCTGACCGGGTTGTCCCGGCCGAACGGCATCAACGACGCGTTGAGCTATCGAGAGAACCTTCTGTCGGCGCGTAACGCGTCGATTGGCGGTTCCCTGCGCGGCCGCGCCGAGTACACGCTCGATTCGCTCGGCCGGCGAACGTCGCTCACCGATCTCGACGGCGGCCACTCGTTCGTGCACGATCTCGCCGACCGCCTCACCGTCGCAACGCACCCGGCTGCCTCCGGTCTGGCCTCGGAGTCATTCGCCTACGATCAGGTCGGTAATCGCACGTCATGGACCGGATCACCGTCAGGCTCCGGAAGCTATGACCTGGGGATGCAACTCACGACCGACGGCTCGTACGACTACGCATACGACGCGGAAGGCCGTCTCACGCAGCGTCGCGACCGCGCCACCGGGGGCATCACCCGCTATGCCTGGAGCGACGCGGGCCGTCTCACGTCGATCACTGCGCCGAACGGAGCGCCATCGACCTATCGGTACGACGCGGTCGGCCGCCGCCTCGAGGCCAAAGACAACGGCGTTGTCCGCCGGTTCGTCTACAGCGGATGGAACCTGCGCAACGAGTTCGACGGGACCAACGCCTTGCGCGCGACGTTTGTAGCGGGACTGTTCCCGGATAGCGTCTACGAGATCGTGCGTGACGGTGCCCGCTACTATCCGCTCTTTGATGGCGTTGGCAGTGTCACGACGCTGACCGACGCCACAGGTGCCGCGGTTGGCCACGTCCGCTACAGCGCGTTCGGCGTCCCCCAGTCGAGCGGCGTGACCGAGAACACGGTGTCGTTCACGGGCCATCAGTTCGATGCCGCCACCGGACTCTTCTACGCGCGTGCTCGATACTACGACCCGACGGTCGGCCGCTTTCTCAGTCAAGATCCGGAGTGGGCCGTCAATCCCTACGTCTACGCGTTCAACGCGCCGTTGACGTTCACGGATCCGACCGGCCGGGCGGCCGCGATCGAGGACGAGATCAACCGAATCAAAGGCCAGCTCGCAAACCTCAGGGCGAGCAATAAGAGAGGCGTATTCAACGACTTGATCAAGCAACTGGAAAAGCGGCTCGAGGAGCTTGCGAAAATCGAGAGGGACCAGTGGCATGGGGTCCCGCGTAGCCGGTGAGCACGACGTCGGTGCTCACTGGTTCATGCGCGCGCGGGCCGACTGCAGGCGTGATTCGCTCGGGCGGCGGGCGCCTCGGGTCTGGCTCATAATATGGCCCCATGCGCAGACTGGCAGCCTGGACTCTCGGCGCGGCCCTCTTCCTCATCTCCTTCGGCGTTCCAGATGCGCATCAGGCGCCGCCGGGGAACGACCACTTTCCTACGAAGGGCGCGTGGCAGAAGCGCGACGCCGCGCTGCTCGATCTGGAGAAGACCAAACTCGACGAAGCCGTGGCGTTTGCCATTCAGCACGAGAGCACCACGGACAAGGACCTGGCGAAATCCACCCTCGCGCAGTTCGCAAACGAAGCGCCTTATAACGCGCTGATCGGCCCCACCCAGACCCGTGCCGGCGCCAACGGCATCATCGTCCGCCACGGGTTCGTTGCCGCGGAATGGGGCGACACGAGCCGCGCCGACATGACGTTCAGCGTCACCAAGACCTTTCTGTCGACCACGGTAGGCGTGGCGTTCGATCGCGGGTTGATTAGAGGCGTCACCGATAGAGTTGCGCCATACATGCCGCAAGGCGTGGACCTGTTCACATCCGAGCACAACGCGCCCATCACCTGGGAGCACCTCCTCCGGCAGACGAGCGACTGGTCGGGCGAGCTATGGGGAAAACCGGACTGGGCCGACCGGCCCCCACGGGGCCGCACACCCGCTGAATGGAAACAGCGCGACATGCACGAGCCGGGCACGTTCTACAAGTACAACGACACGCGCATCAACGTGCTGGCGCTGGCCGCGTTATACACGTTGAAGGAGCCGCTGCCCGCCGTGCTGAAGAAGTCGATCATGGATCCCATTGGCGCGTCGGACACGTGGCACTGGGAGGCCTACGACAACGCCATCGTGGAGATCGACGGCAAGAAAATGAAGTCCGTGACCGGCGGTGGGCATTTCGGCGGCGGCATGTTCATCAACGCCTGGGACATGGCGCGTTTCGGGTATT
>AR_comb_assmDRAFT_10273204_pt1 | contig 16609 bp, 9 predicted proteins | sample ArasoioldDNA_FD_10543 | JGI IMG/M metagenome (IMG submission 10543) | reverse complement strand
GCTGCGGCGAACCGCCCTTGCCCGTAATCTCTCCCGCTGTTGTAAACGCGCTTGCTCGATTAACTGGAAAACGGTATCGCACACTGCCGTTGGTGTGTTGAGTGGTTAAGGACTCGAGGAGAGGAGAAAGACTCGCCGTAACGACATCTCAGGGCAAGGTTTCGCTCGTCAAGAATGTTGCTCGAGGCATTGAGAAAGCGTTTTTCATTACTCACTCTTTACTCTTGCTCAACCTTCCGGCGTCCTTCTTTAATTGACCACTAAGTTGAACGACTCTCTCAAGGTCTTCCCTGGCGCGTGTCAATTCTTTCGCGTCAACTGTGTTTGGAGTTTCGATGATTGGGTTGGTGACAAAGCTCTTGATCTGTCCGCAAAGTTTTATTAATCCACTTCTGATCTGCGTGTCGTCGAATTCTTCCTGCTTCTTTCCTGGAACTTCGGTAGATGGCTGCAACGCCAGAGTGCCCTGTAATCGAGTTGAGCGCTTCTTAATCTCACCTGCCGCGTCGGAAATAAAGTGATAATCAAGCGCACCTTTAGAAGCAAGGGCTCTTGCAATCTCATTGTGAAGGGTCAGGATACGCGTAAAGTCCTCCTGGGTCTGGGCCATTAGAGCTTCTTTTTGTCTCTTATCCAAAGGTGCGCGTGGCGCGGTACCAAAATTTCGCAGCTGATATTCACGGCTGCTCATCTCTTGTTGGCGGGCTCTTTCCGCGTTTGTGTGATCCTCTGGAGCACCCATGGGTTGTTGACACAAAGCTGGAGTTGAGAATGCTAGCGTCATGACGACCATGATCAGCATCATCATTGGAGGATGTGGGGTATGCTGGATGTTCATAGCAGACCTCCTGCGTTTTTTGGGGTGGAGTATAACGCTGTCCGAACCGTTAACGCACGAGTTTTGTCTCTCACGCCCTGTCTCGATTTGACCCGGTAAAAGTTCGGATCGACAACAAATTAAACCGGCAATTTTATATGTTCATCATTCACAAAATCAGGGCTTTTCTCGGGAGAAAGTCCTTGACATAAATAACATTTAGGTCGATAGTTTGGTCTGCCTCTGCAACTAAAGGTTGGCAAATATTCCTTGCAACGGTTATTGCACGAATAATACCTGCTCCCAAAATTAATTTCTCATGCTGGACAGCGGGAGTTTTATGCTTTCGGTAGATTCATTCCAGAATTACGGAAAAGAATTGATTCTTACGGCTTGATACCCATAGGTGTAGTCGACGCAGCTTCTATTTACGAGAGAAGAGCGTTCCTTTTTAAGCAATCAGTTGAATAACCCACGATTACGATCTGAGATCTGTTGCTAAGGATCTCAGATTACAGTTCTCTCATTACGGCGTAAAAAAAGCTGACTTTGACGCTGGCAATATTAGAGGAGGTTTTGCATGTCGAGACGATTTGGTTTGCAGGCGCTACTACTCGTCCTAACTTTTGGTTTGGCAATTAGCGTTCATGGTCAGTCGAGCACATCTGGAAACATTACAGGTACTCTCAGAGATCCCCAGGGCGCTGCGGTGCAGAATGTGGAAATCGTGATTACCGAACAAAAGACAAATGTCACTCGAACGGTCACAACGAACGAAGACGGTTTTTTCAACGCACCAAGTTTGCCGGCGGGCGTATACACGCTTACAGCCTCTCCCACTGGATTCAAGAAAACTGTTGCCACAAACGTAGAACTACACGTTAGTGAGAATAAAACTGTGAATCTGGATCTTCAGGTTGGACAGGTAACGGAGACCGTTACTATCACTAGCGAGTCGGCTCTCGTCGAAACGCGCAGCGGTGAGGTCAGCAGTCTTGTTTCTGAGAAGCAGGTGACGGAATTACCGCTGAATGGTCGGAACTACGCGCAGCTGGCGTTGATGGTTCCTGGAGTTTCTCCTGTCACACAAGCAGGCGCAGGCGGTGCTTTTGCCACTCGCGGCACGGGACTCGACTCCGGCGTTGACTTTTCTTCAAATGGTAATCAGTCAAATGCCAACCTGTGGACAGTTGATGGCGTCAACAATATGGACGTCGGCTCCAACCGTACTCTGCTGGTTTTCCCATCTGTCGACTCCATCCAGGAATTTCGAGTTGAACGCAATAGCTTCAGCGCTGAGTTTGGTCAGGCGCAGGGAGCAGTCATCAACTTGATCACCAAAGGCGGCTCCAATGACTTTCACGGAAGCCTTTTCGAGTTCTACCGTCATGATTCTTTAAATGCCAATAACTTTTTCCTTAATAGAGGTGGTCAGCCCAGACCAAAGCTGAAGTACAACAACTTCGGTGGCAATTTCAGCGGACCTATTATTAAGAATAAGATTTTCTTCTTCTGGTCGGAGGAGTGGCGTCGCGAGCAACGAGGCACGGTATTTTCGGCCAACACTCCCACGGCTGCCGAGAAGACAGGAAACTTTAACGGCACTCTCACAGGTCCTCTACCAACAGATCCAACAACTTGTCACCCGGAACCTGACCCTGCTCATCCAGGACAGACAATCACTGTGTGTAATCCTTTTCCAGGAAACGTCATTCCAACAAATCGATTAAGTCCTGCCGGACTCTCCTTCGTAAAACTTTTTCCCGATCCCAACGGGCCGGGCTCTCCAAACTTTGCGAGTTCAACAACGCAGCCGGTCGATACTCGTCAGGACCTAATTCGTGGCGACTGGACTATCAATGACAAGACGAACCTGATGGTCCGCTACATCAATGAGAAGTGGACGCACGGGACAGCTACGGGTAATTTCTGGGGCGACTCATCATATCCAACTATCGCTTCCGACTGGGATCAGCCAAGTCACAGCTTTGCAGTGAAATTGGCGAATACGTTTTCGTCAAACATGGTAAACGAGTTCCAGTTCTCCATCGCAGGGAACGACATCATCATTACAACAGCGCCAGACTCTGCGGCACTCGAAAGCGAAATCGCTTCAAAGATTCCAACAGTATTTCCACGTAATGACGGCGCCATCGGAGGCACCATTCCATCGCTTTTCTGGGGTGCAGGCGGCTACTCCAATATCTGGCACCAGGCGCCATGGCATAACCGCGAAGACCTCTATATTTGGAAAGATGACTTCTCTCTGGTGAGGGGCGCGCATGATCTAAAATTCGGCGCTCTCTTCAGTCACAATTTCAAGGATGAGCCGAGCGTAGGCGCCGGCGGCGGTAACCAACAAGCCACGATTCAGGGATGTGGATTGCAAACTGGTAACTGCATAGCAGACCTGCTGCTTAAAGATACAGTCCTTGTTAACTATACCGAGGTCGCTGCAACAAATATCGCAAAAGGACGCTGGCACGATTTCGAATTCTACCTGAACGACACGTGGAAGATTCATCCGAGAGTTACGCTGACGCTGGGATTGCGCTACTCGCTCTTTCCACCTGCCGTGGCAGACGACGATCGCATTTCTAACTTTTTCCCGAATCTCTTTAACGGCACTGACGTCAACACCGGCCTCGTCACACCAGATGAGGCAATCCAGATGGGACTCGGCCGCTCGACCATTAACACCTACAACAAAGGTTGGCAGCCGCGCGTTGGAGCTGCCTGGGATGTTAAAGGAGATGGGAAAACGGCTGTAAGAGTAGGATTTGGTCGCTATATGAGTCGTGCGCAGGTGATCGAAGATCTGCTTCGACTAACAGGCAATCCTCCCTGGACGACAACCGTCAGTGCAGGGTCGGGTTGGAATGGCCTCGGAGTAACTCTAGCCAATTGCCCGACTTGTCGGAGTCTCGACACTATCAACCCAGGACTGGCTACTAACGTCGCGGGAGTAGATCCAAATGCTGGATTTAATGCCGTCGATCCAAACTATCAACCACCTGAGAGCTACCAATGGAATCTGACGATCTCTCACCAGTTGTTCAAAGATACAACTCTCGAGGCGTCATACATCGGCAATCACGGACTGCACATCTGGCGCCGCAACGTAAATCATAATGACATTCCGCCCAATGTGGCTTGTCGAGGAGCGGCGTGTGATGGAAGCAGTCTACCGGCCCGAACCCAGATAGCGAATGCAGCACTTGGCGTAACGACCAACCCAGCTTTTCCCGATTTGGCAGGTCAACTAATAGCAGACAATCGCGTGTTCAGAGGCATCGGCAACGTCGTTACTGATGAGTCGACTGGTAACTCGAGCTACCATGCAATGCAGCTCTGGCTTAATCGCCGCTTTACGGATCGACTCGCCTTCCAGGCCGCATACACGTGGGGACACGCTATTTCCGACGTATCGCTCACTTCATTTACAAACGCGACCAGCGATCCATTCAACTATAAGTCAGACAAGGGTGATGCTGATCTTGATCGAAGACACACGTTTGTCGGTAATATTGTCTACGCTCTTCCAACGTTTACTAAATGGGGGAAAGCGGCCGATTTTGCTCTTAGCGACTGGCAGTTGAATGGAATCGTTTCATACTTTGGGGCCACTCCCGTTGAATTAGTTACAAACGCCAACAATTTGGGTGTCGCTTCAGCAGTTGGACAACGCCCGGATTACACGGGGGCGCCTCTCTACCTGCACACCGGTGATAAAACTCAACACTTGAACCCGGCGGCCTTTGCTATACCGGCACCAGGTCGGATCGGCACATTGGGTAAGGGCTCAGTGCGAGGAACGGCAATTAATACCGTTGACTTTTCAATGGCAAAAAATTGGAGATTCAAAGAGCGTTACAACATTCAATTCCGCTCAGAGTTCTTCAACCTCTTCAACCATACCAACTTTAACGGGTATGACCTTAATACGCCGGACTCGGGCTTTGGAACACTCAATGCAGCCCTTGCTCCACGCGAGATTCAATTCGGTCTGAAGTTTTCCTTCTGATATACTCCCCACACCTAAACCAAGACGAAGAACTGAGTTAAATCAGTTCTTCGTCTCGGCTTTTATCAAACTTCCAATTAGGTCCAGGTATAAATGTACGTGCGCGCGGCCTGCCTCCCTTTCCTAGGACTGCTTCTCTTTTTTCAGATCCAGGGCGATCTTTTTCGACGCCACTATGAAGCCGCACAAGCCCATCACCGCGCTGGTAATTTCGCCGCTGCAGAAACTGAGTTCAAGATCATCCTCGGCGAGGCGTATCACCGGCTTGGTAACGCCTATTCCGCCCAGGGTAAGTATCAACCTGCTGTCGACGTCCTCGAATTGGCGGCCATCCAATCGAATTCGCCAAACGTTCTGGTTGACCTGTCAATTGCTTCCTTCCATCTAGGACAGTTCTCGAAAGCCATTGATCCCCTTCAACGTGCCATTGCAACCGATCCCGGCAACTCAGCAGCTCACAACATGCTGGGCAAGACGTACTTCATGTTGGGCCAGTTTGATAAAGCTGGCGCTGAGTTCGAGACCACCCTGCGGCTGTCACCAGGCGATTACGATGCGGAATACACCTTAGGACTCGCTTATCTGAAGCGAAGAGATGTGGCCCAGGCAAAACAGCTATTTCAACGAATGGTTGATCGTCTCGGGAACCGTCCACAACTGCGTGTACTGATTGGTCGTGCATATCGCGAAACGGGCTACCTACAAGAATCTATCGAAGAGTTCAAAGCGGCGATCGCTCTCGATCCTCATTTTCCACGGGTGCACTACTACCTCGGACTTACTTACCTGTATAAGGATGGAGCCGCCAGAATCAATGATGCTGTCGAAGAGTTCAAGATAGAACTCGCATCTAATCCGGACGAGTACTTCGCTAATTTTTATCTGGGAATCCTGTACATAATCGATAGAAATTGGGAGCCAGCCATTGCGCTCCTGGAAAAGGCTACACAAAAACAACCAAACAATCCCGATCCATATTTTCACCTGGGCCAGGCGTATCAAGGCGCAGGCAAGCATGAACAGGCCATCGAAGTTCTGCAGAAGAGTATTTCGCTAACGCCATCGCTGGACCATAACGATTATCAGGTTACTACAGCGCACTATCGCCTTGGTCAATCGTTGATAAAAGTTGGACGCACCGCTGAAGGTGAAAAAGAGCTACAAACATCAGCCGACCTCAAGTCAAAAGGATTTAAGAATGATGAGAAGCGGGTTGGAGCCTTCCTGAACGGACAAACTCTTCCCGGCCAGGATCCAAAGACCGCCGAATTGGTAAAGGCCGAGGGTGTAATAGCCGACACGTCCGATCTCGATCCAAAAACATTGGAAAAGTTGAAATTGGACGAGGACTACTACACTAAAGTAATCGCGGCCGCCTACAACAGTATCGGATTGCTGCGTGCAGAACGACAGGACTTTAGTGAGGCGGCTAAACAGTTCGCTCTCGCCGCTAAATGGAATCCTCATCAAGAAGGACTCAATTACAACCTGGGTCTCGCTCTTTATAAATCTGAATCGTATAAAGACGCAGTGCCCCCACTCGAAGCAGCGCTTAAGGTCGATCCTTCTAACATTCCAATCAAACAGTTGTTGGGTTTGAGCTATTTCATGATCGCGGATTATGCCAAAGCGTCCGCGCTGTTGACTGAAGTGGTTGCTGTAAAAACTCAAGCTGCTGCTCTCTACTATCCCCTTGCGCTCTCGCTTATCAAAGACGGAAAAATCGACGCGGCCAACAAAGTCATCGAGCAGATGGTTGCGGTGGGTGATAAAAGTCCACAGCTTCACATTTTACTGAGTCAAGCTCAATATGAACGTGGTGAAACAGCGAAGGCGCTTGAAGAATTGCGAATTGCACTCTCGCTCGACGACAAGCTGCGACTCGCACACTTTTACACAGGCCTAATCCACTTGAAGGAAGGCAAACTTCAAGATGCTGCCCGCGAGTTTGAAAAAGAGTTGACGCTCAACCCGACCGACATGCAAGCCAAGTATCATCTGGCTTTTGTCGTTCTGGCTCAACAGCAAACTGACCGCGGCATAGGATTGATGCGGGAAGTGATTAAGGAGCGTCCAGAATTCGCAGACGCTCGGTATGAACTCGGCAAAGCGTTATTGCAAAAAGGCGACATCAAAGGAAGCGTGGACAGCCTTGAGATAGCGGCACGGCTCAAACCGGATCAAGCTCACATTCATTACCAACTTGGCCGAGCGTACATTGCGGCGGGTCGTAAGGTTGAGGGTGAAAGTCAGTTGGAGATCTCCCGTGAATTAAAAGAGAAGGCGCGCTCTAAAACGGACCAATAGACTCGAGAGAGGTTAACCACGCTTTGCCAATAAGACGATATGCCCTCATTGCGCTGCCTCTCTTCGCACTTTTATTTTGTTCCCCGCTCGGCAGTGCTCAATCCGTGAAGATCCAATTTACCGACATCACCAAATCTGCCGGAATCACGTTTAAACACGTGGCATCCCCCGACAAGAGATATATCGTGGAATCGATGAGCGGAGGCGTTGCGCTTATCGACTATGACAACGACGGAGATCTCGATATCTATCTCGTCAACGCTCTGACAGTCGATCTCGTAAAATCAAAAACTAAAACAAAGAGCGAACTCTACCGGAATGATGGCGATGGAAAATTTACTGACGTTTCCGTGAAAGCCGGGGTGAGCGATATCGGATGGGGCATGGGTGTGGCCGTCGGTGATTACAACAACGATGGCTTCGAAGACCTCTACGTTACCTGCCTTGGGCCAAACCATCTCCTGAAAAACAATGGGAATGGCACGTTTACGGATGTAACTGAAAAAGCGGGAGTCGCTGATCCCCGCTGGTCCACAGGAGCATCTTTCTTTGACTATGATCGTGATGGGGACCTGGATTTGTTTGTCGCAAACTACGTCGATTTCGACTTGAATAACCTGCCCGAATTTGGTCAGGGGAAAAGCTGCCAATATAAATCAATCCCGGTGCAGTGCGGTCCAAGAGGTCTGAAAGGCGCCGGCGACTCGCTCTACAGAAACAATGGTGACGGCACGTTCACCGATGTCAGTAAGCAGGCAGGCGTGGCCGACGAGAATGGTTTCTATGGGCTGGGTGTGATTACAAGCGACTTCGATGATGATGGTCTGATTGATATCTTTGTGGCCAACGACTCGACCCCAAATTTTCACTACCGCAACCTTGGCAATGGAACATTCAAAGAGATCGGGTTTCTTGCAGGCACTGCTGTAAATGAAAATGGCAGTGAGCAAGGCAGCATGGGTGTGACGGTTGGTGATTACGACCACGATGGAAAACTGGATCTATTCGTCACGAACTTCGACGACGAATACAATGTTCTCTACCATAACAACGGAAACAACTCCTTTACCGATCTCTCGTATGCTGCCAAAGTCGCCGCCGTGAGTTTGCCTTATGTGGGATGGGGAACCAAGTTTTTCGATTACGACAACGATGGATGGTGCGACATATTTGTGGCGAACGGTCACGTTTATCCACAGCTGCCGAGCTATCGTCAACGCCGGCTTTTACATAAAAATAATCGCGATGGAACGTTCACCGAAGTATCCGCGCAGTTCGGCGCCATGCTGACTGAAAGCCGGGCAAGCCGTGGCGTGGCGTTTGGCGACATAGACAATGATGGCGATGTCGATTTGTTGGTTACTGACCTGGATGGTCCACCCCAACTACTGCGAAACGATGGTGGCAACACCAATAATTCAATCCTTATCAAGACCGTGGGAGTAAAGAGCAATCGTAGTGGGATCGGCGCGCGCGTGAAGGTTGTTTCCGGAGACTTGATTCAAGTTGATGAGGTACGTAGCGGTGATAGCTATATCTCCCAAAGTGATCTCCGACTTCATTTCGGTCTCGAAAAGAGAACAAAGGTTGACCTCATCGAAGTGCGGTGGCCGAGCGGTCTCGTTGACAAGATTACGGGCGTTGGAGTCAATAAGATTGTGACTATCAAAGAAGGTCAAGGCAAAATCGAAGAGCGAGAGTACGCCAGAAACATTTCGCAGCGCTAGTATTGAGTTAGACGTAAAGTTGAGCGTGCCATCCGATCGCTCGCGGTGCTCATTGCTCGACAAACACCAAGATTAGAATTTTTGTGCATGCGAACACTACGGTACCGAGAGCGGAGCGACCGGATGAGACACTCAACCAACCAATCATTAGGATTTAGGCATAACGTTGAGGCTGCCATCCGGTCCATTCGTTCGCGGTACTCTAGCCATTGCTCGACAAACACCAAGAATATTTTCGGGTGCCTGTGGGCAGCTAAGTCGAGACCTCGACTGCTCAGAACACTTGCAACACTGTTTCTGGTAGGAGCGTTCTCAATCAGTCACGGAATCACGAGCGAAGCAAGTGCGTTCGCAGAATCTTTTAAACACCTCAGTAGCAGCCGCTTCGCTCCTGGTTCTGTAAAGCTGTCGATGATCCACACCAAAGCCCAAGTACCAGACCAGGTCGAAAGATTTGACAAGTTAGCAACCTTGATTCGCGACAATCATATCAAGGAGGCTGAAGCACAGCTCACCGGGATTCTGAAAGCGCAGCCGAATCATCCGGTAGCGCTGAACCTCATGGGTACGATTCGCGCCAAGCAGGGCCGCATAAAAGAGGCTGAGGACCTCTTCCTCCGGGCAATCCGGAGTGACAGTCAGTACGTGGGAGCGCGCGTTAATCTGGCCTATGTCTATCTGCTTCTGCGTGCTCCAGAAAAAGCCATCGACCAACTTAACGAGGTCATTAAACTCGAACCAGACAATGCAGATGCAATTCAGAAACTCGCTGATCTATTGCTCTCACAAAAGCGCCTGGACGATTGCATAAGTCTGATCGAGCAGCAGCGAAAGTCTCGCTCCATCTCTTCAACTTTGCTCGTCACACAGGGTGATGCCTACCAGTTGAAAGGCTCTCAGAAAGAAGCTGAAGAGGCTTATCTGGCAGCACTTGATGGCCGGCTCGATAATGGTGCTGCTCTATTTGGTCTGGCTCAGCTCTCTTACACAAAGGGCGAAACGAGAGAAACAGCCATTTACCTTAGCCGAGTTTCGACTTTGAACGCGGATGGACAGTCACCCGAGTTCCTCTACAGATTTGCTCTCCTTGCGTTGCGAGTGGGCATGATTGATGAAGCAAAATCAGCCCTTGAAAAATGCTTGAAACTCAGACCCAACGAACCGCTCTATGTACTGGCGCTGGGGATTGCGTGGTTACGACGTGGTGACATGTTCGAAGCAGAAAAGCTGTTTCGGCGCGTGATTGAACTGCAACCTAACAATTTCCAGGGACAACTTCACCTCGGGTACGTTCTCCTTAACCAGAGGAAATATCCTGAGGCGCGTGAATGGCTTGAGAAAAGTGCCAAACTCAATACTTCCATGCCTGAGGTCTTTTATTATCTCGGGCTTGTCGCCCAGGGACAGAATGATGATGCAAAGGCGATAGAGCTTTTTGAAAAGGCAGTACGCACACTTCCCTCTTACGCGTACGCTCGTATTGCGCTCGGGTCGAGCTACATGAAACTTAAAGACTATGCGCGAGCTAAGGAGCAGTTGGAGACTGCTGCGAAACTCGACCCTGACGAGCCAACAGCGCATTACAATTTAGCGTTGCTCTATGCTCGTCTAAAGGATCCCGAGCGCGCTCAGGAAGAGATGCGCATCGTAGACAAATTGAAGGCGAAGGGGATCTCGAGTGATGGAGGAGTTGTTGTTCTGCCACCAACCTCGCCTCCACCATAGAATTGTCCAGGCTCTGTGCAACTTCCGTGTTTCTCTGTCTCTCTGTGGTGGATCGACTTCGATTGAGGAAAACCACCACCCGGAGACGTCAGAGAACACAAAGGTTGCACAGAGTTTTTTTGGCAGTAGGTCAAGTTCAGCTGACATTAGGCGACCGATGCTCAAACAAAAGTCCAACTTAGCGATTGCGCTGGTGGCCGCGATCCTCGCCATCAATTCACCCTCACAGTTCGAAGCGCAAAAACCCGCAGTCAGAGCCACACGTCAAACGATTACGTTTGAAGAAATACCAGCAACAGCAAGCAAGATCAGCTGGACTCACAATAATGCTCACTCTTCAGATCGCCAATTACCTGAGACCGTAGGAGCAGGTTGCGCTTTCTTTGATTACAACAATGACGGCTGGATGGATATCTATCTCGTCAATAGTGGTCCATCTGATTTTTTCGTTCCTTCTACGCCTTTAAAAAATGCACTCTACCGCAACAATCACGACGGAACTTTCACTGACGTAACTGACGCTGCTGGCGTAGCCGGGAGACGATTCGGGATGGGAGTGGCGGCAGGCGACTTCGATGGTGACGGAAACGTCGATTTGTACGTAACTAACTACGGGTCAAATATTCTCTATCGCAATAACGGCAACGGAACCTTTACTGACGTCACCGAAAAAGCCGGTGTCTCTGCTCCCGGCTGGTCCACCTGTGCTACCTGGTTTGATTTTGATAACGATGGAAAACTGGATCTATTCGTTTCCAGCTTCGTCTTTTATGACAAGTCACAGAACCCGCTTTGCACCGACACTACCCTGAAGCTTCGTTACTATTGTGTTCCTCGTTATTTTAAGCCCCAACCATCTCGCCTCTTCCACAACCTTGGGGATGGAACCTTCCGCGATGTGAGTCGCGAATCAGGTATCGCCGACCATCCCGGCAAGTCTTTCGGAGCTGTTGCTACTGACCTAAATAACGACGGTCGTATCGATCTATTTGTCGCCAACGACACGATGCCTAACTTCCTCTTCGTTAATAAGGGTGATGGCAAATTTGAAGAGGTCGGACTTGGCGCAGGTGTGGCGTACGGACAATCCGGCAAACCTCGGTCTGGGATGGGTGTCGATGCTGCCGACTTTGACGGCGACGGATGGCAAGATCTGTTCGTCGCCAATATCGATAATGAATTCTTCAGCCTCTATCACAATGATAAGGACCTGATCTTTACAGATCAGCCGGGAGAGATCGGTCTTTCCACTCAGCTGTTAAGCGGATGGGGTCTAAAGTTCTTTGACTATGATAACGACGGTGATCCCGACCTGTTTCTTGTCAACGGACATCCTGACGACATGATCGAATCGCGCATTCCCCGGGTGAAGTACAAGGAATCAATGCTCCTGTTCGAGAACACCGGTCGGACCTTCAAAGACGTGAGTGCCAATGCCGGAGCTGTATTTGGTAAGTCATTTTCGGGTCGCGGAATGGCTGTAGGGGATTTTGACAACGACGGTGATCCGGATGTGCTGACATCAAACAACGGAGAGGCGCCATTACTACTTCGAAACGTCGGTGGCAACCGAAACAATTGGCTGGGAATTCAGCTGATTTCGTCGAAGAGCAACTCTGCGGCAGTGGGCGCTTCAATTTCGTGGAAGGCCGGCGGACTCATTCGTAGTCGACTAAAAACCGGTGGAGGCAGTTATTTGTCCTCACATGATCCAAGAGAGATCCTTGGCGTTGGTTCAGTAACTAAGATTGATTCTGTCGAGATACGCTGGCCCAGTGGCAAGGTAGATGTACTCCAGAATCCACCGATGAATACTTACATAAAGGTATTAGAAGGAGCGGGCTTAATTAAGAGTGACTGACCAGAGTCATCCAAAGATTACACAGACAATCGGGTCTGGCCCAAGGTCTCATCCGGGCGGCCTGAAAAAGTATCTGTGCAATCGGAGTAATCCGTGGATCACAAGAGCAGTGCTCTTAACTGCTTGCGGAATCATCGTTGTTGGTGGCGTTCAATTACTGTTCACCAGTACTCAGGCACAGACAGACAAACTGTTCTCGGATTGGCGTCCGAATAGCGATACAAAAGGTGCGAGGTATGTCGGAAGCAAAGCCTGTGTGGAATGTCATGCTCCTCTCGCGAAGCAATTGCTCACCCCGATGGCCCAAGCGTTAGAAACGGCGCCTGATTGCAAAATCTTGAATAGTCGCAGCCAGCTAATATTTCGCAACGGGCCGTACACTTACAAGATTTTGCGTGAAGGCAAAGATTTTATCTATTCCGTTACTGACGGCGTGAATGAAGTTAAGAAGCCGATTCTCTATTGTTTTGGCGAGGGCCATGTAGGTCAAACCTATCTTTTTCGTCACAACGATCTGCTTTACGAAACGAGAGTCAGTTATTTTCAAAAAGTGCAGGGTCTGGATTTTACGATCGGACACCGGCAGTCAGTTCCCACCTCACTTGAAGACGCTTTGGGACGCGCAATTGGCGCCGAGGAAACTCAACAATGTTTCGGTTGTCATACGACCGGAGCAGTCAATGGATTCCAGGTGAACCTTGAACAATTGCGGCCGGGTATTGGTTGTGAAGCTTGTCATGGTCCAGGTGAGAAACATCTGCTGGCCGTTAAGACTAAGAAGGCTGACGATTTACAGATTTTCAATCCAAGACGTCTGGGCTCGCATGAACTGTCGCAATCCTTTTGTGGAACCTGCCATACCAGCTTCGAGCAGGCGATGCTGCTTCCGGGCCAATCTGGAATCAACAATATTCGCTTTCAGCCTTACCGCATTTTCAACAGTCGGGGACACAACACCAATGACTCGCGAATAGCTTGTTTGGCATGTCACGATCCCCACGACAAGTTACAAAAAGAGACTTCTTATTACGACTCAAAGTGCCTCGCATGTCATCTTGCAAAACCAACGGAAAATAAGACTACCAAGCGTACTGCTGCGGCTTGTCCAATCAAGAGCAACAACTGTACGACCTGTCATATGCCTAAAGTTGAACTTACCGGCATGCACGCTCAGTTCACCGATCATTGGATTCGAATCGTTAAGCCCAACGACCCCACTCCACGATAAGGACTTTGTACTTCCGTACTTCGTACTTTGTGCTTTGTGCTTTGCGCTTTGTACTTTGTGCTTTGTACTTTGTGCTTTGTGCTTTGATTAGGGCCTTAACCCATCACCAGTCAGTACCACTACGCGGTAGCGTGTGGGCACCAAGTTCAAATTACAAAGCACAAAGTACGAAGTAGGAGGCACGAAGCTCAATAAACCTTGATCCAATGATTTCTCACTCTTGGTTTGATTGTCGTTCCATCATGGGTGGAAAAAATCACATTTGAGATTTGATTCGGCAAATGGCAATCAATGCATTTATCAGCGACATTGTGACCTTTCTTCTTATACATGCCACAGCTCTCCACCTTGTGACAGGCAAGGCACCGGGCCGAGAAGTCTGCTACCGTGCGTTGGGTAGTATGGACATTATGACAGGTCGAACACGTCATCCCAGACGATTTGAAGCAGCGGCTTCGCTCAAGGAGTGCTATCTGATTGCCATGAACATCCAGAGGATCTTCTGCCTTCGGGATCTGTAGTTGAAGGTAGTCACTCAAAGTGTTACCGACAACAAACGAGAATGTGGGCGCTTTGGTCACTCCAATCCCACCATGACATAGTCCACACAGATCCAACTGACGTTCGCGAGGCATTTTCGCCGGATTCACGATCGCCTGGTTGACTGGTTTAACTCCCGAGGCATTAAGCGCTGCGTGTTCTTCACCTGGCCCGTGACATCTTTCGCAAGACACTCCAAGCACATAGGCAGACTTTTTATACCGGTTCCCGGCATTTGGATCTGATATCGCTTCAAAGAATGATGCGTGGCACTCAAGACATCGCGGGAATACTGGACGGCTGAAGTCTAAAAATCGATCACCGTATCCCGGACTGTTAACCCAACTAGCCAGTTCGGTCCAATAAGACACCGGTAATTGATATAAGCGATCACCCTTGTCCCAGTAGAGATAGGTCTGTCCTTTTCTTCCCGAGCCAATTACCAAATCGAAGCGCTGTGACATGGAAACTGTGTCCGGAGCTGTGCCTAGCACGGCAGTTTGGAAGAAACCGTCTGGTTTAGCCTCCATCCGATACGTCAGTTCACGTTCAGCTGTCTTGAGGATGTTTCTTCCCTCAGCGAAATCACCCGCGATGGACTTACGCGTGGCTTCTTGTGACGTCAGATGGTGTGCGGTTTCTGAAAACGTCTTGTACTCCTTATGACAGGAAAGACATTTTTCATCGCCAACATATCTCGTTGGCAGAGGTCCATTACTTTTACCGGAACCGGTTGGACCATTTGTCAGAGACAAAGTAAAAATCAAGACGGCGGCGGCGGCGGAAGAGCGCAGAACTTTTCTCGTTCGGCTGGAAAGCCGAGAGGTGGTGCGCAGGTAGTATTCGTGACCGTGATCAGCAGGACTCAATTCAACCACCTGCCCGAGGAGTTCTAACGATTGAAGTGCATTGATCTCCTAGACTAGTCCGTGAGAAAAAGCAAGGCCCTGACCATCTGGTCAGGGCCGCCCAATCCAACTCGATGTTTGCCCGAATTGAGTTTGCTCTCTTACTTCCCTTGCCCGGTGAGTACTACCTGTTCATGCTTTACTGCCACTGCTTTAGCCATTGTCTCTTCACGATCAGACATTTGTACCTCGCGACCAGTGTTCGAACCCGCGGTCCAAAAAGCGGTAAGGAAGTACACGTCGTCATAACGATTAAAAACGAGGGTGCTCTTCTCTGGTGTGTCGGTGCTGCGATCGGTGGTTGTTAGGACCGCGACACTCGCGCCCTTAGTCTTGGGCTCAATTACCCATACGGTGTCGGAATCTCTTTTATTTCGCCGAATAACGTATTCGCCAGCGGGAAGAGTCTTCTCACCCACAACAAAACTGAAGGGAATATTCACTCGAGTCTCCGCGTTAGACTGTGCCAACGCGGACGAGGTCATCAAAAGTAAACCTAAACCAAACAAGGCAATCGCTCTTTGAATGTGTTTCATGGTGCTCTCCTTTAATGCACTTTTTACAGCTACTCGGACAGCACAAGCGCTGCCGTTCATCTACTAACGCGGAAAAACGGGGGCAACCGGGCCACCAATAGAAGGCTTTTAATAGAATCTTCGTCGAACCTATGGGAAAATGGACGTCCAGACCTTAGGCATCAACCAAAATCCAAGCTTTTACGCTACTTCGACAAGTGAAGATCAAAGGCGGAAATGCAGGTAAGTAAATCAAAATGAAGTCACGTTCGCTTAACAAAACAATTTGGTCAAATTTCAGAAGAATCTTTCTACTAACGACTCTGATTGGTCTGACCAACGTTCTTTATCCAGCGCAGGCGCAACAGACTAAAGAGGTCCAGAAAACTCAGGAGCAAGAAGTAGTAAAGGTCAAATCAAACCTGGTCAATATAGATGTAATTGTAAAAGACAAGAAAGGGAAATATATCTCCGACCTGAAGGCGGAAGACTTCACAATTACTGAAAATGGTGTACCTCAAAAGGTGGATTTCTTCGACGCGCCGTTATCCGGTCGCGAACGAAAAGAAACGCGTGCAGGAGTTCAAACCGAGGCATCAACGCCGCCGACCTCACCGAGAAACTATGTATCGCTGGTTTTGGATTCTCAGTCGACCGATATAACAAATCTAAAACAAGTCCGCGAAGGAATAATCAAATATGTTCGAGAACAGATAACTGAGAATGACACGGTTGCGTTGTTGTCAGTATCGAACGGTTTGCAAATGCTTCAGCCATTCACCCAGGACAAAGCAAAGCTCATCGCCGCCCTGGAACAGTTAGGTGTTAACTCAACCTCTAAAAGCTTCGAACAAAAAGATATCCGCGACAACATCAACTCACTGCGGGATCAACTAAGCACTTCTGCGACTACGCCCACCACATCTATAACTTCCCCTGCCGCTGGATCAGAAGCTG
>AR_comb_assmDRAFT_10813951_pt1 | contig 16624 bp, 21 predicted proteins | sample ArasoioldDNA_FD_10543 | JGI IMG/M metagenome (IMG submission 10543) | reverse complement strand
TGGGCACGACTTTCTTTCCGCTCGTCGCCCCTGAACATCGCGAGGCGATCAGGCGCCAGACTGCAGCACTGACGCCGGCGGCGCCCCAGTACACGGAAGAGCACCTGTCGCTCATGCCGGATGGCCGGCGCTGGCAGCAGTGGACCAACCGCGGGATATTCGATGCTAGTGGTCGTCTCGTCGAAATTCTCTCGACCGGCCGCGATATCTCAGAGAGGAAGGAGGCCGAAGAGAAGCTTCGTCAGAGCCGCATGCACCTGCTGGCATCGCAGCACATCGCACGCGTGGGAAGTTGGGAGATGGATCTCGTGTCGCTGGACGACCTGGATCGCAACCCACTGCGCTGCTCCGAGGAGTGCTTCCGGATCTTCGGGCTGGAACCCGGAGCCATCGAGCCAACGGCCCGGGTCTTCGTCGGTCTCGTACATCCCGATGATCGGGATGGGGTGCGCACCGCCGCACATCTGGCCGTCACGGAACGTTCGCTGTATTCCATCGACCACCGCATCGTCCTGGCAAGCGGCGACGAGCGTGTCCTGCATGAGCAAGCCGAGCCTGTACTCGACCCCGTAACGGGCATGCTCGTCAAGTTCGTCGGAACGACGCAGGACATCACCGATCGCGTGAGGCTCGAGGAACAGTTGCGGCAGTCTCAGAAGATGCAGGCGATCGGTCAGCTGGCCGGTGGCATCGCGCACGACTTCAACAATCTGCTCACCGTCATCAACGGTCATGTGGAGATGATGCTCGAACATCTCGCCGTGGAGGATCCGCTGCGTGGCGATCTAACCTCGATTCGCGATGCCGGTCAGCGCGCGGCGTTACTGACGCGCCAATTGCTGCTATTCAGCAGGAAAGCGGTGCTCGAACCGCGCGTGCTGAACTGCAGCGATGTCGTGCAACGGACGAGCCAGATGCTACGGCGGCTAATACGCGAGGAGATCGACATCTCGATCGTGCTGAGCCGCTCGCTCGATCGTGTGAAAGCCGATCCCAGTCAAATCGAGCAGGTCATCATGAACCTGTCGCTGAACGCGTGTGATGCGATGCCGCGGGGCGGACGGCTGACGATCGAGACTCGAAACGTCGACGTCGATGCCGACTTCTGCCGTGAGCACCCGGAGGGCACTCCCGGTCGCTACGTGCAGCTGGTCGTGAGCGACACGGGGTTCGGGATGCCGCCGCACGTGAAGGCGCATCTCTTCGAGCCATTCTTCACCACGAAGGGACCCGGGCGGGGCACCGGCCTGGGACTGGCGACCGTCTACGGCATCGTTCGTGAGCGCGGCGGCTTGGTCACCGTTTCGAGCGAGCTGAACGTGGGAACGACCGTCAACGTATTCCTGCCGGCGATCGACGGCCTGGATCCCGCGATGACGGCGGACGCCGCCGCACATGCACCTCTGCGCGGGAACGAGACCGTGCTCGTGGTCGAGGACGATCCTGGCGTTCGAACCATTACGACGCTCGCACTAAAGAGCTACGGTTACAACGTGCTGGAAGCGAGCGATGGCGCGGCCGCGCTGCGAGTGAGCACCGATCGCGAGGCCATCGATCTCCTCGTCACCGACGTGGTGATGCCGGAGATGAGCGGGCGCGCGCTGGCCGACGCGGTCCTCCGCGCCCGACCGCGCTGTCGGGTCCTGTTCATGAGCGGATATAACGAGGAGATGCTGGCGGATCGCGCGACGGACAAGAGCGAGGCCGACGCCTTCATCCAGAAGCCGTTCACACCGCTCGCGCTGGCGACAAAGGTCCGCGAGATCCTGGACCGTCGCTCATGAACGTCGGATAGGCCTCTATCAATAGAGGAAGGGGCAGTCGCCGGGGAGCTGGATGCACTGTTCGGCCCCCTCCCCATTGGCGTGACGCGGCCCCGGAACGGGCCACGTCACGAACCGAGGTCAGGCCGCGGTCTTTCCTTTTGCGGTTCACCTTCCGCAATCTCGACCCGGCGTGGCGCCGCGACCACCGCCGCGGGCGGCAGCGGAACAACGAGTTCGAGAACTCCATTGTTGAAAGTGGCCTTGATCTCGGCGGTGTTCACTCCCACCGGCAAGGGCACCGTGCGGACGAACTTCCCATATGTCCGTTCGGTCCTGTACCAGTTGTGATTCTTCTTCTCCTCCTCGCGTTTACGTTCGCCCGTTACGGTCAGACCCTCTTCGTTGACCGTCACGGTGATCTCCTCCTTCTTCAAACCCGGAAGCTCGAATCGCGCAATCAGACGCCCCTCCTTTTCGAAGACTTCGAGCGTCGGGATCCATTCGAACTCGCCAAATTCATTTGCGGGAGTTGCCAACGGTGCCCATCCTTCCTCGAAGATCGATCGAAGTCACCTCCAGGGTGTGGCCATCATGGAGGAAACAATCGGTGAGGATGGTGACGTGATGGAGGTGAGACTCCTGAGGTCCGCGCATTCGTTGCGCGTTCCATTCATCCTCACCGTCACTTGTCGTTCTCTTTGGAAGCTCCGAAGTGGAAGGAGGGTCATGACCAAGGGCTCCTCATCGGGTCTGCGTCTGCGGATTCGTGTGCAGCCAAGGCGCTTATCTCGCACCTCGAACTCTCGTCGGTATCAGCGCGAAGAATTCGGCAATGTGCTTTTGCGGGACCGAGTCGTTGTCCGCGAATACCAACAGCGCCGGCATCGGCAGCCGTGCGATCTCGGCGGAACCTTGCCGCGACAACTCTCGATCCAGCTCCGGACAAATACGGACAGTGGCAGGTTAATGTTAACAATTCGTTAACGTTGTAAAAAATGTTAAGCGCGAGTATGATTCCGCCGCTTCGATGGCTGAGCTTGTCTGTCAACGCAGTGACGGGTCCATCACGTCCGGTCAGTTCGTCGGGGTTGTCTCTATCGCGACCACGGTCTTGATCGCCGCGCCGTTGGTCGGGTGGCCACCGGTGGTGCGACTACCAGCCATCCTGGTGCCCGCGCTCGCCCTGGGACTCGCTGTGCAGCGACCGTGGCAATGGAATCGATCATCCTGGGAGAGATTCGACGCGTGGATTCCGTCGAATCGCAGCCTCATGTGGGGAACTCTGGGGCTGACGCTGTTGTTGTCCTGGATCGTGTTCACACGGTTCCACTCCGGGGGCATCAACGGCGGTGACTTCACGGTGTACTACGACCGGCCGTGCGTTCAAACGTTACGTGGTCGCCCATTGCTGGTCGAGACAGCGGATTTCCCAAAGTTCTCACATATGAGCGCGATCGGGCACCATGCCTACTGGAGCCTGTTTCCGCTCTGCGGGTTATATGCGTTCGGCGCCTCGCCGCTGTGGCTGCTTGCGGTCTCGGTCGTTGCGGTCGTGGCGGGCGCGGTGTACATCGTGCGCATCGTGCGTGCCCTCGGAGGCGGCGGATTACTGGCGGTCACGTCCGGACTGGCCTTCGCGCTCAACGACAACACGGCTCGGGCGCTCAATTTCGGATTTCATCCCGAAGTGCTCTACGCCTGGTGCATTCCGTGGCTGCTGCACGCCGGGTTACAGAAAAATCGCTACTCGTTTATCGCTGCGGTGCTCGCGTGCGTGTCCGTCAAGGAAGACGCCATCTTGCCGCTTGTTGCCGTGTCGATTGCGCTGGGGCTTCACCGCTTCCGCACGATGAATGCCGTCGACCGCGTGATTTTCCTAGCGACCCCTCCTCTTCTTGGTCTTGCAAATCTTGCGTTGTTCTGGGGCTACATCGCGCCCAGGCTGACTCCTGATGGTGAGTTGGTGTACGCGGCGTTCTGGGCTGACTACGGTTCCCCTCCGCTGCGAGCACTTCCCGGAATGCTCACCGCTCCATGGCGGGTCTTTGGCGACATCCTGACGTCCGGCTTTCTCCGGCTCGTCATCCTTCCAACGCTGTTTCTGTCGTTCATTGGCTGGCGATGGATGCTCGCGATGGCTCCGATGGTCGCGGTGTACGCGACCGCGAGCGATCTCCAACTGCGCGGCTTTGGGATCTATTACGCCATCGTCCTGGTGCCGTTTCTCACGGTTGCGGGCTCGATCGGCGCAATGAAGCTGTCTCTGCGCATCATGAGGGACAGTTGCTACGGCCGGATAGCGGCGTCAACGCTCATTCTGGCGGGCGCGCTGCTCGTCGGCAGTGGCAACGGGGGATACAGTTTGCAGCCGTGGAGAAGCGAGATCGCGGCCGTGCCCGAAGCCCTGACGCATCTTGCCGGCGAGCGCGTAGTCCTGGTCCAGAGCAGTCTCTATCCACACACCGGCTACGACAGACGGATACAACTCCTCACGCCGAGCACACTCCGTGATCCCACGCACGCGGGCGCCGCGGTTCTGGTCGCCCCCGCGATGGGCACGTATCCGTTTGAGATCGATGACATCCTGAGGATTAGCCAGCTGCCGACCATTCATGCAATACGTGGTCTTATTGCGGTGCGCATCCCAGCGCAGCCAGGAGCGTTCGATCCAATCCCTCCAGCCAGTCCGGGAGTAGAAGTTCGCTGACGGCCTCCGTTGGGCGTTCAGCATCCCATGGATTTCGACGATGTCGTCTGATGGGCCAGAGAATTCAACCGGTCTTCATGAACGCATCACCGATCCGACATCGCCCAGGTCGCACCGCCGGCGGCTCGCACGATCTTCCTGGCGGGGTCGACATGCACGCCGCGCATACCTGAAAGGTCAACGACCACGCCGCCATCGTTCATCGCATTGCCGGCTACGTTGTGGCCTCCACCGCGAATCGACAACAGAAGGCCTCGCTCGCGGGCAAAGTTGACGGTCTCCACGACGTCGGCCGTGCCCGAGCACCGCACGATCAGGGCCGGGCGGCGATCAATCAGGCCATTCTGAATTCGACGCGCGTCGTCATACTCTCCGTGGTCAGCATCAAAGACGTGACCCCGGATGCGGCTTCGAAAGTCCTGAATCGTCGTCGTGTCGAGTACGCGGGCGGGATCCTGGGTCGACATTGGCCTCTTGCCTCCAGCGTCGAACCCCAGATTCTAAACGCGGATCGTCGAACGACGTCACCGAAATCGCACGTCCTGGAACCGGCGGGACGTCGCCCGCGGTCCTACGACGCATCAGTCCGGCTTGGTGTCGAGCCCTTCGGCCAGCCGGCGCGCGAAGTCGATCGACGAGGTGCGAGGGTGACTGGTGCGATGAACCTCCAGTGCCCACCGCGCCCGCTCGACGCGGCGAACAAGCTCACGGGTCTCCTGATATGCCGCCGGCCGTTCGGCAAAATCGAGCGCATCGATACGGACGCGGCCGAGGCGAACGGCTGCCGGCACACGTCGATGGCAGGCGCAGGCCGCCCTGTCGGAAGCGAGTCCACAGTGCGCCCTCGTGAACACTTCGATCGCCGCGCGCGCATGCTGGAGGCGCTTGCGAAACAACGCTGCGGATGTTCCGAGCGCTTCGGCGGCCTCCGGGCCCGAGAGATCCAGGATCTCGCCAAGGGCGTAGGCGAGACGATGTGGCCGGTCGAGACACTGGAGCATGCCGAGCGTGCAGCCGATCTTCACTTCCTCGATGAGCAGCGATCGCTCGACATCAGCAGGCCCCTCCGACGACAGGCCCTCGAGCAGGTCGTCGGCGAATCCCTGAAAGGTCAGATTCATGCGTTCGATCGGACTCTTCTTCGCGTCGAGGATGTAGTTGGCGGCGATGCGATAGACCCACGTCTTGATCCTGCTGCGGAAGTCGAATTGCGCGAGCCGCGTCACGACGCGGACCAGGATCTCCTGTGTCGCATCCTCAGCGTCCTCGCGGTTCCACAGCATACGCAGAGCCAAGCCATAGACGTCACCTTGCAACTCCCTGACTAGGCTCTCCAGCGCGTCTCGATCGCCCTCGAGGGCGAGTCGGGCGACATCTTCGAGTCGCGTCGGCGGCATCACTGTTCCATCAACGACTTGAGCGTCGCGAGTTCGGACCGCAACTGAATACGTTGAGCCTCCAGCGCGCCCTCGACGTGTTCCAGCGCGACCGGCGGGGCGTGCAGCACGAAGGTGTAGATGCACGTTCCGCGGGTCGTCTCGGTCACCCGAGACTGCGCGAGGCCAATGCTTCCGTCCGGGAACGTGAGGTGCCAGTCTACCGTTCCCGTGTCGGAGTCTGCCGACACACCGAGACCGACATCGACCGCTCCCGAAGGCGTCTCGAGACGGGCGCGACCGTCTCCGGCGGAGGCGAAGGCATGGGCCCAGTGCGGCAAGTTGGCGGGCTGTTTCAGGAACTCGAACACTTTGACACGGGGGGCCACGATCTCAATTCCCTGGACATCGAACATCTGCATGGTCGGCCTCCTCCCATCGCGCAATGGCGCATCTGTTTCTTTTGACGAGCAGGAGGTCAGGTGTGTGAACGCCTATCGATCGCGACCTGCGGTCAACTCGTGTGACCACGGGGATCGACCTGAATCTCACGAAGACTCTTCATGGCCTTGCGCCAGAGCTCATGAAAGCCCTCCGCGAGACTATCCGCGAGCTCACGGTCTCGCACGAGCAACGACGCAAACCGACCTTCCTTGACGAAGGGATGATCAAGCGGCAGCACCACGGTGTCGTCGTCGACGACGTGGAACGGATGGCCCAGCTCCCCGGAGTAGCGGACGCCCGTCACCTGCCGTAGATCGTGGCGATGTGTCTTCAGGAACTCCACGAGCTGAGCCGCGCTCTGGTACGAGAACCCGAAGACGACGCGGTGCTCCACACCATGATCGGCGGCGTTCTTGGCGATTCGCCTCAGGATCGGAAACCCTCCCTTGATGGCGGTGTCGATGGCCATGAGATCGCCGGCTTCCAAGTACGACAAGATGCGCTTCCTCGCCGCTGCCAGCGGAACGAGATGCCGTCGAATGTGGCCGTCTACCCCCAGCGCCAGGTCGAGAAATGGATGCCGCCCTCGGGCGCGCGATCGCAGGCCGGTGAACAGCGCCTGCAGCTCCGGCGCCTGTGCGGCGAACCGTTCGGAGCGTTCCCGCACGATTTCGACAATCCGGGCCACCATGACGTCTGAGGGCAGGGCGGCGAACATCTTCGGACGCGTCGGCTGGACCTGCACGAGCCCCAGTCCCGCCAGTTTCTCCATCGCCAGGTAGATCTTTGAGGTGGGGACGCTGCCCTCGCGGCACAGCGTCGCGGCGTCGGCGACGCCGCACAGCATGAGCGCCATCAAGGCCTTTCGCTCGTAGAGCGTCAGCCCTACCTGTTCGAGCTGCTCCGGATCCGCGAGACGCATGCTCGGATTATCTACTCCTGTCAGTAGTTGAATCCAGCGCGGCGAGCGTTGCACAGTGGTGGAGCGCAAGGAGGAAGACGTGAGTCAATCCGTTTCAGGACGCGTAATGCCGATGATCACGGTACGGTCAGTCGACGCCATCAGGAACTTCTACGTCGACACGCTGGGCTTCCACCATGTCATGGGGATGGTGGGCAAGGACGGGCAGCTTGACTTCTGTACCGTCGTGATGGGCGAGGCTCGCATCATGTTCATGCGGGCGCCAGGTGAGTCGCAAGGGCCGGCGAGCAAGCAGCCGGTCGAGATCTATCTCGAAGTCGAGGATGTCGACGCCTTGCACAACCGCCTCAAGAAGAACGGCGTCGCAATCAGCGATCCGCTCACGCTGCAGTGGTGGGGCGACCGCACGTTCAAGGTGCTCGATCCGAACGGCTACGAAATCTGGTTCTACACGAACGTCGCGGAGCCGACGCCGCCACAGGGCGCGAAGCTCGTCTGAGCCGGCGGTTGGGAGCACGGTCATGCGAATCGCCGATGCCTTTATCGACGAGCTCACGTTAGAAGCCGCGACCACGAAGCGCGTATTGGAGCGAGTCCCCGAAGCCCGCCTCGGATGGCAGCCGCACCAGAAATCGATGTCACTGGGACAGCTGGCGTTGCACGTGGCGACCTTGCCAGGTCTCGTGACGCAGTTCCTGTCGGGCGATGCCTTGGACTTCGACGCCGTACCGAAAGCAGCGCCGATGATTGCGACACACGCTGACCTTCTGGCGGCGTTCACGGCGAGCACGGAACAGGCGCGGTCGTACCTCGCCGATCTCAGCGACGAGCGCGCGACATCCATTTGGCGCCTTGTGGCCGGCGAGCGTCCCCTCATGGCTGCGTCGCGGACCGCGATGCTGCGTTCGCTCCTGTTCAATCACTGGTATCACCATCGTGGCCAGCTGCTGGTCTACCTGCGCCTGCTCGATGTGCCGGTGCCTTCGGTGTACGGTCCGACCGCGGACGAGAACCCGTTTGCCGCTGTGTGACGGGTCGTTTGGGTCGAACATCAATGGTCACGGGGGAGAAGGATGAGCGCGAGAGGGAGAATGCCATGGCGGATGTGAACGCAGCCCTTGCGGCGAGCAGACAAGCCATTGAGCAGATGATCGTGGCGGGCGAACGCTGTGGTCCGGCGTGGACCTCACCGCGCGCGCCCGGGAAGTGGTCGCCCAGTCAGATCGTGGAACACGTCGCGCGCTCCCTGGAGGAGTCCGCAAACATGGCGGCGGGCCGGCCGTCGAAGTTTCCCAAGCTGCCGGCCGTGGTGCACCCCATCGTCCGTGGCCTGCTGTTCAATCGAGTGCTGCGGAAGGGCGCGTTCCCCAAGGTGAAGACGAACAAAGCGATGAACCCCACAGCCGGCCCTGCGACGGCTGCCGAAGGCCGTGCTCGACTCGAGACTGCGCACCGGCAGTTCGACGAGGCGTGCCGGCAGCTCACGTCCCAGGGCACTCGAATGCGCACCACGATTTTTGGCGCCGTTCCGGTCGAGGACTACGTGCGGTTCATGGAACTCCACACCCGTCACCACGGCAAGCAAATGGCGACGCACTCGTAGCGGCATCCCTGTCTCATGGCGTACGATGAACGACTCGCCAATCGCATCCGCCGCGCGTTTGGCGACGACGGCAACGTCACCGAGCGCAAGATGTTCGGCGGCCTGGCGTTTCTCTGGCGCGGCCGGATGTCCTGCGGCATCGTCGGCGGCGACCTGATGGTACGGGTCCCGCTCGATGAGTTCGATGCAACGCTGCGGAAGCCACACGTCCGGCCGATGGACTTCACAAGACGGCCGCTCAAGGGATTCGTGTACGTGTCGCCGTCAGGATTTCGCACGGCGACCGCGCTCGCAGCCTGGGTGTCGCGCGGCAGGCGGGCTGCCAAGGCAAAGGAAGTGGCGCCGAGCCGCACACAGAATCCGCGACATCGACGGATGACTCGGGCCGGCGCGCTGCGTCACGTGCTCGCCGGATGTCATAACGCCGCGTTGCACGAAGGAAGAGGACCAGTCCCAGCAGCCGAGGGTCTTCGCTCTTTGTTACGCTCGCTCAGCGGCCACGATGGCTTGCGCCACTTGGCGGAAATCAGGAGCCGTGATGTCAGGCTGCGGACCGAGAGGATAGAGAACCTTTCCCGGCCTGGCTACAAACGCAGCGGCGCATCCTGCGCGAAGCGCCCCGACGACGTCCCACGCGTGCGCGGCGACGAGACGCAGCTGACCGATTGGAACCTCGAGCGCCTCGGCGACGGAGCGGTACGCTTCGGGAGCCGGCTTGAACCGGCGGACGGTGTCGACGGAGAACGATCGTTCGAAGGACGACGCGAGGCCGGCGTTCGCGAGCTGCTGCAGGACAGCTGCTGGAGCAGAGTTGGTCAGTGTGACCAGGCGCAGGCCGGCATCGCGCATGATCTGGAGACCGTCGCGCACGTCGGCGTGTGCTGGAAGCCTCAGCATGCCCTGCAGAATGCGCGCGCCATTTTCAGGCGATACCGACACATTGCGGGCCGTCGCCGTCATATCAAGCGCGGCGCCGGCAATGCTCGCGAAATCCGTGTAAGGGCCCGCCAACGTCGCGACTTCGGAGTACAGCAGGACGGTGGCGAACCACTCCTGTAGGACGCGCGCGTCGCCGAACACCTCCTTGAAAGCAGGCTCAAGCGCTGCGACATCAAGCAGGGTCTCGTTCACATCACAGACAATGACGCGAGGCATGCGGCGACCTCCCTGTGTCGCGGGGACTCCGTCAGTGACTCCAGCCGCGTGCGCGGCGCCGGCTAATGCAGCCTGTAGGAACAGGCGCCTGCTGACCACGGCTTCATTTCGGCACAGTCGCGCGTTCAGTGTCCAGTGGCCGCAGCTTCACAGTGTAGGAGACGGCAATCGACCGCGGCGTGAAACACAGCCGATAGTCGCAGGTCTGATTCGGTTGGTCATTTCAATCGTGTCTCCAGCGTCCTCCAGGCAATGAGACCACGGCCGACGTATGCCAGTACCGCGACGACCAGCGCCGTGGTCACCCCATGCCACAGGAGGACGGTTATAGTGAACGCGTGCGAGCGTGACACGCACGCTTCGAGGTTCGCGACCGAGAACGCGGCGACGCCGGCGAGCAGGCTGCTGATGAGTGGTGTTAACGGCGCACCGCGGCGGAGCATCGCAACACCGAGTGCCCAGAGCAGTGTCCCGCCCAACGAGATTGAGGCGACACACGGCCAATCGGTCTCGCGGCCGATCCCGAGCGTCCCTTGCAACCGCACATCGACGATGCAGCCCCAGAGGAGCGAGGCCATGACCAGCATTCCCGGGACGAGTGGGACTCCGAGCACACGCCGGTCGGCGGCTGGAACGACTGAGGCGAACGCGGCAACGGAAGCGGAAGCGGCCGTCACGATGAGCGCGCCTTGTTGAAGGATGTTCGCGCCTGCGCCGTCGAGCGAGCGTCCACGTGCCCACGCGAAGAGTACAACTCCGCAGAGATACGCCGCGGCACATGCAAGCCACCCTGCCGCACGCCTCCATGGCGCCGCCAGCGGCTTGACGGGTCCGAGATCGTTCCCGAGGCGTTCGATCAGATCCTCAGTCTTCATCGCTCGCCACACCAAGAATGCGTCGCAGTGACACAATCGCTCTATGCGTCGCGACCTTCAGGGCGCTGACACTCGTCCCCGTCGCCACTGAGGCCTCCTTCAAAGACATCTCCTGAAGCTTGAGCAACTCGATGGCCTGGCGCTGACCGGCCGGAAGCGCCCGGATCGCGTGGCTTAGTGCCTCTAAATCTCCTGGGCCCTCATAGAGGGTATTCGTCACGGTCTCGCCAAAGGTTACCTGCAGATCGTCAACCTGCAATTCGTGTGCATGCTTGCGGCCGTATCGCCGTGCCGCGTCGGCCAGCCTGTTGCGGACGATGGCCAGCAGCCAGGGCATGAATGGTCGTGACGGATCATACGTGGCGAGCACCGAGTGCACCGACAGCAGGACGTCCTGTACGAGATCCTCGGTATCCGCGACGTCGAGAAAGCCACGGCGCGCACGCACGATTCGCCGAATTCGAGGCGTTACAGCGGTGAGCAGGGCGCGATAGGCGTCCGCGTCGCCTGCCTGAGCCGCGCGCATCAGGAGCCTCAGCTGCTCATCGAGGAGATCCGCGGCGCTCATCCGATCGCCATCGTAACCTTTCGCAGGGGTCCACCGAATCCTTCTGTGACGGCAAACGCCGTTGTGACGTCACTCACGACGTCGTCCATCACAGGAGGAGTCCCTCATGAACGCTCGGTACATCGTGGCCTCGGCGCTCGCGGCGGTTATCGTCGCACCGGCTGCCCTCTCGGCGCAGAAGCCCGCACCGGCCCCGTCCTTCAAGGCCGAGAAGTGCTACGGCATTGCGAAGGCGGGCAAGAACGATTGCGCATCCACTGGCAACAACTCGTGCGGCGGGAGCTCGAAGGTCAACGCGGATCCGAAAGCCTGGATCTATGTGCCCGCCGGCTATTGCGAGCGCATTGTCGGCGGCAACTTGCAGCCCAAGTAGCGAGGAGAGAACGTGGCCACCACACGTGATTGGCACGATCTCACGGCCGAACGATCCGGCATCGGCCTGCGGCTTCCGCACCTGGCGGAGGTGGTGGCCACCCGACCTCCGGTGGGGTGGTTCGAGATCCACCCTGAGAACTTTCTGGCCAACCCTCATGCGACCGAGCTGCTGCTCGATCTCGCGCGCGATTACCCCATTTCAATCCACACGGTCGGCGTCTCGGTCGGCAGTGCACATGGACTCGATGCTGCCCATCTGGAGCGTTTCGCGAGACTTGTCGAACGCGTGAATCCGTTCTTGGTGTCGGGACATCTCGCGTGGTCGACGGCGCACGGTCAGTACCTGAATGACCTGTTGCCGCTGCCCTATACCGACGAGACGTTACGGTTGGTCGCGGACCAGCTCGCGCGAGTGGAAGACAGGCTGGGTCGCAGATACCTCCTGGAGAACCCGTCCACGTACGTGGGCTTTGCACACTCGACGATGACGGAAGTCGAGTTCCTGAACGAACTCGTGTCTCGGACGGGATGTCGGCTGCTGTGCGACGTCAGCAACGTCTTCGTCAGCGGCCACAACATGGGGCACGACCCGTATGCGTACATCGATCAATTGCTGTCTACTGCCGTGGGAGAGCTGCACCTTGGGGGCTTCACGCCAGAAGAGGACGAGGCAAGACCAGGAGAGACGGTGTTGATCGATACGCACGCCGAGCGAATCAGCGACTCGGTCTGGCCACTCTATGCGCACGCACTACGTCGGCTCGGCGACTCCCCGACGCTCATCGAATGGGATAACGACCTGCCAACCCTAAGGCAGCTCGTCGGTGAAGCGGCGCGTGCCGAGGACGTGCGCTCGCGCGCGCGCGAGGTGGATCGTGCTGCTTGCTGATCTCCAGGAAGACATCGGCGCCGCGGTCGTCGATAGCGCGATCCCAGGCTGTGCCAGTCTGCTCGTCGGTGGTGACGATCCAACGCGCCGCTTTGCGATCCACAGTCGTCACTACGCAGCAAGCCTCGCACGTTCACTCGTCGAGCGATTCGCTGCCACGGTGTGGTTGGCTGGCTCCGAGCTCGTAACACATGCCGCGATGGAATTCGTCCGCGAGCATCCGCCGACGCGGCCTTGCATGGCCGAGTATGGCGAGGGGTTTCCGGCGTACCTCGCGTCATGCGGCGGGACGAGGCTGCCGTACCTCGGACAATTCGCAACGATGGATTGGCACCTTGGCCGGATGGCCATCGCTGTCGACACCGCACCTCTTCAGACACTCGCCGATGGTGATCCGGCGCGACTTGCCGGCGCCAGGTTGGCTCTCCAGCCGGGCACGGAGTACGTGGCGCTCGATTGGTCGCTCGACGAATTGATCACGTTCTACCTGTCTGGCCAGGCTCCGGATCGTTACGTACTGCGGAACGAGACCGTGTGGCTGGAGCTGCGCGGCTGTCGGGGGGAGCTATGGTTGAACCGGCTGACCAGGGGTGACTACGTGTTCCGACAGGCCGTCGCGGATGGGAGCACGCTGGGTCGCGCCGCACAACTCGCGGTCGGGGCTGATGACGGCTTCGAGCCTGGACGCGCCATGCTGGCGATGCTGCACGCGGGTCTTGTCACCGAGGTCGTGCAGGCGAGAGGCGACGAGTCATGATGCTCCAGAAGCTGGACGCGATGCGTGCATTGTTGGCGCGGTTTCCTCTGTCGGTCATTCTGTTGGCGGGACGGATCGGTGTGGGCGCGACGTTCTTCAAAGCGGGACTGCTGAAGTACAACTCGTGGGAGTTCACGGTCAAGCTGTTCGAGGACGAATATCGCGTGCCGTTGCTGGACCCGGCGGTGGCTGCGCGCATGGCCATGATCCAGGAGTTGACGATTCCGATCCTGCTCTTCCTCGGCTTGGGGACGCGGATCGCGACCGTGCCGCTGCTCGGGATGATTGCGGTCATCCAGACGTTCGTGTATCCGAACGCGTACAACGATCATCTCGTGTGGGGCTCGATTCTCGTCTTGGTGCTGACGCGCGGGCCGGGCGTCTTTTCCCTCGACTACCTGATCGGACGAGCGGCAACCAAGCGCAGTGGGGACGTGCCGTCCTTTGCCGCGACGCCGAAGTGAGCGAGCGGTAACCGATGGTTCCGGTTCAGGGAGACGGTTGGACACAGGAGTGATCTGTAGAGGAATCACTCAATGCCGAACACTGCTTGATTTGTTCGCGAGAGATTGGCTGGACTACAAGACCCCACGATCCCGCGCAAGCTGATTAAGCTCCGATTGGCTTCTCGATAGCCACACCGACTCCGCTGTCATGTCGCGATGTCGGCGTGCACTGGGACGGGCCTTCCCATCATCGAAATGGCCGCCGCCTGACCTCTGGTCAGCTTATTGCCTGAGCGGGGACCATCGAACGTCAGCTACTGAAACAGCGTCGTCCAGACCATGAAAGCAGGATGGCGACGACGATTGCAGCGTTCACATGGCCGGTCCGCCTGCCCCACCAAGTGTTCGAAAGCCATGAGCCGTACTTGCTTGTCATCGTGCGATTATTCTAGCCCCGTCTGGCAGTCGTTGTGCGAGTGTCTTCGACGGGTAAGCTCTTGCCATGTCACCTGCAAACGTTGCTGGCTGGAGTGTTGTCGCGAACTGTTTGTTTGGGACGGATTGTTCAAGCTCCGACGCTTACGACTCAACAGAGCTGAACGCGGACCGGCAGAAGAGCAAGCGCGCACCCATGACGCGCTTCAACCTCGCACAGGGAGCCCATGATGGACGAGAGTGATCTCCCGGTTCTGATCTTCAGGGGTGGCCTACACTCGGACGTGATCTCGTTGCGCGCCGTCCTGGACGCCAACGAGATCGAGACCTCGCGACAAACGTCAATGCTCGCCGGCATGGGTGGTTCGCTACTCTACGTGAGAAAGCGCGACGAGATCCGGGCGCGCACGCTGATGGAGTTTCTGCGCGAAGGGCAACGCCCCACGTAAGGACGCGAGGATGAGGGTGCTCTCCAACCACCCCGTCATAGTGTTCAAGTCGTTGTCTTGCGACCCACGCACCATACTTGGGTGGCTGGTCGCTGTCATGAGACTGCGACACGAGACGAACACCCTCATGTGTCGGATCACAAGCGTGGTCGCCCAGGCGTGAGCTACGCGCTCGCGAAAGTCGAACAGCGCAGCGAAATCTTCTGGCGTATTCCGGAATGGACGTCCGCGCAGTCGGGTTCTATAGTTCTCGGAGATGGACTACGAGTCGTCACGGCCAACGCCGAGGAAAAGAGGGAGAACGGAGGTCAAATGCCCATCTTCTACTCGCCACAGACCGGCATCTGTGCCAACTGCGATCAGCACTGGACAGTCAGTTTTCCTGCGTTCGACGTCTACTGCCCGCAGTGCCACGCCCTCGTGAGGCGCATCGGCGGCTTCGATCGGATCAGCGGAGCGCGCGATGAAATGAACGCAGTGCCTGCATCATCGTTTCCTGCACAACATCCTCGGCATCAGCGCGACTCCGCTCGAACCACATGGCGAGGCGGAAAAGGCGGTCTGCATGCGGCAAGACCTCTCCCTCGAACGCAGCCCGGGTGTCGGAGTCGTTGCGCGACGCGGCCTGTTTCGCCATCGATCTGCAAACTCAGCACACATCGAGAACGGGCCACGCCGTCGAGCGCCCTCCCGATGCCTCAATCACCTCACGGTGCCGAAATATTCCGCGTCACGAACGCGGCTGGCCCGCGAGTGTTTGATGCCTCTCCGACCGAGAAGTTTCACGTGATTCTCCGGACACGATGGCTTCGTGCGCGCGCGAGAGGCTCGGCCCGTCAGGGGACGGCACGGGGAAACTGTTTCAATTCAGCACGAAATCAACAAGCCCATTCAGATCGATGACTGTCCGATCTGGGTGCACGCCCAACTCCTCGACGGGGTGATTGAACCGGTTCACCCAGACGGTTGGATACCGAACGACTTCGCCCCAGCTGATACGCGCGTGGATCCGGCTTATACGTGTGATTCGCGTCCGTGCTGACGAGCGCGTCGAAGAGGGGCGCCAGGCCCGCATGCTCAGCGTTCGCTCGAAGCATCGTCGGGGTGAAGTTCGCGATCGTGATCACTCGGACGTGTGCCTCGCGGAGCCGATGTAGGGCAACTGCGGTGTCGGGCCACGGCGTGAGATGCAGATACGCGTCGAGGAGCTGGTGCCTCTGTGCTGCGGTCAGTTCAAGGCAGGGCGTGCAGTGTACGCGAGCGCATCGCTGGTGATGACGCTGAAATCGACATAGCGACCGTTGATCGACCTCAACCAGCTGTACTCAAACTGTCGCGTCCGCCACAGGTTGGTGAATTCTCGTCCCTTCCCGGGAGCAATTCGATCGACAGTCACCACCACGGAATCGGGATTGAACAGCACGAAATAGTCGAACGCGACAGCCGCATACCGGTGTTGGACGCCGTGCTCGACTGAGACCGGTGAATGCTCGATCGATTGTGATGCATTCGCGAGGGCGCTACCGATCACGACCGCAAGACACCCGAGAACAGTCCGCATAGGGAACGCCCCAGTTGACTCACGGCAGTTTTGCAGCCAGGACGTCGATTCGCTCGATCGACGGTGGGGCGGCGAGCAGGGTCGACGCGTGTTCGCCGAGCGCGGCGGCAATGCGGCCCGCAAGGTGCGCCTCGCGGCCGGCTTCATCGGGAAATGCATCAAAGATTCCGAATGTCGCCGGTCCGAGGCGAACCGCGAACCACACGACCGTTGCGGGCTCTGCCTGAGCGAGCGGCGCCGCACTGCGAAGAAAGGTGTCGAGCTCAGTCTCGCGTCCCGGCTTGGCCGCAAGCCGA
>AR_comb_assmDRAFT_10007170_pt1 | contig 16624 bp, 12 predicted proteins | sample ArasoioldDNA_FD_10543 | JGI IMG/M metagenome (IMG submission 10543) | reverse complement strand
ACGATCTGCACCACGCGCATGGTGGCTGGTATCGGTGTGCCGCAGTTGACGGCGATTGCTGACTGTACTCGGGTGGCACAACAGTACGGTATTCCTATCATTGCCGATGGTGGTATCAAATTCTCGGGCGATATTGTCAAGGCGCTGGCCGCTGGGGCACACTCGGTGATGATTGGCAGCATCTTTGCCGGCACCGAAGAGAGTCCAGGCGAGCGTGTCCTGTACCAGGGCCGCAGCTATAAAGTCTACCGGGGTATGGGCTCGCTTGGCGCCATGGCAGGCGGCAAAGGCGATCGCTATTTCCAAGGCGAGGAGACCCAAACTCGCAAGTTAGTCCCGGAAGGGGTCGAGGGCCGTATCCCCTACAAGGGAGCCCTGGCGGATGTCGTCTATCAACTGACTGGTGGGCTGCGCTCGGGTATGGGCTATTGCGGCTGCCGCACCATTGACGACCTGCGCCAGCGCGCCCGCTTCATCCGTATCACCAGTGCTGGACTGCGCGAAAGCCATGTCCACGACGTCATCGTGACTCAGGAAGCACCAAATTACCAGATCGACTGACCGTCATCATCGCAGGCAATGCTCTACCACCTAACGGAGACCGCGTATCCATGACGCCACAGAGTTTTGTGCACCTGCACCTGCATACCGAATTCAGTCTGCTGGATGGGGCGAACCGGATCGATGAGTTACTCGATCGCGCGCAAGAACTGCACATGCCGGCCGTGGCCATGACCGATCATGGCAACATGTTCGGCGCCATGAAATTTTATCAGGCCGCCCGAGAGCGTGGCATTAATCCCATTCTGGGCTGTGAAGCCTATATCTCCCCGACCACCCGCTTTGACCGCTCGAAGCAGGGCATCAGTACGGTGGCGCACCACCTGACGCTCTTAGCCACCAATTATGAAGGCTATCAGAACCTGGCGCGCCTGATCAGCAAAGCGCACCTCGAAGGCTTTTACTATCGGCCCCGCATCGATAAGGACCTCCTGGCCCAGCACGCGGCAGGGTTGATCGGTCTCACGGGATGCCTCAAGGGCGAGGTGAATGGACATATTCTCGGCGAGGATTTGCGCAAAGCGGCTGATGCGCTCGACAGCTACCGCCAGATCTTTGGCCCGGAGAATTTTTATGTAGAGCTGATGTCGCACGGCGTGGACGGGCAGACGCAAGTGAACCGTCAGCTCCTGGCGTTTAGCCGCGACTTCGGTCTGCCGGTGGTAGCGACGAATGACTGTCACTACCTGCGCCGCGAGGATGCGGCGCCGCACGATGTGTTGCTGTGTATCGGCACCGGCAAGACCCTCAACGACCCGCAGCGCATGCGCTATGGTCCCCAGGAATTTTATTTTAAAACGCCTGAAGAAATGTACCAGGTCTTTACGGAAATCCCGGAAGCGTGCGCCAACACCCTGCGCATTGCCGAGCGTTGCAACATCCAGTTACCCTTTGACAGCATGCTTTTGCCGCGGTATCAGCCCCCGGAAGGCCTATCGCTAGACGCATATTTGGAGCAGGTGACGCGCACCGGTCTGCAAGAGCGCCTGCGGCACCATCCGGTGGCCCAGGAGGAACGGTACTGGCAGCGTCTCGAGCAGGAACTGGGGATCATCCGCACCACTGGCTATTCGGGCTACTTCCTCATCGTCTGGGACTTTATCCGTTACGCGCGCGAACAGGACATTCCGGTTGGCCCAGGCCGCGGCTCAGCTGCCGGCAGTCTCGTGGCCTATGCCCTGCGTATCACTGACATCGATCCCCTCGAATACAACTTGCTGTTCGAGCGTTTTTTAAACCCCGAACGCGTCACCATGCCGGATATCGATATTGACTTTTGTATGGACCGGCGCGACGAGGTCATTCGTTATGTAACCGAAAAATACGGGGCCGAAAATGTGGCGCAGATCATCACCTTTGGCTCGATGCTGGCTAAGGGCGTGCTGCGCGATGTGGGTCGCGCCCTCGATATGCCGTATAGCGATGTCGATCGCATCGCGAAACTGGTACCCAACCGCCTGCATATCTCGCTCGACGATGCCATCGCCGAAGAGCCCCGGCTGCGCGAGCTGCAAACGCAAGACCCCCGCGTCGAGCACCTCATCGACACGGCGCGGCGCCTCGAGGGCCTGTCACGCCACGCCTCGGTGCACGCCGCCGGGGTGGTGATCTCCCCAGAACCCCTGCACAATATCGTACCGCTCTCTAAAGGGGCCAAAGGCGAAGTCGTGACGCAGTACGCCATGGACGACATCGAAGCCATGGGGCTGCTCAAGATGGACTTTCTGGGCCTGCGCACTCTCACCGTCATTCACAATGCGCTCAAACTCATCACCGATACCCAGGGCATAACGCTGGATATCGAAAACATCCCTCTGGACGACGCTGAGACCTATCACTTGCTGTCAGAAGCGCGCACGAATGGCGTGTTTCAGCTCGAAGGCCGGGGCTTGCGGGAGTTACTACGCAAGCTGCAGCCACACGTCTTTGAAGATCTCGTAGCCCTCGTAGCTTTGTACCGCCCGGGCCCCCTGGGCAGTGGTATGGTCGACGATTTTATCGAGCGCCGGCATGGGCGGCGCGCCAGCACCTATGAGTTACCGGAACTGGAACCCATTTTGCGCTCCACATATGGAGTCATTGTGTTTCAGGAACAGGTAATGCAGATTGCCACGACGTTGGCCGGTTTTACCCTCGGCAGCGCCGACCTCCTGCGCCGCGCTATGGGCAAGAAAAAACCCGAAGTCATGGCGGAACAACGCGAGTATTTTGTGCGCGGAGCTGTGCACAATGGCTATCCAGAAGAACCAGCGGCGAAGATTTTTGACTTGATCGCCTACTTCGCCGGGTATGGCTTCAATCGCAGTCATAGTGTGGCGTATGCCCTCATTACCTACCGCACGGCCTATCTGAAAGCGCACTTTCCGCGGGAGTTCATGGCCGCCCTGATCACCAGTGATATGGACAATACTGACAAGGTGATGCGTTACATCGGCGACTGCCGTGATATGGGCATCACCGTCCTGCCGCCGGACGTCAACGAGGGCTCGTACGGCTTTACCGTCAGTGGCGACAGCATCCGCTTTGGCCTGGGCGCCATCAAAGGCGTTGGCGAGCAAGCCATCGCCGCCCTCATGCAGGAGCGCCAGGAGCATGGACCGTTTCGGTCCTTCTTCGACCTGTGTGAACGTCTCGATACGCGGCACGTCAATAAAAAAGTGCTGGAGAGCCTCATGAAAGGCGGAGCTCTTGACTCCCTGGGACTGACGCGTGCCCAGATGTTAGGGAACATGGGGCGTGTGCTGGAGTGGGCGCAGCGGCAGCAGGAGGATCGGCAGCAGGGCCAGTTCAGCCTGTTTGGGAACAGCACCGCCGGCCCCAGCGTTGATACGCCGACACTAGAGCCAGTGGTGCCCTGGAGCGACAGCGAGCAACTGGCTTACGAGAAAGAGGCCCTGGGCTTTTACATCAGTAGTCATCCACTCATGGCCGTGCAGCAACAGATGCGGCGCCTGGTCACAGCGACGAGCCAGAGCCTGGTCGACTTTCAGGGAGAGCAGACGGTGACGATTGGGGGGCTGATCACCCAGCGGCGGGTCCAGCTCACCAAAAATGGTGATCGTATGGCCTTTGTGACCCTGGAAGACCTCTACGGCAGTCTGGAAGTCATCGTGTTTCCCGAAACCTATCGTCAGAGCGTCGCCGCCTGTGAGAGTGAAGAGCCAGTCGTGGTGTGGGGGAAGGCCAAGATCGAAGGCGAGGGGGGAGAGCCCCGCGTCATTGCTCAGCGGGTGCTGCTGCTCAAGGACGCGCTCGCCCTCGGAGAATTCCGGCGCCTGACGTTAAGTCTGTCGCCCCAGCATGACCATACCACGCTCCTGCACGTGCGCGACCTCTTGGGCAATACGCCCGGCTCCTGCCATGTGGTACTGGTGTTACAGTTTCCTGATGGTGAACGGGTGCTGCTGCGGGCGGCGGACCACCTCAATATTGCCCCATCCCTGGCGCTCCTGGCCGGCTTGGAAGAGCTGTTAGGTGTCGAGAATGTGCGTGTGGCCTAGGACTTCATCGGTGGGAGAGGGGACTCGGTGCGCTGTATCTTTACGCTTGCTTTTGCTGGCGTAGCCGCATATGATGAGAGTCTGCCTCTCAGGTAAGTTGTATACAATGGGTAAAGAACACGTAGGAAGAAGCGCCAGCGCTGTGCCGCAGCGCCCGGTTGGTAGCCGTTGGGTCGTCTACTGGTGTGGTCGCACCCTGCAAATGATCGGGTTGGTGCTGATCTGGTGGGTGTTACTGCTCTTCGCCGGTACTGCAAGTATGGGAGTATTGCTCTACTGGAGTGCAGCGGCGGCTCTCGTGTTCTATGCTGGTTGGGCCTGTATGATGTGGGCTACAGGGAAGTGGTAAACATGGTCGCGTGTCAGGATATGCCTTGAGCATGGATGCAGAACCGGAACCCCAGGCCTCTGAGCCCTACACGCAGCAGGAACAACTGGCGGCGCGTCTCCTGCCAGAGAGTGAACCTGAGGAACGTCTCGTGCGTCAGATCGCCCTATGCAACGTGAAGCTCGAGCACATTGAGACCCTATTAGCCAAGGCCGCAGAGCAGTTGCGTCGGGTGCTCGAGGAGTCCAAGGACGGGCTGTCGCTTTAACGTCTAAAGAAGAGACTGAGGATGGGGTGGTTGCTCGCCGAAAAGACCTTGTGCCTGTTTGAAGTCGATCTGAAGGGAGCGGCAGCGCCGGCCTGTGCAGCACGGTTAGCAGTGGAGCATCGTATGCTTGACGCCGCCGCGTGGGCTGTGCAGCGCCACACCAGTCACCTCCCTGACCGCCATTTATTTCCAGCACGGTTTGCCCGTGGGGAGCAGTTTTGGACTGCCCAACAGGCAGACAAAATCCTCTCCTATTGCTGGGTCACCCAGGAGCCCGTCGAAATTGGGGAAATTCGTTGCGTCATGCACCCGCGTGGGGATGAAGTGTATCTCTATGATGCCTTTACCTTTGCGGAGTATCGCGGCCAGAATCTCTATCCGGCGCTCCTGCAACAGATTTTGGCCTTTAGTCGCCAACAAGGCTGGCGCCGGGCCCTGATTTTTGTCCTTAGTGACAATATGGCGTCGATTCGGGGTGTGCAGAAGGCTGGTTTCAGAGAATTTCAACGTGTGACGTATCGGAATGTTCTTGGGTTCGCCCGGTATGCCTACCGGCCGCAGCTCAATGCCTCTGCAGGGGTTGATCTGCTCCCTGCCTAAGCGATGTGCTGGCAGCATACTGGCAGACGTGGCCTCCTGTGATTGTTCTTGGCTTTCGTGGACGAGGGCTCACCATGCGTGTTGAGGTTTTCACGGCTATCTCAGCCTTTCAGGACTTACGTGCCGAGTGGAGCCAGTTGTTATCACAATTGCCATTTCAGAGTGTCTTTTTTACCCCCCAGTGGCAGGAAACGTGGTGGCGTCACTTTGGTGCCACCCGGCAACTACACCTGCTGACCGTACGCTCCAGTGATGGGACGCTGCAGGGGCTGGTCCCCTTGATGAGCAGCCCTGGGATAGATGGAACCTCCCGTCTCGAACTGCTCGGGGACCTGGAGTTGTGCGACTATCTTGACGTGTTGATGGTCCCGACCCAGCAGCGCGAGGTGGGGCGTGCCGTGGTGGAGTATCTGGTAGGCAACGGTGGCGACGAGATGGAAGTCTGCTTGCAGAATCTCTCCCAGCATTCGTCCACAACCGCCGTGCTCCAGGATTACCTCCTGCACAGTGGGCTCACGGTCGAGGTCGAGCAGATCGAGACATGTCCAACGGTGCTGCTACCGCCAGAGTGGGACGCGTATCTGGCCATGTTACGTGGCAAAGACCGTCATGAACTGCGGCGCAAACTGCGCCGCGCTGAGGCTGCCGCGCGCCTCGAGTATCGCGTCACCAGGGATGCCACCCAGCTGGACGAGGATATCAATACGTTTGTGGCGTTGCATCGCATGAGTCAGCACGATGCTAAGCAGGGGTTTATGACCCCTGAGAAAGAAGCTTTTTTCCGCGATATGGCCCGGCAGATGTGGTCGCAGGGCTGGTTAGAACTGGCCTTCCTCTATGCCGACGGAGAGCCGATTGCCACGCTGTGCTGTTTTGCCTATGGGTCAACGTACGCGGCCTATAATTCAGGATACCATCCTGCCTATGCCGAGCTCAGCGCCGGGATCGTGCTCTTCGTTGAACGCATCCGTACGGCCATTGCGCGGGGCTTCACAGCTTTTGACTTCATGCGTGGCAATGAGTCCTACAAATATCGTTTTGGTGCGACGGATCAGCCGCTCTACCAGTTGCTCGCCCGCACTGCCTGCCCGGTGCAAGGGTCGTGTCTATGAGTGGCGCACCTCGCCCCCGCCTGTCGTTGCATCGGGTCGCAATGTTCAGTGTACATAGCTGTCCGCTGGCGCCTTTGGGAGGACGTGAGACGGGAGGCATGAACGTCTATGTCCGGGAACTCAGTCGCCTCCTGGGCCAGCAGGGTATTGCGGTCGATGTCTATACCCGCCGCCAGGACCCCTGGGAGCCCACTGTGGTGCCCTTTGGACCACGAGCCCGGGTCATTCACCTGCATGCCGGCCCTGCGGCACCGTACGCCAAGCACCGCGTATGGGACCACTTGCCAGAATTTGTCGAAGGAGTCCGGGCCTTTGCGACCAGCCAGGACTTGCGCTATGATCTCTTGCACAGTCATTATTGGCTCTCTGGCTGGGTAGCGCTGCAACTACGGCAGTTATGGTCCCTCCCTATGGTGCATATGTCCCATACGCTGGGATATCCCAAGAACGCCGCGGCCCAACAAGTCTGGGAGCAGGAGCCGCCGCAGCGTCTGCTGGTCGAATACGAGATCCTCAAACACAGTGACGCGCTCGTTGCCGAGAGCCCAGCCAGCAAACAGCACATGTTGCAGGAGTACGGGGCCGATCCAGCTCGTGTGCAGATCATTCCCTGCGGTGTGGATACGCTGCTGTTTCATCCACAGAACCGGCAGCAGGCGCGGCGTGCTCTGGCCTTGCCTGAGGCGGCGCCCCTGGTACTCTTCGTGGGGCGCTTGCAGCCCTTAAAGGGCCTGGACACCCTCTTACGTGCCGTGCACCTGGTTCGTCAACAGTACCCAACACTCCAGGTGCTCATTGTGGGTGGGGGACTTGATCAGGGCGATCCGCACGAAGTGGCAGAGTTGGAACGGTTACGGCTGCTGGCAGCACACCTGGACCTAATACCACACCTCGCTTTTATCAAGGCGCAATCCCAGGAAACATTGGTACAATATTATGCGGCAGCGGATGTGTTTGTCCTACCCTCACATTACGAGTCGTTTGGGATGGTGGCGCTCGAAGCTATGGCGTGCGGTACCCCTGTGGTCGCCTCACAGGTAGGCGGGCTCGCCTCGACTGTCGTGCATGAACGCACCGGTTTGTTGGCGCCCGTTGGTGATTGGCAGGCCTTTGCCAGGGCCATCAGCCGTGTGTTAGCATCTCCGACGTTAGGCGACATGTGGGGGCAGGCCGGTGTCCAACGCGCTCAGACCTATGCCTGGCCGCGCGTGGTTGAGCGTAATGTGCAACTCTATCATCGCCTGATACGGCAGCAGTGTACGGCGGGTTGTGGACTCGCCGCCAGTGGCCAGTAGCCAGGGGCTTCTGGTTCCCCCTGAACTGTGACGCTGGAGGGAAATGGACGAGGGGAAAGAGCATGCAGGTCAGGTTCTGGGGGACACGCGGGTCCATAGCCGCACCAGGACCCGCCACAATGCGCTACGGCGGCAATACTTCCTGTGTCGAAGTGCGGCTCGATGACGATACCCTCATCATCTTTGACGCTGGCACTGGCATCCGTGCTTTAGGTCAGGTATTGCTGGCGCAACCAGGCCCGGTACACGCGCACCTGTTCTTGAGCCATGCGCACTGGGATCACATTCAAGGAATTCCCTTTTTTGCCCCCGCCTATATTACTGGCACAGAGCTGACCATCCTGGGTCCTGAACATGGACATCTCACCCTAGAAAAAATTGTCACGGGTCAGATGCGGAGCCCGTATTTTCCTATTCCTATGCATGCCATGGCGGCGAAGATCGAGTTCGTGAAGCTCGGGGAACGGAGTGTGGTGGAACTCCCCAACGGTGCGACGGTCGAAGCCGCGGTGCTCAATCATCCTGGCTGTACGCTGGGCTATCGTCTCACGGCCGATGAGAAAGTGCTGGCGTACACCACTGATAACGAACCCTTTGGCGAAGCTGCGGTATCTCGGCACCTGGTCAAACCATCCCGCCATACGTCTCTGGTACACAATGCGGATCTCCTCATTCAGGATGCCCAGTACATGCCCGAGGAATACGCGCCGCATCGCCTCGGTTGGGGCCATTCTACCTACCTCGATGCCCTGCAGATTGCGCAGCAGGCGCAGGTCAAACGTCTGGTACTCTTCCATCACGATCCGAGTCATTCTGACGCTGATATTGATCACATTGTTGCCCTGTGCCAGGCCCAGATTGCCCAGCAGGGTCTCGATCTCGAGTGCCTTGGTGCTGCCGAAGGGGCTGTACTGGCGCTCTAACACCACGCCCCCCACATACTCCCAAACCCTGCATCCACCCTCCCCTACTGTACCACCCACGCCCTAATTTGTGACTCATTATATTTATAACTAACTTATAATATTGTTTTACATGTTAATATGGGATACATTATATACCCTCGTTCCAGGGGGACGTATGAAGCACCGAAGGCTCCCTCTGGAAACCACATTAACAGGCAGGCAACCATGGCGTGCGAGTGGTCTAGTCGCTGAGAGGACGAAACTGTGCCCCACAATCTCTCTGGCAGGATGTATCGCTTCCATGATGTAGGCATGCTCTTGCTGGGCAGCCTGCTGGGACTGGCATCACCCAGCATGGCGTAGCAAATACCTGGGGCTCTTCCTGGCAGTGGCGGTGCAGCGCCGCCGCCATCTGTCACTGCGCCTCCCACCTCAGCGCCAAGCGCTCCACGCCGTGCTGCTCCTGGCCCCGCACTCCCCTCAAGTCCGGCAGGTATCCCGTCGCCGTCTATGCCCGGCCCCACCCCTCTCGTACCCGGCCAGCCCGGCTCCACTCTTCTGCCGTCTATGCCCGGCGCCACTCCTCTCGTGCCCGGCCAGCCCGGCCCATCTCAGGGTACCACTCCTGGGGCATTGACGGCTCCAACGCCAGGTCAGCCACCATCAGGACTGGCCTCTCCTGAGTCAGGAGAGGCCGCTACAGCGCCAGCACCACTACCGCCAGCGCGTGATGAACTCTCGCCTATCGAACGACTGGTGGCGGGGAATACCCTGGATCCTAATGCTCTCCTACGCCAATTTGGCTATGACCTGTTTACGCGTGTGCCAACGACATTCGCGCCAGTCACCGATGTGCCTGTCGGTCCCGATTACGTCATCGGTCCTGGGGATAATCTGAATATCCTCCTGTGGGGAGGCGTGCAGGAGGGCTATCAGCTTGAGGTCGACCGGAATGGCGCCGTGACATTCCCCAGGTTGGGGGTGGTGCAGGTGTGGGGGTTGACGCTTGATCAGGTGCAGCGTCTCCTGCAACAGCGTTTCAGCGAGTTTTATGCCGACTTTCGTCTGGCGGTAACATTGGGCAAACTGCGGACTATTCTGGTCTATGTGGTGGGTGAGGTGCGACAGCCGGGTGCCTATACCGTCAGTTCGCTCTCTACTGTTATTAACGCACTGTTTGCCTCAGGTGGCCCCACGAAAAACGGTTCACTGCGGCGTATCCAGTTGGTGCGGCAGGGTCGACAGATCCATACCCTCGATCTCTATGACTTGCTCCTGCGGGGCAACAAGAGCCAGGACAGGGCTCTGCAGTCGGGGGACACCATTCTCGTACCGCTCATTGGCCCGGTGGCCGGGGTGGCTGGCAATGTCAAGCGGCCAGCCATTTATGAGCTTGACCCAGGCACGAATCTGCAACGGCTCCTTGAGTTGGCTGGTGGAGTTACGGCTCTGGGATATCTGCAGCGTGTACAGGTTGAACGGCCGGTGGCCAACGAGCGCAAAATTGTGGTTGACGTCGATCTCTCCACAACCCGGCTCAAAGCTGCTCCGACCGACCTGTGGAAGACGCGCATTGATGACGGAGACCTGGTGCGCATTTTCTCCATCCTGACCAGATTGGAAAATTCTGTGCAACTGGAAGGTCACGCCGTGCGCCCAGGTAACTACGAACTGAAACCCGGTATGCGCCTACGCGACGTGCTCACCTCCTATACGGTCCTGTTGCCGGAGCCCTACCTGGAGTATGGCGAGATTGTGCGCTACATCGGCGCTGACCTGCGCCGTACTGTCGTGCCCTTTAATCTTGGCTCCCTGCTCGCTGGTGACCCGGACCAGAACCTGACTTTGCAGCCGCAGGACATCGTGCGGGTTTTCGCACGGGCCGACTTTGTCGATCCTCCCCAGGTACGCATTTCTGGCTTAGTACACCGGCCTGGTCTCTATCCCCTGACGGAAGGCATGCGCGTGAGTGATCTCGTGCTCCGGGCTGGCAATGTCCTGAAGTTTGCCTACCTGGAACGCGCTGAACTCACCCGGCGCACCCTGGGTCAGACGGGAGACAACGCCATACGGGTAGAAATCGACTTGAGCAAAGCTCTGGAAGGCAATGGGGAGAATAATCTGCCCTTACAAGACTTTGATCACCTGGTGGTACGGCAAGTCCCCGATATCGAGCTGCAGCGCGATCTCGAACAGACAGACGAAAGCCGCCTCCAAGCAGGACGCCTAAGGGAGCGGGGGCAGCTGTCCCAGCGCGACGCTGACCTGTTAGACCAAGCGCGCCTCCAAGCGGGGCGCCAGGGGGAGCGGGGACAGCTGCAACTGCGTAACGCTGACCTGTTAGACCAAGGTCAAGGCCGCTCTGTAAGAATCTACCCCCTCGTGGACAGTGATGAGCAGGCTGTCGCGGCACTACGACGGGCTGGAAGATTTGTTGAACATGTGGCGGAGATCCGCGGTGAGGTGCGCTTCCCTGGATTCTACCCCCTGATCAAGGGCGAGCGCCTTGGCTCTGTGCTGCGGCGTGCCGGGGGGCCCACGCAGAATGCCTATCTGCGTGGGGCCACATTTACGCGGGTACGCGTCCGGGAAGAGCAGCAACGGCGTTTGCAAGAGTTCATCCGCGAGGAAGAACTCTCGCTGCTAGCTCAGGGCGCAACCGAGTCACAAGCGGTGCTGAGTCAAGAAGAGGCGAAGGGGCAGCAGCAAGCCATAGAGTTCCGTCGTGACCTGCTGAATCGCCTGAAAGCCGTGCAGCTTGATGGACGCATCGTCATACATTTACGGCCCCTCGAGGAGTTCGCTGGGACAGTGGACGATATCGAATTGGAACCGGGTGATCGCCTCGCCGTTCCACAGGTGCCGCAATACGTGAGTGTGCTTGGGGAAGTGTATAATCGCACCTCCTTGCTCTATGAACCAGGCAAAACGGTAGCCTACTATCTGTCTAAAGTAGGTGGCATCAAACCAACGGCGAATGAGGATGAGATCTCCCTAGTACAGATCGACGGCACCGTGATTAGCAACACCCAGAATCAATTTGCCGTCGTCCTTGCGAACGGGCAGACCAAGCGCTTCAAGGATTTCTTCGCGGTGCAGCCCCAGCCCGGGGACACGATCATCGTGCCACGTCGTATAGTCACGCCCGCCACACTGCGTAACACCCGTGACATTGTCCAGATCATCTTCCAGGGTGTCTCGAGCCTGGGGATCATCGCGGCGTTGCTGGCCAGTTTATAGAAGGGGTGAGATCTGCTGCACACGACAACAAATCATACCATGAATGGCTCTAGTGTCGCTCTGGCTCCTGGGGAAGAAGAGATTCATCTGCGTGCCTACTGGCGCGTGCTGGTCAGGCGACGTGCCTTGATCCTCGGTCTTGTCATCGTTGTGCCAGTGGTGACCGCCTGCCTGACGCTGCTCATGCCCAACGTCTACAAAAGTACAGCGACGCTCATGCCTCTAGGGTCATCGCGGGGGAGTCTGCCAACGGCCGTGCTAGGGGGAGGAGAACTGGGCGGGTTCCTGCCCTCGGGCTCAGGGGGAGGGGTAAGCAGCCTCCTGGGTAAAGAGAGTCCTACAGACCGCCTGCTCGCAATTCTCCACAGCCGCACACTGGCGACGGAGGTGATTCAGTCTCTCGATTTGCTCCATATCCTCTTTGCAAAAAAGTGGGATGCCGAAAAGCAGCAATGGCGGACGAATAAATCGCCAACGTTGCAAGACGCCGTGCGTGAGCTGGACACATTAGTCTCTCTCACTGCCAGCCGGCAGAATGTTATCACTATTGATGTATCACACACTGACCCGGTGTTGGCTGCCACCATCGCCAACGGCTACATTGAAGCCCTTCAGCGAGCGCTAAACGACAACGCGTTCTCTCTAGCGAAGAAGAACCGTATATTCATTGCCGCCCAGCTCGAGAACACCCGCAAGGATCTCGCAATCGCCGAAGAAACATTGAAACAGTTCGAGCAAACCCATAAGATCGCTGCCCTGGATGCCCAGATGGCAGGAGCCGTAAAAGCCATAGCGGATGTTGAGGCAGAAATCAGACAAAAAGAGGTGCAAGTGAATGTAATGAACAGGCTGATGACGGGGGCCAGTCGCGAAGTGTATCTAGTACAGGAAGAGCTGCGACAGCTCCGTGCCCAGCTCGCACAACTCCAAGATGGTAGGCCTGAATTGGCCCGAGCAAAGGCAGGTCCAAAGCTGGAAAACCAGATCAACACGTCCCTGATGGAAGTACCTGAAATCAAGTTGCAATACTCCCGCTTATATCGTGAGTCGTCAGTACAGAACAAGTTGTTTGCGCTGTTGGCCCAACAACTGGAGCAGGCCAAGATCGACGAAGCGCGTGATGAAACGGCCTTCCAGGTATTGGATAGGGCAATACCCCCAGAACGCAAGAGCAAACCGTCACGGGCCAAAATGGTCATCCTGTCGATGTTGGTGAGTCTTTTCGTGGGCGTCATGCTCGCCTTTGCGCGCGAGTATGTCAATGCGACCGTCCATACGAAAGAACAGGTCGAGCGGCAAGTTGGCCTGGCATTGCTCGTCACCCTACCAGCCGTAGAGGCACCACGGCACCGCCGGCATAGGCGGTCACTGCCCTCGGAGATTGATCCCCCTGTCGCGTCTCCGCTTACTACACCGGCCACTCAGGCTTTGCGCTATTTGCACACCCGCCTTAAACGCCTCAAGAGTGAGCGGCCCATACAAACAGTGCTTCTGGTCGCTCCTGGACCTGACAATACCACTGCTACCCTCCTCGTCGATCTAGCGATGGTCGCTGCCAGCACAGGCGAGCGTACGCTCCTGATCGACAGCAATATCCCCCAACCCTCCCTCCACAGCCCGCTGCGCTGTGCGCTCACACCTGGACTGGCTGACGTGCTCGCCACTCCCGATGTCTGGCAACAGAGTATCCAGTGCACGCAGGTGGACAACCTCCACATTGTTGCTGCTGGCACAGCGACCCCCACCGCCTCCGCAGCCCTCGAGTCGTCGGCCTTTGATACCCTGCTCGCCAGCTACAAGAAGGATTATGACCTCATCCTCTGTGCGGCTCCCCCTGTGCTTGGCTGCACGGATGCGGCGGTGCTGGGCAGTAAAGTCGATGCCACCTGTCTTGTGCTGACCTCCGGCGTTTCACGTATTGAGGCCATTCTCGAGGCCAAAAATGTCCTCGAAGACGTCCAGGCCAACGTCATTGGTGCCATTCTCATGAGCCGCAAGGCCTGAGACTGCTAGTGCAGCTACTTCAAAATTTGAGGTAAAAAGGCACGGAGCCTTGAGCTGAAATTCTGTCGCTTTTCAAAACGAGGAATCGTAAACGACACGCACATGAACGGCAATATGCTACGCCCGTGATCATGATATGGAAGCTGAGTCTAGCCTAGCCGGGCAAGCGATCAGTCCACCCTGCAACGATGTGCTGCAGCAAGCGGAGTGGGACATATTCTCACACCAGGAACTTGATATTAGTAAACGCCTGGCCACGCTGGGTACGGAAGGTAGAAAAATGCGCATCGAAGGCAAAAAACACTTGGATGCCCAGGCTCTCCATCACTGAGAAACTCGTCGCATCGACGTAACTAAAGTCTTGATCGTCATAGCGTCGCAAAATCTCCCAAGCCCGTTCCTCATCTGCCGCGCTGACGCTGATGACCTGTGTGGAGCCAGCTCTCAGTTCCTCAACGTAGTGGATGGCAGCCTCCCAACCAAGACGCTGTCGCAACAGGGTATAGACTTCTGAGATGACGAAGTTACTGGTTACGAGAGCATACCGAAGGTGGACGATTTGTTGCAACAGTCGTATAGCCTCTACATGGTCTGGATCCTGCACATCGGCCAGTGCGTAGTGTGCTCCGGTATCGACAAAGACCGGTGTCGCCATGCTAGTCGTCTTTCCGATATAGATAGGCGTCATGGTGGCGGGCGACAGATTCACCCGTTCCTTTCCCTACGCCGACCACATTCCATAACGGGTCGTCGGCCGTGAAAGCAGGGTATTCGCGGCTAAGGGGGGGGGGGTAGAGATCAACCCTAAGCTGTTGTTGCTCTTGAGACGTGAGCTGCTTGACGGCTTCGAGGATTTGTTGATAAGTGAGTTCAACCTTCGGCATGAGATCTGCTCCCTCCTTTGCTTCAGGGGTCGTTCTCCCGGCGCTAGCATCACGGTACACTATGGCTTTGTACGCATCGCCGCTGTTAATGCCTCGACAAAAGCTTGATGCTCAGCTGACACCAGGCCTTTTTGCGATTCGGCCAAAACGTGGGCGAGACCGCCGCTCAGGAGCGCTGGTACTGCCAAACACAGGCCAGGAAAGGTGCGGCTATGGATCATGCCTGCCGCATCTTCTGGCACGGTCACGTACTGTCCGTTCTCAAGCTGGAACCAGTCTACTTGCCGGTCATACACCCGCCACACAACATACTCCTGCACACCATTGCGCCGGTAGACTTCGCGCTTAACGTGCAAATCATAGGAAGCGCTGCTCGCAGCTACTTCAACAATTAGTTCCGGGGAGCCCTCTAGATAATCATCATCGCTGACGCGTGCATGCCCACCCGCTGCTGCATCGATCCACAGCATGGCATCTGGTTGTGGTTCATTGTCTGAATCAAGACGTAGTGTGGTGTTGTCAGCAAAATCAACCCCAGGCGTAGTAGCACTGTACATACCGATCCAGCTCATGATCTGGCCATGTGGTTTGCCATGACTGCGCACGCGGACAGGTGACGGCATGTAGACGATTCCTTCAATCAATTCTGCCTTCTTCACGTGCGGCATTGCATCGTAGCGTTGTTCGAAGTCGCTGCGGGTAAGTCGATCGCCATTCTCCAGAGGCGGTAGTTTGTCCGGTGGTGCCACCACACCTGTTGGTGAGGCTTGGGGCAGTTCGCCCGTCATTACTTCCGTTCCCATCGCTATATACCTCTTACGCTGCGTCTATGCGCCTACGACTTATGGTGCGTGGGATTATAGCCATTCAACCGTATTCCTACCAGTTCACGCTTGCCCTACCGGGACTATGTAGTGCTTGGTGCACCAATTGTTCCCTCCTTTAATCCCCCCTGCCCCCTTAACACAAGGGGGAGAGAGAACCCTGCATAGTCCTATACACTACCAGTCCCCAGGTGCCGTGGGTCTAAGCTCGGCATGACTCCCATGCTTCAGAATATGCAATATAGGTACATAATATATGTATCATTTATGTTGACTTTTTGGCTAAAAATCTCTATTTTCTCCAATGAAATCGTCGTAAAAGAATTTATCAGGGTTACATTTAAATTGTACCCTTACATACACATGTAAGTGAGAGGGCGAAGCTGTATTGTCAGCCCGATCCTGCCATAGAATCTTACCTATACTCTCAGCTTCCACATCTAGTTCTACCACATTTGTTCGCAGATATTGATATCCGTGTTCTTGCCTGGCCCAGCCTCCTGCTCAGTTGGTGTATGCGTTGCGCCAGAGCCTCTGCCAGTCATCCTTACATCGATCTGTGGTCGAACTATATGTAGCATCGCTGGTCTCTTGAAAATTCGCGGGCCAGTTACCCTGGAGTACAGTGCAGCGGTAGAACGGACGACACGAGCACAGAGTCATCGCGGACTCGACTGTTAAGGCTCTTGCACTACCTAAATCGGTCCACACGAGATTCATACACACGATGTCGCGGACACACAGATATTGTGCGCTTGCTCGTGCTACCAGTGTGCCAATGTTGTGTGGCTTGATTTAGAACACGAACCGCTGCAACCGGTAGAGCTGAAACGACGGTTGAATCCCAGTAGGAGCAGCGACAGAGGAAGCGTAAAATGAACCGGACGTGGCATCGACACCGTCACACGCCACTTGCCTGGGGATCTCATCTATGAATACCCCGGTACTCGCCGACTCGCTGCACTGCACTAAGTAAACGTCCTGGCTACCACTCTTCGGAAGAGTTGTCACTTGCAGATACGGCAGCGATGAAGGTCCTTGGCCTACTACCCCTACAACGTCACTTTAGTGCGATGGCCAAATTTGCCCACGTAGAATCGCGG
>AR_comb_assmDRAFT_10570733_pt1 | contig 16625 bp, 13 predicted proteins | sample ArasoioldDNA_FD_10543 | JGI IMG/M metagenome (IMG submission 10543) | reverse complement strand
TATCCGTCTCGCGCAATCCCGGTACAGTCTTGCGAGTGTCGAGGATAACGGCCTTGGTGCCTGCCACTGCATCCATGTATTGCCTGGTAGCAGTCGCAATTCCCGACATTCTGCCAAGAAAATTCAAGGCGGTCCGTTCGCCAGTCAAGAGTGCGCGCGCTGGTCCATTCAGGTCCACGAGTACGGTTCTGGTGTCAACCAGGGCTCCTTCATCAACTCTCGCATCGAAGGTAACTTGCTCGCTCAATTGCCGGAACACTCGTCGCGCAACTTCCAGTCCCGCTACAACGCCTGTCTGTTTGGCGACGATTTGACCTCGCAAAGAAGCATTTGCCGGGACAATAGAGTCAGTCGTGGCATCGCCAGGACCAATATCTTCCTCCAGGGCTCGTCGGATGTTCTCATCAACTCTTTTGGATAGCTCAATAGGTGTCATCGTAGATCAAAATAATAGGCGTTGGACCAACTCTTCGCCGTGTTCGATCGGTTCGACTAACGACGCATCGTCATTATCCGCACTGTTCACGCGATTTGTGACTGGCGCTCCAATCATCTTGGCGGCATCGAATGGCACCATCAGCGTATGTAAGCGTTCAATCGTGACACCTGCATTTAACCATTCTGACTCTGCGTCGCGCGGGAGAATAACTGGCATTCGATGATGGATAGTCGCGAGAAGTTCGTTGGCGTTCGTGGTGACGATCGCACACGAGGATATTCTTGCACTATCCGTTCTCCATTCGTCCCAGATTCCCGCAAATGAGAAGGGGGCTGAATCTCGCATCTGAAAGAAGTGAGGTTGCGTAGCTTTTCCTAACTTTTCCCACTCATAAAACCCGTCAGCCGGGATTAGACAACGCCTTCGACTAAACGACTCTTTGAAACTCGCCTTCTCGTCGATTGATTCAGCGCGGGCATTGATTATTCCTGCGGGCTTTTCGCTCCAGGATGGAATGAGTCCCCATTGGAGCTGGGTGAGTTCCCGATCACCTTCCCTATCCAGAACGGTCCAGATCGGTTGAGTGGGCGCGATGTTGTAACGGGCGGGACTGCGCCAGAAGTCGTAAGCGTTCACTCGATCGAATTTCAGTTTATCGGCACGCCGGAGCGTAAATCGTCCACACATGTGTTTGCTTGAAGGAAGCTTAACATTTTGGCCCTTACTCTCGAAGTGGTCACCCGAGCCGGGCGGGGCCACAACGTGGTGCCCTGTGGATCACTCTAAAACTCGATGTCAAGCTACCGCGTTGTAATACTGAGTGGCCCCCGCGAGACTCTCGAATTTCCTCACCATCAATGGTCCAAAAATCGCTGGAAGTTCGCGTTTATAGATGGGGCATGACAGCGAATGCCCCGGAGTTGATTTTTGAAGTCTCGCGGAGCCAAACATCTCATTGCGAGATTACGCTTAGGAGCCCCGATGAAAGTCAATGCAAAATACGTAGTATTTTCCGCGATCGCCATCGCGAGCACTTACGTTCTTTATCACAACGAGCGATTCCTGGTTGATTCATCGCATCCTGCCTGGCAGCATTACGAGTCGTTCAAGTGGTGGTTGCTGCCTCACGGTATTTTTGGAGCCATCGTACTTTTGTTTGCGCCTTTACAGTTCTCTGATCGGTTGCGACAGCGATTCACAAAATCACATCGAGTGATGGGCCGGCTCTACGTAGTCGGCGCTCTCGCGTTGGCTCCGCTGGGCGCATATATCCAGTATTACCAGGAGCGGATGGGTGCGCCGAGATCGTTCACCATTTTAGGAATCGTCGATGCCGCCATGCTGATTGGTGCGACTGCCCTTGCTTTTCTATTTGCTTTCAAACGAAAGATCGCTCTACACCGGCAATGGGCCACGCGCAGTTACGCGATCGCGCTGGTATTCATCGGCGGTCGGTTTGTTTTAGGTGTGACCGGGTGGGAGACGCTCGGAGTAGAAATCGTGCAGGCTATAATCTGGTCCTGTCTCGCGCTCGCAGTTCCACTCGCAGATGTTTCACTCCACTGGAAAGAGAGTCTCAATGCGCTCTCGCTGAACTCAAAGGCAGGAACAAAGAGCTCTCCAGCAGTGCAGAGTCAACCCCTTCCCAATGTTGCTCGCGCTGCATAACGTATATGTGAAGACTATCTCCGTAAACTGAGAGAGAGCCGGCGCTACCGCGTTTCGGTGCTGAACCTCTTGCCAAACTTAAGACCCGCTGGGATAAAGCTTAAGACCGTTGGGATAGCCAGCGAGTCAGTAGTCTTGGCACAAGTCAGTATCGGAGCGCGGTAGCGCCGGCCCACTCTAACGCTCTCAACGAACTAACAGAAGCGTCCCATTAAAGTCGGAGCGACTTTTCGTGCTCAATTCCATGATTTTCATTTGCTTTCAGTAGCCCAGGATGAAACGAGCGCATCCGGATCATGGTCAACAATGAGATTTGGCTCTACGCCGTGTTCCAGAAAGACCTTCATAGCCGCCAAAACATAACTGAACCCGCCCGTAGAGGCTATCGCTTCAGCAATGGCTTTGTTTAAGTCGCCTCGGCCAAAGCCCCAATTCTCCACACGAATCAACGTTCGATCCTGGCCCTTAGCAGCGAACGTCCATTCCACAAAACTTGGATCGTCAGGCTGATTCCATTCAAGCAATATCCGCTTGTTGGTTTCTATCTCTCTGACATCGACCTCGGTATGCAGTCCATACATTTCCCAATCCCAACGAACTCGTTTTCCAACCGTCAATCTGCCGCTGCCTTTTGAAAACCAAAAACGCGAGGTAATACCAGGCTCAATGAGCGACTCAAAGACTGTTTCGATAGGTTTGCGGATCACCATCTGCGCCGTAGCCATGGGCGCTTCTATGTTGACTGACATATCTCACTCCTTTTTGATTCATATCTTCCAATTCAATCAAAAGGAGTTGACGCTTTCAAACGAACTTGAGACCCCGGCACTGAGGAATGAGGGCGTGAAGCCATTGTTACTCATCAACCTCAACGTCCCTCTGCGACAGCTCGGCGTATTCATTAGCCTGGTTCTCTTGAACGCAGAGGGACGCAGAGATCCGCTTAAAGAACCTCCGTTACAAAAAAAGAAAAAGATTGAGCAAAGAAATCGACCCTTTTGAACATTTAATGATCAAAAGAGTTAGTGGGGGCCGGCTAATACTATGTAATAATGGCTAGCTTCCTAGTTTCCGGAGGAGATTTTACATCGAAGGCCGTTGGACCGGGAAAAACCAATGGCATTCCGGATGCTAATAGGTGGTTTATCCGGAGGATGTGTAACGAAAAAGTTCAGATCGGGCTGAACTAGACACATCCTATGTAGTCAAGGCATTCAGATATATATGCGAAACGTCGGCGGAACAATGCTCAGGCGATTCACCCATTGGTTTCTATTTGTTACCTTCGTCGCAATCCTCTCGCTTAACTCGACCGCCTCTTTTGCCCAAACCTCAATCTCAGAGTTCCACAACATCCTGCGCGAAAAGATGCTTTTGACCGATGCCGAAGTTGCAGCACTTCGCGCAGGAAAAACGGTTGTCAAAGTCTTACCCGTAGACGACAAGAGCCAAATGGCTGTATCCGGACTGGTTGGTTTGCAAGTACCGTCGGAACTCTTCCTCCAGTCTTACCGAGAAACGATGGTTACGAAGAGTAATCCGGCAATTCTTGAAATCGGTAAGTTCAGCAGCCAGCCGGCCATGGATGATTTGAAAGACCTGACATTCGAAACCCGTGACCTTGAAGACTTAAGAAAATGCGTTGTTGGCAACTGCAAACTAAAACTCTCGGCGAACATGATCGAGCGCTTGCAGAAGGAGCTAAATTGGGACGCCCCAAACTACACGGTTGCGGCCACCCAACTTCTGAAATCAATGCTCCTCGAGTATGTTCGCGACTACATGGCTCGCGGCGACGTTGCGCTAATCGAATACGCTGATAAAGAAAAGTCGGTGCGGCTCGCCGACGAGCAACGTATTTTGAAAGGCAGTTCAAGCTATATCAACGATTTTCTGTCGCGCGATCGCACTTCCTCAGGCGGTGTAACCAATATTGAGAATGCTTTGGTATGGTCCAAGATCAAGTTTGGTCTTAAACCGGTAATTGCAATCAACCACATCAGCATTTACCAGAATTCAGACGCCATTGGACCTCGGATTGTGATTGCGTCGAAACAGATCTACGCAAATCACTATTTCGATTCCTCACTCGCTTTGACGGCTTTTGTAAATGTTCCTGGCGAAAGTTCGCCTGGCTCTTATTTGATTTACGAAAATCGATCGCGTGCGGATGGACTCGAAGGTACCTTTGGTAAGATTAAACGTGGCATAGTCCAGAGTAAGGCAATCCGTGGTTTAACTGCTGTCCTGGACCAATCAAAAGCGACTCTTAGCGCGCGCTCGCTCCCTCAAGTTGAGGGACCGTCCCAGAGCGACAAAAGTTGGACCTCGCGGCGGTGGAAGTTTGCCGGTGTCCACTTGTTCTTTTGGATATTATTGATCACCGCACTCATTGGATTGTTAGCGCTGAGCAATTACCGCTGGAAAAGCGAAACCACCTGAACAATTCACTACCCTCTGACTCCAGGCAACGGCTGAGGCTTTAATGCGTCTACTCGGATTCTGGCATCCAGTATCGAAGCTCCGTTTTCATGAACAACAAACGGATTGAGGTCCAACTCAACAATCTGCGGGAGGTCCTCAACCATTGCGCTTAAGCGCAGCAAGCCCTCTTGAAGCGCTCCCACGTCAGCAACCGGAGCGCCACGAAACCCGTTTAGTAGCGGATATGTTTTCAGTTCTCGGATCATTTCCGATGCATCGTCGCTCGTTAGCGGTGTGAGACGTATCGAAACATCTCGCAAAAGTTCAACCTGAACGCCACCAGCGCCACAAGCCACTACCGGACCAAACTGCGGATCATGCGCAACTCCGATCAACATCTCGACACCACGGTCGGCCAACCGTTGGACCACAAATCCGGTTAGGGAAAATCCTTGCGCAGCAAGGCGTTTATTCATCTCGTCGGCAGCAGCCCTAACCTCTGCTGGACCACGTAGATGAAGCCGCACTGCACCGGCATCTGTCTTATGAATTAGTCGAGCGGCAATCGCTTTCAAGACAACTTCACCACCAAATTCTTCAGCGGCACGCCCCGCCTCATCTGCATTCGCGACAATTCGCTGGTCAACTAAAGGAAGCTTGTAACAAGCACAAAGTTTTGCAACCTCGTCAACAGACAACCACCCGTCTCCTCTTACAAGCGCGTCGGCTACTATCGCCGCAGCCTCATCACTCTTGATGTCCTCGAAATGGACCGCGACGCTTTGAGGCTGAGCGCGCCAATCTCCGTAGCGGGCGACCCTTGCTAATGCGATGGCCGCGGTTTCCGGAAAGGAATATGAGGGAATGCATCGATCTTTGGTTCGTAATTGGCTGGGCGGCGGCTGAGCGGACAGAAAGACACTCAACAATGGCTTGTTCTTGTCGATGCGCTCTGCTCCGGTAACAATCGCTTCAGCGACGTCATCAGGAGTAGTCACCAGTGGAGGAGTGAAAATCACGATTAACGCATCCACACCTGGATCCGCGGCAACGATCTCAATTGCGTTGAGATACTGTTGCGCCGTGGCCGACGCTATCATGTCCACAGGATTACTCGCGCTGGCGCCCTGTGGAAGAAATGCACGCAATTTAGTCTGACTGGCCTCTGACAAAACAGGAACTTCCAACTCACGCGCCTCACACGCATCCGCACACAAAATTGCTGGTCCACCCGCATTGGTGATAATTCCCACTCGGCGTCCGCGGGGCAGCGGTTGATTCGCCAGCAACGAGGCAACGTCGAAAAGCTCTGACAAAGTATCGGTTCTAATAACTCCTGCTTGTCGGAACAGCGCGTCAACGGTGACATCGGACGCAGCAAGCAGAGCACCGGTATGTGAAGACGTAGCGCGGGCGCCCGCTGCCGACCGACCACTCTTTACTACGACAATCGGTTTCTTCCGTCCGACTCGACGTGCGATTTGAGAAAACTTTTTCGGATTTCCAAACGACTCAAGGTACAACAGGATTACGTCTGTATCGTCATCGGCTTCCCAGTAACGAAGCAAATCGTTTCCAGAGATGTCCGCTTTATTTCCGACAGAAACAAAAGTTGAAATCCCTAATCCGAGAGAATTTGCGAACTGGATAATCGCCAATCCAATCGCACCGCTTTGCGACGAAAATCCAACCCTACCGTGAGGCGGAATACCTGGGGCAAAAGTCGCATCAAGTTGGACTTCAGCGTTAGTGTTAACAATACCCATGCAGTTTGGGCCAATCAGCCTCATTCCCGCGACGCGACAGATCTTAACTAGTTCCGCCTGTCGTGCTCTGCCGCTCTCTCCTATTTCAGAGAAACCAGCGGAGATGACCACCAGAGCTTTAACGCCTTTACGTGCACAGGCCGTGGCAACCTCAACAACGCTTGCCGCTGGAACGACGATGACAGCGAGATCGACAGGTTCTGAAATATCTTCGATCGTCGCGTATGCATGAATTCCCTCAATCGTTTCCGCCACGGGGTTAATGGGATAGACAGAGCCTTTGAAACCATAACTTAATAGATTATGGAGAATCTCTGCGCCAATCGTTCCTCGCTGACGGGAAGCTCCGATGACGGCAACAGCGCGTGGTTCAAAGAACAGTTTCAGCGCGTTTCGAGCCGCAATTGATTCCCTCCGCTCAAAACCGGCAATTGCTTCCTCGGTAGAACATGTAGGAAAGCTTACGTGCAATTGTCCGGCGCCTGCGTGTACCTCAAGTGGAAACCCCGACTCTCTGAACACGCCTAACATCGACTGGTTGGCTGCTACGACCTCTGCTTCAAAGACTTGAATCCCGTTTGCAGCCGCAACTTCGGCTAGTTGGCACAAAAGTAGAGTGCCGAGTCCGCGGTGCTGAAAGTCATTAGTGATCGTAAAAGCAACTTCAGCCCTCTGCTCCGAGAGCTGAACGTAAAAGGCGTGACCAACAATTCGTTGTTCAGGGCCGCTACAGGCAACGAGCCCAAAGGTATGGTCCAGATTAGCTTCTCGATGAGCTTCCGCCGCGAGGGCTGAGTTACTGGAAACGGAATAGAACCGAAACCAACGCGACTCTTCCGAAAGCGACTGCAATAACGCGAATAGGCCGGCTTCATCCGAAGGCTTCATAACCCGTGTGCGCACGGTTGAACCATCGCGCAAAACAACGTCGCCATCTCGATGATTTCCCAAGCTGTAATTCATGAAAGTTCCCGTTAAGAGTCTCGAGTCGGTTCTGGCTGTCCGCTTAGTTCCTTAATTCTACATGGGATTCCCAGATCTCCAATCTCAGCGGATCACATTTGCTAAGCATGTCGAATGCCAGCGCAATGATGAGATGATTTGGACTCAAGGCCGAGATCAAAACGTCCGCTTTGGGTGGTTTCTCGCACCCGAAGCGAATTTTTGGACCACGACCAGCCCTTAAGAGCGACCCTTAAACTCGTCGAGTCGCAATGAAAAATTTGTGAGCACCGTTACTCAACACCTCAGCCGAACCGAATTCCCAAATTTGAAGCATCGGAATCCCGCTCGTTCCGCCCTTCCTATTGACGCGAGTTTAGACACATTCAGCTGGGTAACTTTGCGCACTCTTGAAAGCGACTAACCGAAAATACGAGGGGATTTAGCATTCTTTGTCGGCACATCCGTTGCTCTTATAACGAAGCAACAGAGTGCAGCCGATGAGCCTGGCCATCAAATCAACGATCGAAACTCAGCCTCCTCAATCGGGAGCTAATTATGGAGCGTCAGCGCCATATGCGCTTTCGTCACAGGCCGTAGCGGAACTTTTTAGCGTAGATTCCCTGCTGGGGCTAACAAAGGATCAAGTGGATCAGCGCCTGATCAGATTTGGGCGTAACAGCATCCAATCTATTCGGCCCCGGCCCGCCTGGCGACTACTACTCGACCAGTTCGCCAACATCGTAATAGCTCTTCTTGCTGCAGCGGCGCTGATCTCCTGGGCAACTGGCGACGTCATGGAAGCCGTCGCGATCATAATCGTTCTTGTAATAAACGCTTTCATCGGCTTCATAACCGAATGGCAGGCGGGACGAGCAATTGAAGCATTACGCCGTACCACTCGAATGACCTCTCGAGTGCGGCGTGAAGGTACCGAAGTATTGATTGACGCTGAAGAGCTCGTCCCCGGCGATATCATTATCCTTAATTCAGGAGATCGTGTTCCTGCAGACGCACGTCTACTGGAATCTTATAGTCTGCAAGCCGAGGAATCCGCACTCACCGGGGAGAGTAGTCCAGTCGACAAAGCAATCGATGAGGTACCTGAAGGCACGCCACTGTCCGAGCGACAGTCGATGCTTTATCTGGGTACGGCAATCTCAGCCGGTAGAGCTATGGCAGTCGTCGTAGAGATCGGCCCGCGAACTGAGCTGGGCCGAATCGGGCGATTGGTGGCTACCTCAGTAAAGGAACGTTCGCCACTCGAGGTCCAATTAACGCGCCTGGGCCAAAAACTCGTCTACATTGTGCTTGGCGTCGCTTTAGTCGTTATGTTCGCCGGTTGGTTACGTGGCGATCCGTTGTGGACGATGGTTGAAGTGGGAATCAGTTTGGCGGTCGCCGCAATTCCAGAAGGCCTACCAGCCGTGACCACACTTATCCTGGCACTCGGAGTGCTGCGCATGTCTCAGCAAAAAGCAATGATGCGGAGGTTGAGTGCAGTCGAAACACTTGGTGCCACGACTGTTGTGTGTGCTGACAAAACAGGAACTCTGACTGAGAACAGGATGACAGTCCGCGAATACTATCTTTCCGATGGTCGCACTATCGAAGTCGAGGGTGATTGTTCAACTACGGGTGACGAATTGCTCGAACAGGCACTCAGGATCGGCGTGCTCTGTAACGAAGCTGTTTTTAGCACCACTCAAAAAGACGAGACGCTTGGAGATCCGACTGAGACCGCACTACTGGTCGTTGCCGATGCGTTAGTTCTCGATGTACCTCACGAACGTGCCATCCATCCAAAGCTTGCCGAGCAACCATTTCATACTTCCACCAAGCGGATGACAACACTTCATCGACGTAATGATGGCCAGCACTTCGCCGCTCTCAAAGGCGCGCCGGGAGTAGTACTTGAGGCGTGTTCTCAATATGTCGACGCCTCCAATTCAGTTCGGAGTCTCAACGAGCAGGCGCGCGCACAAATAGCGTCAGTTAATGAACAAATGGCCAGCCGCGCCTTACGTGTACTAGCACTTGCGGTAAAGCATTTCGCAGACGGATATGAATTGTCAGATCCGGATCTCGAGACTGGATTCACGTTTATCGGATTGGTAGGGATGATCGATCCGCCGCGACGGGGCGTGGCGGCAGCTATCAGAAGCGCTCGACTGGCAGGAATTCGAACGGTAATGCTGACTGGCGATCAACTTGATACCGGACGCGCTATAGCTCGCGAACTAGGCCTCGGGTTGGGCGAGCCACGCGCAGTTAAGGCGCCTGACCTCATCGGCATCGATCAAGCCGACCTTGCTAAACTGGCTCGAACGACCGACGTTTTTGCTCGAGTCTCACCCGAAGACAAGCTGCGAATAGTCGAGGTTTTACAACAAGCAAATGAAGTGGTCGCTGTCACAGGCGATGGGGTCAACGATGCTCCCGCTTTGAAGCGAGCAAACATTGGAATCGCTATGGGAAAGCGCGGGACAGAAGTTGCCAAAGAGGCTGCTGACGTGGTCCTCGCGGATGACAACTTCGAAACCATTGTGGGAGCGATCGAAGGAGGCCGGACGATTTATTCGAACATTAGTAAGTTCGTTCACATGATGTTCTCTCACAATCTGGGTGAAGTGCTCATGATCTTCACCGCGATAACACTCGGCTGGCCTTTACCTCTCATGCCCTTACAGATTCTTTGGATGAACCTGGTCACCGACGTTTTTCCAGCGTTGGCGCTTGCTGTTGAACCACCTTCACCAGACGTAATGAAACAACCACCCCGCGATCCATCACAAGGGCTATTGTCAAAGAAGTTATTTATCTTGATTGGCTGGCAAGCGCTGATGATTTCGTTGCTCTCTCTCTGGGCTTATTCATGGGCTCTAGGGAATTACGGAGCAGGAAGTCATGCTCGAACTGTCGCGTTGTTTGCATTGATCGGAGCGCAACTGGGCCACATGTTCAATTGCCGTTCCCGTACCCGGTCCGCGTTCTCGGGCATTTTCAGGAATCCGTTTATTTGGGGCGCCACCCTGATTGTTGGGGTGCTACAGCTTCTGGCTATCTATTTTTCACCTTTAGCTCTAGTACTCGGGACGCATCTACTTACAAGCATCGACTGGGCTGTGGTGGGGTTCTGCGTAGTCGCGCCAATCATAATTGTTGAGATTTTTAAAGCAACCATTCATTTTCGCTGGAATGGAACCCAAAAGAGTGCTGCATGAGTTTGAGTACAACACGATGAATAACCGGGTTAACAAGGTACGATAGCCCCCTCCGAAGGCGATTCTGGTGGATCGGGTACTGCGCGATTATTCGCAAAACTAGACGGGCTTTTCCCCATTTACCGGACTCATTAGGCTTGAAATATGACAATTCGTCGCGGCACATACCTTGCGGATGTGCGGTTAAAGGGGGTGTATTTTGGTATGGTCAAAATTGAACGAATCCTTTGCCCGACAAATCTCTCAACAGAATCGGATGAAGCGCTTCGCTATGCCATCGCGTTGGCAGGCGCTTACGACGCTAAGCTGTTATTGCTGCACTGTACCGACCCGAAGCAGTCGCCACAGAATGCTCAGACCAATACCGATGTTTTTCGAGCTCTGGAACAGGCATTCATGCGTCATTGCAGTTTTCCTCAAGCCCGCAAGATTAAGTGGAAAACCCTCGTAACTCAGGACTTGTCGGATGTTGGGGACTCGATATCCTATCAAGCCAGGATGCATCGTGCGGACGTTATCGTGATGCGCTCTCGCCGGAGACCTCGGGCGGCAGTATTGCTGGGTTCAACCGCCGAGATGGTTTCTAAAACGGCTCCCTGTCCTGTGCTGATCACGCATCCGGACGAGACCGAATGGGTAGGCCTGTCGGGCGAGATTGACTTGCGTCGGGTGCTCATCGCGCACGATTTTTCTCCAGATTCGGAGTTGGCTTTAAAATACGGTTGTTCATTGGCACAGGAATATCAGGCTGAACTGCACCTGCTGAATGTGACCGAGAGCAACGGGCCTCCGGAACCTGAGTTAGCATGGTCCTCTGCCGACTCGTATGCCTTCGCTGCCGGCAAACTGCAGAGGGCGTTTCCTAAGGAGGCAAACCTGTGGTGCAAGATCGTCAACTCGGTCCGTAACGGTAAGCCCTACGAGCAAGTGTTGAATTACGCTAAAGAACAAAAGATTGAGCTGATTTGCATGGGCGCAAGCGGTCGGCATTGGAGTATTGACAAACTGCTGGGTACAAACGTCGACAAGGTCCTGCGTCAGGCTCCTTGTCCAGTCCTAATCGCGCGCCCGACAAAGTACGTTAGCTCATCATCAGAAAAGATGACCGAAGCGTCAGTCACTGGTTGAAGGTGTATTGACGGGAGGTGGTTATGATGACAGTCCAATTGATTCCTAGTGCAAGGTTGACGACTCATGGACCAACCGTTTTCAAAACGGAAAGAAATCAGCATCAAACCCGCTGCGGAATGTGCGGCAACATTATCTATGTCGAGGAAGCGACATTTAATTTTGTACACGATTTCAACTCAGGGTTGGATGATCCTTTCTGCTGCGAAGTGTGTAAAGAAGAATTTAACGATTTGGCGTATGAGGAGTGAAGGTTTACTCAGATGTGCTGAGTGATTCGTGTCAATCCACAGTAATCATACAAAAGCGGACCGACATGGAACACGAACATTCAGCTGAAGCCATCAAACAGCGGTTAGCTTTAGGACCTCACCATAATTACCTGCGCGATTGGATCTATGGTGGCATCGACGGTTCGGTCACAACCTTTGCGGTCGTAAGCGGTGTCTCGGGCGCCCGACTGTCAGCGGGAATTATTCTCGTGATGGGTTTTGCGAATCTCTTTGCTGATGGATTTTCGATGGCGGCCAGTAACTTCCTGGGGACCAGAGCTGAACATGAGGACTTGGAACGTCTTGAGGCAGTAGAGAATCGTCATATCGATCTTGAGCCCGCCGGGGAACGAGAAGAAGTCAGACAAATTTTTGAGCAAAAGGGATTCTCGGGCAACGACCTGCTGCGCATGGTCGACCTTGTCACCGCTGACCGTAAGCGTTGGGTCCAAACGATGCTGACCGAGGAGTATGGACTACCTTATGCTGTGCGTTCAGCCTGGATTGCCGCCTTTAGTACATTTAGTTCGTTTCTGGTGTGCGGACTCGTCCCGCTTCTTCCCTTTGTATTTAGACTCCCTAACGCGTTCACTCTTTCATTGGGAATGACGGGCGCGGTTTTTTTTGTCATCGGCTCGGTTAAGAGTAAGTGGTCGACCGCATCCTGGTTTAAATCAGGATTGCTTACTCTTGCTGTTGGGGCAATTGCGGCGGGTCTGGCTTATGGCGTCGGAGTCGCTCTTAGAATCATTGCAGTTACAGGACCATGAGCAAAAGCTAATCAGACTTTTGAGGCAAAGCCTTTCAAAGGAACGTAGCGCGGGCTCCACATATTATCCGTCACGGCTTGCTTAAGAGTTTCCATACTCATGCCAGGTGCCAAGCCTGATCGTACTGCCTGGGCCCCTACCGCCATTGCCACTCGGTACGAAATCCCTCGCACCATTTCTAGTGGTGGGAACAAAGCGCCATCTGGATTCGCCAGCGCCGGAGAAAATCCACTCAAAACACGAGCCGCCGCCGAGAACATTGCGTCTGTAACCCGATCTGCACCTGACGCAATGACCCCTAAACCAACACCCGGAAAGATGAACACGTTGTTGCATTGACCGACTTTTATGAGTCGCTTTCCATAGCTCGTCGGCGGGAATGGACTACCCGTTGCAATCAGTGCACGCCCATCGGTCCACTCAAGAAGGTCGGCCGGGGTTGCCTCGGCTTTTGAAGTTGGATTTGAAAGTGGAAAGATGACTGGACGATCGACATGTCTTGCCATCTCACAAACGATCTCCTGACTGAATGCTCCGCCCTGACCGGAAGTGCCGATCAGAACCGTGGGTCTCACGCTTTTAACCACATCCAAAAAAGAACAGCTCGCTGGGTCGATCGTCCCCGGTTCTACTGCATACCTCCGCTTTGATTCTTCAAGATTAGGTCGTTCTTTGTGGACCAGGCCCTGGCTATCGACCAACCACAACCTCTGCTTTGCGTCTAATTCAGAATATCCGTCTTGATCTAGCGCAGCGACGATCTGATCACAGATTCCAATTGCCGACGAACCTGCACCCAGAATCAGGATTCTTTGATCTCCAAGCTTGGCGTTCAGAACGTTCATCGCGGCCAATAATCCAGCTACCGTTACTGCCCCGGTTCCCTGAATATCATCGTTGAAAGTACAAAGTTGATTACGGTAGCGTTCCAGCAGTCGAGCTGCGTTGTTCTTTGAGAAGTCTTCCCACTGCAACAAGACACGTGGAAATTTTTTCTTGACAGCTTGTACAAACGATTCGATGAAGGCGTCGTACTCCGCTCCTCTGACACGTGTGTGACGCCAACCTAAGTACAATGGATCTTCGAGCAGTTCACGATTGTCGGTACCGACATCCAACAGGATCGGGAGCGTTGCGGCCGGGTGAATTCCAGCGCAGAGCGAATAGAGTGACAATTTTCCAATCGGTATGCCCATTCCACCTACACCAAGGTCTCCCAGACCAAGGATCCGCTCGCCATCAGTAACGACGATAACCTTAACCTCTTCGGAAGGAGCGTTGTCGAGTACTTCGAGGATTTCATCGCGGTTCGGATACGAGATGTACAGACCGCGGGGCCTGCGGAACACATGGCTGTACTTCCGGCAACCTTCGCCGACTGTCGGCGTATAGATTATCGGAGTCATCTCGCTGATGTGTTCCTGCAGGAGTCGATAGAAGAGTGTTTCGTTGCGGTCTTGCAAGGCTGTGAGGAATACATACCTCTCGAGGTCAGTCTCCTTTCGCAGATAGTTCTCGTAGGTACGGGCGAGCTGCTCTTCAGCAGTGGAAGTATGGGGTGGAAGCAATCCTAAGAGGCCAAACTCACGTCGCTCATCTGCTGGAAAGGCGCTGCCCTTGTTCAGCAACGGGTTATCCAGCAGGAGCTGTCCTGTAAGGTTGGTTTTAATTTGTGACTGTCTATGACTTGTAACAATAGTATTCATTGGCGTCGCGCTCTCTTGAAGCACGCCTCATAACTAATTAGATTGATCGTTCGCCGGCTGCGGCTACTTCAAGATTCCGATCGTGATGGTTACGACGGGGACCGTAGTAGCACTTTTGTTGTACGACACCCAGAAGTGCTCTGCCTGATAGGGCATCATCCTAAAGGACGATCCATCAGCTCTTACGTCTAGTTTGTCGCCGACGACCAACCGATAATCCGGCGCGCCTACCCCATCCGTGTAATCGGTTGAGATGGTGACAACTTTTTGGGCGATATAGACGAGCTGCACCGTCTCAGTTGGTGAGATGACGTAAAAATCCTGCTCATCGCTCTTCATTGTTGGCTCGCCAAGTTTTGCCCGTGCCTCCACGGTGGTCATACCGAGGCGAACGCCGCGATACTCTCTATAGGCTTGCTGCTGAATTTGCTGCACTTGTGCAGTTCCTTTTGCAGCTTTCATCGCCTGAGTTCCGGTTTGTCCACTTGCCACGATGCCCCATACCAGCAGCACCAGTAGGCCAAGGCCAAGGTAAAATAGTTCCAGTCGACTGATTCTGATTGTGTCTAATCTGAATCTCATCTCAATCACCTCCTTTGAGGGCTGCGCGCAATCATTTCTGAGTCTCTGCCAAAGGTTTTGCCGATGGCCCAGATTTGTCCTCCCGAGCGGATCTCTAAGAAGATCTCATCCAGGGGAGTTCGCGGTGGTCCAAAGATAACCCGGCCCATGCGAACATCATATGCTCCTTTATGGCAGGGGCAGCTGAGACAACGAGCTGATCGATCAAACTCCACGGAACATCCCGCGTGAGAGCATCTGCGGCTAAACGCTTTGAATTCTCCTTCGCTGGAGCGGAGCAGCACAGCCGGATCATTTCTTGTAGGGTAAACAAAATAAAGGCTCGATCCTGGTAAGAGCGCTTCGGCACCTTCAATCTTCCTCGGCGGATAATCAATCATCGCCTGTTGCGCTGCTGCGCCTTTGGTGGCGGCAGGCGTGGCGAGAACTAATGCCGTGGAGGTAAGAAGGAGATCAGTGCAGAAATCGCGTCGCGACGTATGTGACGGTTCATTTACCACAGAGGTTGGTGAATCCATCTTGAATCGCTCCTTTCATCTGGCACTTTTGGGCGCTCGCCCAAATAAGCATCAGTATGATCAGGCGCAAGGTACGTGCCGGGCGCAGTTCATGTAATCTGGCAGGAAAAGCAGAGAGTGAAGCAGGTAACTTGGGGAAACTTCACCAATTAAAGCGCGAAAGCTCGCAATCTGACGAGAACACGCTGAAAATTCGCGCTTAAAATCAACGTCAGGAACACTCACTTCGCCGAGTTTTGGCGGCGACGCGTTCAGACTCAAGCTCCAACTCTGTTAGTGGGATTCAGGGGGATAAACATTCGGCCGCCAGGGGGCCGAACCAATTGGACGACGGGTTATCAGACTCCAAGATAGGCTATTTGATCTAATACTTGTCTCATCAACAAAGTTACCCTGGGATGGGCAGCTTCCATCCTGGTCACAGCATCCTTCAATCGATCATTTAGGCCTTGATACTGTTCCCGGTCAATTTCTTTGTCGTCAAGTATTCTTTGAATATCCTGAGCCAATCTTGAGAGCATTTCCCGGTCGTTATCGTCGGGCGCTTCGATTTGCTGAAGGTCAGCGTGCAGTCGGTTCAACTCTTCGTGCAGTTTTTCTTTGTCCATTTATATGCTCAGTTTACGACAAGTTATAGAACAGGTCATGCAATTCCTGCTTGCGGTGAGCCTCGATCGAATTGGTGGAGTTCTGACTGATGTTCTAATCTAAACCTTCTCTGTCGCAAAAACTACTCGCGCCAGAGAAGCATGACACGAGGGCTGTTGTACCTCTTCGGCTCCGTCTAGCTTAGATTCGTGTTATAAACCGTTCGTAGCTCAATGAATTTCAACGTAGATCGAAGAGACGGTCGACCTTGTGTTCATGGATAACGGGTCATTCACAACGCCAGACGAGCCATCCAAACAAAATTCTGCCAAGTTTGGTCAAACTACGTCTCACCCTTCACCCCCGACTCTCGAAACGCACGAACGCAATCCTATCAAACGATTCCTTAAAGTATTAGGACCAGGTTTAATCACCGGTGCTGCCGACGACGATCCTTCCGGGATTGCGACCTACTCTATCGCCGGCGCCTCGCTTGGGTTCGCAACGCTTTGGACCGCGCTGGTGACTTTGCCGCTGATGTCGGTGGTCCAATTTCTGTGCGCGAAGATCGGTCTGGTTAGCGGAATGGGACTGGCGG
>AR_comb_assmDRAFT_10250411_pt1 | contig 16630 bp, 14 predicted proteins | sample ArasoioldDNA_FD_10543 | JGI IMG/M metagenome (IMG submission 10543) | reverse complement strand
ATCAATTTTCGCACGACTTTCAATACGTCTTAGCGCTCACTCGCTATGAGTTCACTCTTTGAGCACCTGCACGAGGCGCGATTTGCCAATCCCAGCCTCACCGCTCAGAACAATCACCTGCCCCAAGCCATCCTTGACCTGGGCCCAGCGTTCCTGCAGCAGCCCCACTTCCGAAGTGCGCCCAACCAGTGGCGTCAGCCCGCGCGTTGCTGCCACGTCGAGCCGTGTCTGCGCCGCACTGGCGTGCAGCACCCGATAGACCTGCAGGGGCTGTGCCAGGCCTTTGAGTTCCTGCGCTCCCATGGGTTGGCAGGTCAAATAGCCCTCTACCAGGCGGGCGGTCCGGTCATTGATGACAACGGTATCGGGTTGCGCCAGCCCCTGGAGCCGAGCCGCAATATTAGGTGTCTCCCCGAGCGCTAACTGCTCCTGTCGTCCTGCCCCACCTATCTCACCCACGACTACCAGGCCCGTGTGTATCCCCACGCGGACCGCTAGGCGGGGCCCTTGCGCTTGCTCCAGGCCCGTATTCAGAGTCCCAATGGCCTCAACAATGCCTAGCCCGGTCTGCACCGCGCGCTGCGCATCGTCTTCATGCGCCTGAGGATAGCCAAAGTACACCAACAGGCCGTCACCAAGGTACTGGGCAATATGACCCTCGAAGCGCTGGATGACTTGCGCGCAGGTCTGTTGATACGCCCGCACGACCTCCCGTAGGTCTTCGGGATCGAGACGACCAGCGAGGGCTGTCGAGTCTACCAGGTCGCAGAACAGCACTGTGAGCTGACGGCGTTCGGCGCTAGGTGGCTGTGGAGGCGTCGGTGGGCTATCCGTCTGGATGGCGTGAGCAGCATCGCCGCTCCAGACTAGGACTCTGCTGTCCTCATCAAGGGCCAGGTGTTTGGCATAGATGAGCTCTTCCTTCAGATCGTCCAGGTAGGCGTCGTCTAGTACAAACCGCCGTTTGAGTGCCCGGTACGAGATACGCTTCTCGCGCCGCAACACCTCGATGATCTGGGCTAGGACCTCTTCAAAGGTCATTGCCATTCCTCCATTTGTTACAGATGAAACCATAGTAGCCTGCAGAAATGAGAAGTCAAGACTGTACCTGCATATGCTGCAGTAGAGCTGCGGTCAACGTTGGGCCACAGACACATGTGACGTGCTTGCAAAGTGTGCTTGAAATTCCTATCCTAGGGGCAGAAGCGCATGGCCGAGCCAGTGGAGGTATGGAGAATGCCTAGTCCATTTCCCGGCATGGATCCCTATCTGGAAAGACGCAATGTTTGGCCTGATGTCCACAGTGCACTCATCGTGGCGACGCGAGATGCCCTCGCACCCCAGGTGGCGCCAGCCTATTACGTGGCTATTGAAGAACGCATGTACATTGTTGCTTTGGATAGTGCAGAGCTCATCGGGTGTCCGGAGGTGGCCATCGTCACGGCACCCGTCGCGGCGCAGCCTGCCATTGAGGCTGAAACAGCAACAGCCGTTGCCAGCGTGCCTCAGACCGTGGTGCTTCCGCAGTTTGAAGAAATGCACGAGCGGTATCTGGAGATCCGTGATACGCAGATGCATGCGGTGGTCACTGCTATGGAAATTCTCTCGCCGAGTAACAAAGCCCCAGGTGAGGGACGCGGAGCCTACGAGGAGAAGCGCCGGCAGGTGCTGTCAACGCTCACGAACCTCGTTGAAATTGACCTTTTGCGTGGTGGGAGGCCGATGGAGATGCAGCCGCCACCGCAGGGTGACTACCGTATTTTAATCAGGGCAGGCTGGGAACGTCCCCAGGCACGGCTGTACGCGTGCAGCATACGCTAGGCGCTTCCAGAAGTACCAGTGCCTTTGCGTCGGGGAGAGTCAAAGGCGCGTCTACCCCTCGGTCAACTGCTCGCCGACATTTACGCTCGGGCGCACTACGACCTCCGCATAGACTACTGCCACCCACCTGAACCGCCGCTGTCGCCGCTAGACGCTGCCTGGGCGGACGCATTGCTCCGTACCAAAGGGCTGCGGTAATGCCCTGAGACCATACGTACGAACCCCATCAATCAAGCATTACGACGGCACCAGATATACCAGCCGGTATACAGTGTGGGGTCATACCGCCGATAGACTACGAGCGTATAGTCAAAACCTGTGAGATCAGGGATGACATCCCCGTCCTCAGGATCATCTGGGTCGGCTGTCCCTGAGGTCAGCACATAGGTAGTGCCCAGCAGGGCGAGGCGCGCTGCCCAGATGGCGAGTTTATGCTGGCGTGTCTGGCCCTGCAAGGTTGGCGATTCCCAGGTATCTATAGTAGTATCAGTACTTTGCGTGGTATGACCGGAACAGAGGATGTTATCTACGAAGACTACCTCGTAAGGCCTATACGGCGTGGCATCCCACCCAAGAAAATCGTCCTGCAGATGCCCGGCACGTGGCCAGCAGTCTGCCAGAGGCCACACAGTTGGTTGGCGGTCGAGCGTATAGAGACGCCATTGGCGCAGCTGGTGATGATGCTCCACCCCTGGATGCAGCTCTGGCCAGCACCACCGCAAGAAATGCTCGACCACCCCATAGGTAGGACGACCACCGTCGCCAATCCATAGGAAGGTGCTAACGCTCCCGGGCTGTACTGCCCTGCCCATGTTTGTACTGCTACCGCTTCGGTAGCCAGCTCACGTCGTCTGGATTGATCAAGTCTGGCACGGTCCATCCCGTGAGATTGTACTCGGCCATACAGGTGTGCACGAAGTCACGCATGCGCTCGGACAAGCCGGTGGCGTGTGCGATGTTGAGCGTGATAAGGCGGTTTTCTTCGGTGGACCCGGAATAATTCACCTCGTAGAGTTCATGCCGGGCACCAAATTCTGTACCGATGGCATCCCACAGCAGCTTCATCAGCTTGACCCGCTGTTCCGCGTCATAGCCGCCCGAGCCGCGGATGTACTTGTCGATATAGGGACGCAGGGCGGGGTTGTGGAAGTCCCGCGCACTGGAGTTGAGATAGATCAAGCCGCTGGTCACACTCTGTTCAATCAGGTTCTTGATGATCGGATAAAACGTCGGGCCAAAGACGTGGTAGGCTGAGGCTGCCTCAAGATTCGGCAGCACTGCTCCATTGACCCATGGCATGGCGTTGCGCGCCATGGCCTCTGACAGGCTCCAAAACAGGTTGCGGTAGGCGATGACTTCCCCCATCCGCACTTGCTGGCCACGATAGTCCTTTGTCCCGGTCGCCTCCAGCGCCTGCATCATTAATCCCGCGATGAACTCCAGTTTGACCGCGAACCGGGTACAGCCATGCAGCAAGGCACGCGGCAGGAACCCGGTCTGCGGGAAGAAGTTGTTAGCGGCATCGACGTCGCCGTAAACAAAGACATCCTCCCACGGGATAAAGGCGTTCTCCAGCACAAAGATGGCGTCGTTCTCATCGAGGCGGCTGGAGAGCGGATAGTCAAATGGGGTGCCCATCACCGCAGCCGTATTCTCATAGGAGGCACGCGAGATAAGCTTGACGCCCGGTGTGTTCATGGGCACCATGAACACGCAGGCGTACTGCTTGTCCTGCACGGGAAGCAAGCCATGGTGTGCCACGAAGGTGGCATGCGTCAATGCTGAGCCAGTCGCGACGATCTTGGCACCGCTGACATAGATACCCCTGTCGGTCTCCCGCGTCGCGTGTACGCATACCTCGGCGCGCTCGTGAATGGCACGATCCCGATCCACCGGGGGATGAATGATCGCATGGTTGAGGAACAGCACCCGCTCCTGCGCCTTCTTGTACCACGCCAGGGCATTGGCCTCGTATGGCGCATAGAACGCGGCATTAGCTCCCAGGGTACCGAGAAACGCCCCTTTGTAATCTGGCGAACGCCCGAGCCAGCCGTATGTCAGGCGCGCCCAGGCAGCGATGGCGTCACGCGCCGCAAGTTGCTCTTCCCAGGTGTAGGGGGCCCGGAAGTAACGGTGGGTATACCCGCCGGAACCGGTATCTGTGGCGATGGTGAGCACCGCCTGTAGCGCCGGGTCGTGCAGGGCATCGTACAGGCGGGCAATCATGCGGGCCGTATTGCGAAAGGCCGGGTGTGTCGTGACGTCCTCGACACGCTCGCCGTAGAGCCAGATTTCACGCCCATCGCGCAGACTCTCCAGATATTCCGCCCCGGTCAGTGGGCGGGACGGCGATGGTACAGCTGCTGTGGCCGCGGCGTCCATGGTCTTAATAGACATTGCTGTTCTCCCCTCCATGACACGTTGCTACTCCTCGTGAGAACGCCATGGTAGCACCCGTGCTCAGGCGCGACAAGAGGTAGACGTGGCGGCCACATGGGTTTTCAGAGCCACCAGGACATGTCATAGCAGGCCTCCTTCAGATGGCGCATGACCTGCAGATATGCTGAGGAAGCGGTTGACAAGGTCCTCTTCCCAGACGGGTAGGGCAATCTCCATGGCCTGACCTCTGCTAGGCCCTGCGCCTCAGTAGAACTCCACCCCACCGTTGACATGAATCGTCTGGCCGGTGATAAAACCGCCGTCATCACTGACGAGAAACAGGCAGGTGGCAGCAATTTCCTCGACCGTCCCCTGCCGTCCCAGGGGAATGCCGGCCGCGTTTGGTGTCCGCCCCTGGTACCACTCGGGATTGGCCCGTGAGGTATCAATACTCCCTGGTGAGACTACATTGACCCGAATGTTCTGACCGGCGAACTCCGAGGCTAAACTCCGCGCCAACCCGACCAGGCCCATTTTGGCTGTTGAGACATGGGCCCGATTGGCACCGCCGGTAAAGGCCCCCTCGCCTGTGAAGAACAAAATACGTCCATACCGGTTGGTGACCATGCTATTAATGACGGCACGGGTGCAATAGAAAGCCCCATCGAGGACCACACCGCGCACCTCCTCCCAGTCCTGCAGAGTCACCTCCGTGAAGGGCTTATGGGGACGAATCGCGGCATTGTTGATGAGAATGTCGATACGGCCAAATTCCGACAGGGCGCGCGCCACCATACTATCGACTTGCTCTTTCTTGGAGACATCGGCCAGAAGAGACAGAGCCTTGCCGCCGCTGGCGCGAACTTCCTGGGCGACTGCGTCTGCCTCGGCTTTATTGGTTCGGGAGTTAACGACGACGTGAGCCCCTTCCGCAGCCAGCTTCAACACTGTGGCGCGGCCAATATTCCGACCCGAGCCGGTGACCAGGGCGACTTTGCCATCGAGCTTACCCATTAGTGCTACCTCCTAGAGTTTTGTGCATGCAGCCCTTGCGATAGGAGGACGATTATAGCACGGCTGCCCGGGTCACCCTGCATGGAGTAATGCGCCGCCGGGGGCATGCAGTTTTCGATGCATCGTTTAGTTCCCCCTTTACGAAAGGGGGGGCAAAAGTGAGAACTGCATAGCCCTGGTGCTCTGCAGCGAGGCTTGACAGCCTCCTCATTCTCTCTACAATGGGGCCAGAACCAGATAAAGGAGGAATGCATGGGCAAGCTCGATGGGAAAGTCATCATCGTCACCGGCGCGAGTCGAGGCATTGGCGCTGAAATCGCTAGAGTGTTTGCGGCGGAAGGTGGTAAGGTCATCTGCTCGGCGCGTACCGTGAAGGAGGGGACACACCCCTTGGAAGGGTCACTCAAGAAGACCATTGCCGACATTCAGGCGGCCGACGGTGAGGCTACAGCAGTGGCGGCAAACGTGTCGTTGCCGGAAGAGTGTGAGCAACTGGTACAGGAGACCCGCCGCATCTATGGGCCACCGGATGTGCTGGTCAACAACGCCGCTTTGACCTACTACTATCCAGTGAAGGATTTTCCTTTAAACCGCTGGATGCGCTCCTGGGCGGTGAATTTCCACGCGCCTTTTCTCCTGAGCAAGCTCGTGCTGGAGGACATGATTCCCCGTCAGAGTGGCAGTATTGTCAATATTTCCTCAGGAGCTGCAGTGGGACCTGGCCGCGGGCCATATCCCGATGATGGCACCGCGGATCGCGGTGGGACATGCTACGGCGCCGAGAAAGCAGCGCTCGAGCGGTTCACCCAGGGACTGGCCCACGAAGTCTACCAGTATGGCATTTCCGTCACCTGTGTCTCCCCCTCACAGATAGTGCCAACGCCGGGAACCGTATTTCACAAGCTGGTCAGCGGCATAGACGACCCACGTGGCGAGCCCCCGGAACTGATGGCCAAGGCGGCATTGCTCCTGGCAACGGAACCAGTGGAGAAAGTCGCGGGGCGGGTAACGTACAGCCAGGAGATTCTCAAGGAGTTTGGCTGGATCACCGCGGCAAAGGGCAGGGGAGTAGACCCAGCCCTCCCGGGAAGCGGCTACAGTCAGCGTTAGGGCGTGCCGGGGATGACACGGCGATGAGCGACACAGCGACACGGTGATGAGAGCACCTCACCAGTGGTCTTGCCCCGCGTCTCTGCCGAGTCAGCGCCGATCCGGCACGAGAATATACCGGAGCAGCCAGTACGCCGCAGCATAGCAGAGGCCGGACACCAGCGCTGTGGGCAGGGCCACTTCGACACGCCCGCCCAGATACCCCTCCAACGCCACAGTGAGCAACAGAAATTGCACGAAAATTAAACTCACCAGACACACCATGACGGTATAGATGAGCGACATCTGCTGGGCGCGTTGCGCCCGGAGCTGCCGCTCAGGCGTTATGAGGCTTTGCCGATGGCCCATAGCTCCTCTCCTCGTCTTTCTAGCGTCACGCGCGGCAGTGGCCGCGACGGCGGCCCCCCCAGGACCCGGCCGTCTGCCGCGTCGAAGAATCCCTGATGGCATGGACAGTACAGTTGCCGGTCGGCGGCGCGATAGCTCACCGGACAGCCCAGGTGGGTACACTTCTGCCCGAAGGCGACGTAACGGTTGACGTCCAGGCGTACCAGCAGGCAGGGGTCGCCCGTGGCAGGATAGTGGAACACCCTGGCATCTCCAACCGGCAGGTCGTGCACCGTGGCAATCTGCACCTGCGGCAGCGCCTCTGCGTCCCAGAGACGCCTGAGCCTACCGAGCATCGCCAGGACCACATTGGCGAGAAACGTCGCCAGTGATACCCAGACAAGCGACTTGGTAAATTCGCGTCGGGTCACAAAGTGGTCGTCAACCCACGAGATGGGGAAATGGTCTTTCCAGATCGGTATCTCGGGCACGCTCACTTCCTTTCCGTTCTGCTGGTGCGCCGGACAGGGGTGGTACGGACGTCTCCTGTCCGGACGCCATAAACGCCGTGATATCGACCTCAAGTGTCTCTACACCCACTGGCAGCATCATCTGTACCTTGGTCTGCACGACCTGCGGCCCGAACACAAACGTGTTGATCGGGCGCTCCCGCCGCAGCGCCTCGATTTCTGCACGGGTCCCGTAGGCCAATGCCCCACTGGGGCAGACCGTGACGCACATGGGGCGCTTGCCGGCAGAGGTGCGGTCATAGCACATGTCACACTTCATCATCAGGTCGAGCTGCGGCAGGTAGTGCGGCACGCCGAAGGGACACGCCAGCACACAGTTGGTACATCCAATGCAGTGCGACGGGAGAGCAGTCTGCACGACCCCATCAGCCGTCTTCTTAATCGCGTCGGCCGGGCAGACTTCGGCGCAGGCGGGATCCTCGCAATGCATGCAGACCACGGGGACCGTCTGCGGCGACGCAGCACGATCGGTATATTCCAGGTGGATCATGGACACCCCGCGGTGCATTTCGCATTCGGCGCAGGCGTGATAGCACGCCTGACAGCCGATACAGCGCGACGGGTCGACGAAAAATTCCAGTCCTGCTTCGATCATGCAACAGCCTTTTCTAAGCGCACAGCACAGACTTTGAACTCCGGGATCTTGGAGATTGGATCGAGAGCCCGAATGGTTAAGAGGTTAGCCGAGCGCTCGTCTGGCCAGTGATAGGGGATGAACACCGTATCGGGTCGAATCGTCCGCACCACCTGACAGGGCAGGGTCAGGGCTCCGCGCCGGCTCACTACGCGCACCCGGTCGCCCGTCTGCACGCCGAGGGTGGTTGCCAGATCAGGATGGATTTCCAGGAGCGGCTCTGGATATTGCCGCACCAGGGGGCCAATACGGCGCGTCTGCGTGCCGCTCAAGTACTGCGAGACCACCCGACCAGTAGTGAGGAGCACTGGATACTCGGCATCGACGTCTTCCGCCGGGGGACGATACTCCACAGCGTGGAACCGCGCCTTGCCATCGGTATGATAAAACGTTCCGCCCTCAAACAGGCGCGGCGTGCCCGGGTGCATGGGATCAGGGCACGGCCAGAAAACGCCCTGCTGCTGGTCGATCTTCTCGTAGGTAATGCCGTAATAGTCACAGAGTCCGCCCCGTGACACGCGGCGCAGTTCGCGAAAGATATCCTCGACGCAGGCATAGGGGAACTGCTTCCAGGGGGCCAGCCGACGTGCCAGGTCACACACAATCTCCCAGTCCGAACGGGCCTTGCCTGGCGGCTGCACCGCCTGCCGGATGCGGATGACACGGCCTTCGGCAGTGGTGACAGTGCCTTCGTCCTCTTCCTGCAGCGAACCTGGCAGGATAACGTCGGCATAACGGGCCGTTTCCGACATGAAAAAGTCGATGACACAGAAGAATTCGAGCCGTTCGAGTGCAGACCGTGTGTACTCGGCGTCCGGGAGCGACACGAGGGGATTGAAACAGATACACAACAGCCCCCGGATCTCCCCGCGGTGGATGGCCTCGCGCATTTCCGTGGCAGTATAGCCGACGCCTGGCAATTCGTCTTCGGCTACGCCCCAGCGCTCGGCCACGATGCGACGGTGCTCAGGATTGTCGATGTCCCGCCCGCTCGGGAGCTGGTTACACCGCTGCCCATGCTCCCGCCCGCCCTGGCCATTACCCTGGCCGGTGATGGTCGAGTACCCGCAGCCCGGCTTGCCAATCTTGCCGGTGGCCAGTACCAGGTTAATGCATGCTAGACAGTTTTCTGTGCCCTGGATGTGATGTTCAATACCTCTGGCGTGCAAGAGCATGGCTGTGGAGGCTGTGCCCCACCACTCTGCTGCCTGGACAATGGCTGCGGCCGGCACGCCGGTGAGCGCTGCCGCACGCTCTGGGGTGTAGGAGGCGACAGCCTCTCGCACCTTCTCAAAGCCCTGCGTATGGTGCGCAATAAAGGCATGATCGATCCAGCCACGCGCTATGCAAGCGTGCAAGATGCCGTTCATGAGAGCACTGTCGCGTCCGGGACGCACAGGCAACAGGAGATCAGCCGTGCGCGCAATCGGGGTCATACGTGGGTCAACGACAATAATTCTGGCGCCGTTGTCGCGTGCCCGCCAGATATAGTCCGTGAGGATGGGAAAGCACTCCCCAACGTTGATCCCGGCCAGGATGAGACACTTCGCCAGTGGGATGTCGCTCCACGGCTGTCCGCCCCGGTCAATCCCAAACGCCATACGATTCGCGGCTCCTGCCGAGACCATACAGAGGCGCCCATTGTAGTCGATATGTCTGGTGCGCAAGGCCAGGCGAGCAAACTTCCCTACGAGGTAGGCCTTCTCGTTGGTAAGCGACGCCCCCGAGAGTAGCGCAAAGGCGTCTCGACCGTACTGGGTCTGGATGTGACGTATATGGTCCTCGACGCGGTCGAGCGCCTCGGGCCAGTCCGCCTCGCGCAACCCGTCCGGGCTGCGCATGAGCGGTGTCAGGAGCCGATCCGGATGGCTGCCCTGGAGATAGCGCTTGACCCCTTTGGGGCAGAGCATGCCACGGTTCACCGGGAACTCCTCCCAGGGCTCAAAACCGATAACGGCATTGTCCTTGACCTTGAGCTGGATCCCACACTGCACACCGCAAAAGCAGCAATGTGTCTTGACGAGACGGTCCGGCTCCCCACGCCCCTGCCATCCACCCGGCGGGGTGTCGTGGAGATGGGGACCATATTGCTCCGTGAGTTGCGCCAGCGTTTGTGGTGGTGTCAGCACAAGTATGAGCCTCCTGTCGCTTGCGCCCGTCCATGCCATATCCCCACCTGACGACGACGGCAGCGCGGACACACGTGCATGTAGTGCGCCACCGGTTCGCGCATGTGCCAGTCTAACCCCACCTCCGTCAGCACACCCTTGAGATCCTCGACGTGCATCGCACCGGCAAAAGCCTCACTACAGAGACGACAGACGGCCGGCGGGGCAGTGGCATTGGCCTGCTTGTATAACGTCACTCCGAGGTGCAGGGGGCGCTGCAAGAGGTGGAAGAGTTTCCCGAATGGCAGGTACAGGAGCGTGGCAATGACTGTACCAGCGTGGATGAGCGAGATCACGACGTAGCCAGCGCCATGCAAGGCGTGCATACTGAAGGTCAGCATCAAGCCAGTCGCCGAGACCGCCAGGAGCAAGAGCAGCGGTACCAGGTCGCTGCCAAACTGCTGCGCAGCGACTGCCCCGGCATCTTTGAGACGCCGGTGCAACGTCAACACTACCCCAACGATCACCAGGACCGCTGCCAGGTTCAAAAGGTTGAAGAACACATAGCGCACCAGGGAGACCTCGGTGTGGAAGGCCCCGATGCGGATGCCAAACACAAGTACCTGGTACACCTGCGGGGCGGTCGTCTGACTCTCAAAATGGATCCAGCCAAAGACCAGCGGAAATGTCACTGCCCCAGCGAGAATTGTGCCCCAGGACATACAGAAGTGTGCCAGCCAGCGACCCCGGCCGCGCCGGCGAATGAAGTGTTGCGCCATGAAATTGCTGACAAAAGCGCTGGTCAGCGTCAGCAGATGGCGCCCGACCTCCTGCCGCTGCCAGAGGAGCTGCCAGGCGCGGCGCCAGTACATATGTGTCGGCGGACGTTGCAACCATACCGTATAGCGGTAGGTGATGGCGAAGGCCGAAAACAGCGCCCCAAAGGTGTAAATAAGCAGCGTAGGGTCATAGTTGCGCAGGTTGCGCGAGCCGAGCAAAATACCACATCCTAACCCCAGGACAACGACGAGCCCTGCGGTGAGACCCGGCAGTGTGAATGCAGTGGGGCGTGTCATGAGGCACCCGTCAGCGCCAAGGTGGTATCGTCTGAGGTCGCCAGATGGCAGCCGATTTCCGTGGCCAGGAGCTTGTCGAGCACCTCGGTCGGAGGCAGCTCAAGATAGACGTCGTCGCCTTCCACTTTCACCGGGAAGCCCCGGACCGCATAGTCATCACCGCTGAGACACGCGCCTGAGTCCAGGGAGAATGTCTTTTTGTGCAGCGGACAGGCGATTTTGGGGATACCACTAGTGTCACCAAGAATACCACGGGACAAAACAAAGGCCTTCTTGTGCGGGCACATCTGCTGGCAGGCATACCAGGTGCCACGGCTGGTGAAATTGAAGACGGCTATCTGCACCTTGCCGTACTTGATCGTGGCCCCACCATTGTAGGGAAAGTCCTGCACCTTGCCCACCTGCACCCAGGTGCGCGGCGTCACCGTGGCGCGCTCGGCTTCGGGCCGTGTTTGCTCTGCGAGCCGCTGGAGTTGCACGAGTGACACCGTTTCTGATGGCCAATCCCCAGGACGCGGCTGGCCGCGTTCGTGGATGATTTCGATGCTCGGTTCCGTCTCATCCGTATTGACAAATTGGCGGAACCACTTGCGCTTTTCTGGATCTTTGACGACCTCGGCCCACTCACACGTATAGGTATCGACCAGGAACTGGATGCGCTCTTCCAGTTCCTGGCAGATGCCCAGCTTGTCCTCGATAATGACCTCTTTCAGATGGTCAATACCGCCCCCGAGCTTCTCAAGCCAGACGGCCGTGCGGGTCAGTCTGTCGGCGGTCATGATGTAGTACATGAGAAAGCGGTCAATATAGCGAAGGGCCGTTGGCTCATCGATATCCGCGGCCAGCAGGTCGGCATGGCGCGGCTTGACGCCACCATTGCCGCACACATACAGGTTGTAGCCGCGCTCCGTGGCCACCAGACCAAAATCCTTCCCCTGGGCTTCCGCACACTCGCGCACGCAGCCCGAGACCGCCGCCTTGACTTTATGCGGGGCACGGATGCCCTTGTAGCGGTTTTCCAGGCGGATGGCGAAGCCGACCGAATCCTGCACACCATAGCGACACCACGTCGTCCCGACACAGCTCTTGATCGTGCGCAGGGCTTTGCCATAGGCATGGCCACTTTCAAAGCCGACGTTGACCAGTTTCTCCCAGATATCCGGCAGATCCTGGACCTGAGCGCCAAACAGATCGATGCGCTGCCCACCTGTAATCTTGGTGTAGAGGCCATACTGCTTGGCCGTTTCGCCCAGTGCGATGAGCTTGTCGGGGGTGATTTCGCCACCCGGGACGCGCGGGATGACCGAGTACAGACCCCCACGCTGCATGTTCGCCAGAAAGCGGTCATTGGTATCCTGTAACGTCTGGTGTTTGGGGCGCATGATATGTTCGTTCCACAAGGACGCCAGCATCGACGTGATAGCCGGCTTGCAGATTTCGCAGCCCTGCCCGGTGCCGTACTGGGCTAGGATGTCGTCAAAGGTCGTGAGCTTTTTCATTTTGACAATCGCGAACAGCTCAGTACGCGTATGCGGGAAGTGTTCGCACAAAGAGCTGCTGACAGTTCTGCCGGCGGCCTGCATAGCGGCGCTGAAGAGGTCGGTGACGAGTGGCAGGCAACCGCCGCAGCCGGTACCAGCCTTCGTGGCCACTTTCACCTGGCCCAGTGAAGTCAGGCCCTGGTCCCGAATGGCCATACAGATGGCGCCCTTTGTGACGTTGTTGCAGGAACAGACTTGTGCCGTGTCCGGCAAGCTCGCGGCCCCACCGAGCCCGGCAGCGCTGCCAGACTTGCCCATGATCAGCTCATGCGGTTTGCAGGCGAGGGCTTCCCCGCTCTTGGCCAGTGCCGAGAGCACGCCGTAATCGTGGGCTTCACCCACTAACACGCCACCCAGCAAGCGCGTACCGTCATGCGTGAACAGGAGTTTTTTATAGAGGCCGGTAAAGGGGTCCTCCCAGGTCAATGGTTTAGCGTGCTCTGGCCCCGCCTCGTAATCCCCAAAGCTGGCAACATCGACGCCCATCAACTTCAGCTTTGTGGAGAGGTCTGTCCCCAGAAAACACTCGTCACCACCAGTGAGATTCTGCGCGACAATGTCGGCCATCTGCCAGCCGGGAGCGACGAGGCCATAAATCATGCCCTCGTACAGGGCTACTTCACCAATGGCGTAAATATGCGGGTCAGAGGTCTGCAAGCGGTCGTTGACGACCACGCCGCCCCGTTCGCCGACCTGCAGACCGCAGTCCCGTGCCAGATCATCACGTGGCCGAATGCCGGCTGAAACAATAATCATGTCGACCTCGATCCTGGTCCCGTCGGTGAAGTGCATGACCTGAACCTTGCCATCGCCGAGGACTTCCTGTGTGACTTTGTTGAGGTGTACCTGGACGCCGATGTCTTCGATCTGCTTCACCAGGACCCGTGAGCCAGCCTCGTCAATTTGGCGTGGCATAAGACGCGGGGCAAATTCGATCACGTGAGTTTCCAGGCCCAGATCATAGGCAGCCTTGGCAGCTTCCAGTCCGAGCAACCCTCCACCGATGACGGCGGCTCGCTTCGCCCTTTTGCCGTAGGCGCTGATCTTCTCGAGATCCTCAATGGTCCTGTACACAAATACGCCCCGCTTATCAATGCCAGGCACGGGCGGCACAAAGGGGTATGAACCGGTCGCCAGCACCACCGTGTCGTAGGCTACTTCCACGCCTTTATCGGAACGGATGCGGCGCGTCTTGCGCTCAATCTGGCTGGCCCGATCGCCGATATGCAGGGTGATGCCATGCTCATCGTACCACTCCCGCTTCGCCAGCATGAGCTTTTCTGCGTTACGGTGCGCGAAGAACGACGTCAGGCCAACACGGTCATAGGCGGCACGTGGCTCTTCACAAAACGTGACAATAGAGTATTGGCGTGACACATCATGCTCGACCAACTTTTCGCAAAAACGCTGCCCCACCATGCCGTTGCCAATGACTACAACCGTCTTTTGCCGATTTGATCCGTTTCTGGCTCCGCTCATGGCGCTGTCCTTTCACTGCTCAAAGAAAACATTATTTGCACTTGCAAGAGCAAGAGGCATGCCACGCTTCTGTGAGAACTTAAGCGCCTTCTGAAAGCCCAATGAATGCGAGACTTGGGGGAGACAGCCCCTGAGGAAGCAAGAGGGGTGTCATGTGCATTTAGACAGATTTGTCGGCTCTTATTGGAAAAAGCCACAAAAGAGTCGTTGGACTATATGGATAGAATTGCCAACCGGAGAAAACCCCCTGTCTGGCAGTTATGGCAGATGCAGTAAGGACAAAGTGTGTGGGTGAGGTCGAGGGGACCATCGTCCATACATATTTGTCTATTATTTTTGTGTGCCATACAAACGTGTCGATATTATCCGCTCTTTGCTCATGAGCTTGCGAGCAATTGTGGTACGGCAGCGAACTCATGCATGATCAGCATGGACGGGGGTGTCTTTGGCTTGCCGTGGTATAGCTGCGCACGGGGTGCATGTGCGGTCTTGGACATTTAGCAGGACATCGGGCTCATGGTCATCGACATTGTCACCAACCGGCAAGCACATCTCCACAACGAATTGGTGTATCTATTAGATGCTGGTGAGCAGTTTCTCTTGCCGTTGGAGCCATTGTATGCCACGGCATATCGGCCGGTTCGGCGTGAAGACGCTGCGGAGATCAAAGTGTGGCCGGCCACGCTTGCCGTGGGCCGGCCATTACCACTCCTGCCGCTGCCATTGGACAGAGCCATCTTTACGCTGCTCGATCTTGGGGCAACCTACACAGAGGCATGTGAGCGTAGCCGGCTGTCCTGAGCGATTCCTACCCCCTACTCCGGCACACTTAACTCACACGCACTAGCTTTTGCAAGGAGCGCAGCTCTCTGGGCGGATTGAGCCGGCTGCCGGTGTGCGTCCAGGAGACTTCTCCTAAATAGATGTCGCCCCTGGAGTCGATGCAAATGCCGTGCGGCGCGATGAATTGGCCAGGGGCCTCGCCTTCTGGCTTATTACCCAGGCGTGCCAGGACATTGCCTTTCGTATCATAGAGGCTGATGCGTGGGCCAACGCCGTTGGCCTGGGCATTGGGACCGATAGCCACCCCGAGTTCACCCACATAGGCGATATTGCTCGTCTGGTCGATATACAGGCCGCAGGGTCGAGCCATATTGATCCACTGCGTTTCAAACTTGCCGTTGGAATCAAATACCTGGATGCGGTGATTCTCCCGATCGGCTACGTAGACCCAACCAGCCGAATCGGTGGCGATATTATGGACAATGTTGAACTCGCCGGGATCCGTCCCTGACTCGCCCCAGGAAAAGAGCAGTTTGCCATCGGGCGAGTACTTGTGCACGCGGGCATTGCAGTAACCGTCAGAGACATAAAAATCCCCGTTGCGGGGGTCGATGGCTACGTGGGTACACCTGTTAAACGGTTCACCGCTCATGAACGGCGCCGGCTTGCCGCTTATCCCAAGGGTGAAGAGCACTTTGCCCTCCAGGGTACACTTGCGCACGGTATGATCACCATCGTCCGTGCAGAAGAGCGTATCATCGGGGCTCGCAGTGATGCCATGGGCGCGCGGAAAGATGCCTTCCCCCCACGACCGCAGAAAGTTGCCCTGGCGGTCAAACACTATCATCGGATGCGCCCCACGGTTAAAAGCGTAGACGTTGTCGTTGGCGTCTACCCCGACCGCAGCCACTTCCTTGAACCCCCAGCCATCGGGGAGTTTCGCCCAGTTTTCCACCACTTCGTAGGTATAGTTGCCTGTGCCTAAAGTCACCATGCTGCACCTCACACTTGCGCGGGTATGCTATGTTTACTCGCTGGCCTTCTGCTCGGGTGCCTCAAGGGTGGGCAGCCGGTAGCGGTCGGCAGGATCATTCCAGCCCTTAAAATTCGGCTTACGTTTCTCAGCAAAGGCCCGACGCGATTCCATCAGGTCGTCCTTGGCCCCGTGTTCGTTGAGCTGCGCGGCAAGGCGCTGCAGCGGGGGAGACACCTGTGGCCGCATCTGCCGCATCATGTAGACCGTATTCACACGCGACGCAGGGGGCAACGTCAACAAATGCTCGGCCATCTCCAAGGCGGTCGGTAAGAGTGCCTCGGGCTCCACGAGGCGGTTGAGAAATCCCACTTGATAGAGGCGCTCAGCCGTGAAACGAAAGCCCAACGCCATCTCCGTGGCAATAGGATGAGGGAGTCCCGCCAGGAAGCCGTGATTGTAGCCGCCGAGCAGCCAGCGCTTGGCCTCCGAGACCTCGAAGATCGCACCGCGCACGGCCACACGCAGGTCAGTGCGCTCGACGAGTTGAAACCCGCCACCCATGGCATAGCCGTTGATGGCGGCAATCACGGGTTTGAGCAGGGTCCCGTCTCTGAAAGGATCGGCGATGGGTTGTTGCCCCCGACCAGGCGCCCCGCGCTCGACCGATTCCTTCATATCCTCTCCGGCACAGAAGGCGCGGCCAGTCCCAGTGAACACGGCCACTTCGAGCTGGTCGCTATCTCGAAACTCATACCAGGCCTCAGCCAGGTTAGTACGGAGCTCTTGGCCCAGCGCGTTGAGACGCTCTGGCCGATTCATGCGGATCACCATCACCTGTCCGTGACGCTCGGT
>AR_comb_assmDRAFT_10286747_pt1 | contig 16664 bp, 8 predicted proteins | sample ArasoioldDNA_FD_10543 | JGI IMG/M metagenome (IMG submission 10543) | reverse complement strand
CTCGCTGATGCCCACCAGGTTGGCTCAAACGTTGTAATCGCGCACGATCCGCAGAACGTGGTCACGCTGCAGAATTTGCAGCTGACCAACCTGCACGCGTCCGATATACATATCCTCTAAATCCGTCCCCGTAGATCAATGGTCGCCGCTGCGACGCGCGCACAGAAGTGCGCGCGTCTCAGTTCCGGCACGATGTACACCGACCGCTATTAGTTCTTTGAATTCATAAGCATACAACGACCGGCCCGGGAGGAGGCGCAAGCCCGCCAGGTGGCCCGATGTTGTGGCCACAATTCAGCCACAATACGTTAACCTAAATTTGCCGCTATTATTCGGGCACTATTGGTGCAGGGACAGGGGGCACAGGTCACTACACGGGGGACGGGGCGGGTATATCTGTTACTGCGCACGCAGCCACTCAGAGACATCCGGCCTTCCAGGTTAGACAACAAAAACATTCGCACTGTGTATGTGCGCGATCAGGGTTGACTGGGCTCAGGCGACTTTTGCACTGAACGGTTCAGTGTCAAGAAAATGGCCCAGCCGATCCTGCATCAACAGAACGGGCGGGCGGTGATCAAATTGAAGACCTTGGGCGGCAATCAAAATACTGGCCGATTTGGTTACGCGCTTAACACTGCCTTGGCGTTCGGTGACCACGTATTTTCGCAACTTGGTCTTGCTGGGGTTATGAATGTTAAGCCAAACGGTGGACGCGTTTGGTTGCTTGGCGCCGTCTCCAAATCTGATGCCACATCGGAAACGACGCAGCCAACAGTCCGAGCTGCCTTAGAATCGTGCCGCAACGTATTTCTAAGCCTCGGTTTGATCAGTGGTGTCATTAACGTTCTGATGCTCACCGGCTCGTTTTTTATGTTGCAGGTCTATGATCGAGTGCTTCCAAGTCAGAGTGTGCCAACGTTAGTTGGACTCGCATTGCTAGCAACGGTTCTATATGCCTTCCAGGGCGCCCTCGAGGTGATACGCAGCCGCGTGAATGTGAAGATCGGCGCCCATCTTGATCAGACACTAAGTTCGCGCGTTTACAATGCGCTGGTCCGCCTCCCATTAAAGGCACGCGGCGATGGCGATGGCCTGCAACCGCTTCGGGACCTTGATTATATCCGTAGTTTTCTCTCCAGCGGAGGGCCAGCTGCGTTCTTTGATTTGCCGTGGCTGCCAATTTATCTGGGCATATGTTTTCTCTTTCATTTTTGGATCGGAATAACGGCTTTAGTGGGCTCGCTTGTCCTTGTCGTGCTTGCCTTGTTAACCGAATATCGCATGCGGGCGCCCACCAAAGAAGCGGCGCGTTTTGCGGCGACACGCACCGCTTTCGCTGCGGCTGGGCGACGCAACGCTGAAGCATTACGCGCCATGGGCATGAGCGGCAACGTCGGCGATCGTTGGAGCGCGGCTAATCGCGAGTACCTAATCGCGAATGAGCAAGCAAGCGATATTGCGAGTGGACTTGGCGGAATTTCAAAGGTTTTTCGTACTGTGTTGCAATCGGCTGTTCTGGGAGTCGGTGCCTACCTCGTAATCCATCAGGAATCGACTTCGGGAATTATAATTGCAAGTTCAATCTTAATGTCACGAGCGCTAGCACCAGTTGAGTTGGCTATCGCCAACTGGAAAGGCTTTGTGGCGGCTCGCCATGGTGCGCATCGTCTCTACCAACTGCTTGAACTCTTGCCTGCTGAACAAGAGCCCATGAAGCTGCCAAAGCCAAAATCGGTCCTATCGGTTGCCAATATTGCAGTCGTGCCGCCAGGCGGGAACAGGCCGACGGTCAGTGACATTTCCTTCGAACTCAAAAGCGGCCAGGGGCTAGCGATTATCGGTCCGAGCGGTTCGGGAAAATCCTCGCTCGCGCGTGCGCTTGTCGGCGTGTGGCAGCCCGCCCGCGGTAGTATTCGCCTTGACGCGGCAGCGCTCGATCAATGGTCGTCAGAAGTTCTCGGCCAGCACATCGGCTATCTGCCACAGGACGTCGAGCTGTTTGACGGGTCGGTGGCCAGCAACATCAGTCGCTTTGATGCGAAGGCAAAACCGGAAGCTATATTGGAGGCAGCGCAAGCGGCGGGTGTGCATGAGTTGATTCTGTCCTTGCCATCGGGGTACGCCACTCCGATCGGCGAACTTGGAATGGCTATTTCGGGCGGACAACGCCAGCGGATCGCGCTTGCGCGCGCTCTCTATGGAGATCCGTTCCTTGTCGTGCTCGATGAGCCGAGCTCGAATCTTGATTCCGAAGGCGAGGGGGCCCTGGCGCAGGCCATTATCAACGTTCGCGCACGGGGAGGCATTGTGGTCGTAGTCGCACACAGGCCGAGCGCCCTGGCCGGTATTGATCAAGTATTGATTATGCGGGACGGGCAATTGCAGATTTGTGGGCCCAAAGAGGAAATACTTAACAAGTTGATGCGGGCGCAGGCCCCACTCGCGTCGCCGATCAGGGCGAGTGTATGAGGCTCAGGAAGGCCACATGAGCGACGCCGCGCTCACACCCTTGCAATCTATACAGCGATCTTTGACTGCTGCATTCATCATCATTGCCATACTTGTGTTTGGAATTGGTGGATGGGCTGCAACCATTCCCCTTGAGGGCGCCGTGGTCGCGCAGGGATTACTTGTTGTCGATTCGAATGTAAAAAAGGTCCAGCACCTTTCCGGCGGTATAATTAAGGAAATTCGTGTCCGTGAAGGTGACCATGTCAAGGCCGGCGACATTTTGGTGCGCCTCGATGAGACACAAACCAAAGCATCCAATTCGGTCGTCACCGCGAATCTGGATGAACTTGTCGCTCAACAGGCCCGTCTCGAGGCAGAAAGAGATGGCGCCGATCACGTGGCGTTTCCAGCCACGTTCGCGGAAAGGTCGCGCGAACCAAACTCCGATGCTCCGCGTACGATGGCTGCAGAACAGAAGCTCTTCGAGTTACGACGGGAAGCCCGAGATGGGAAAAAAGCGCAGCTCAAGGAACGGGTCGCCCAACTGAAGAAAGAGATCCAAGGATACGTCGGACAGACCGCAGCGAAAGAACGCGAAATTAGTCTCATAAATAAGGAGCTCGAAGGAGTCAGGGAACTTCGCGAAAAGAACTTGGTCCCTCTGACCAGACTGACTGCATTGGAGCGAGATGCAGCTCGAATAGAGGGTGAGCGCAATCAGCTGATCGCAGCCACAGCACAGTCTGAAGGAAAAGTGACCGAAACCGGACTTCAGATCATCCAAGTTGACCAAGATCTTCGAAGCGAGGTCGCTAAAGACCTTGGCGAAACACGTGCAAAAGTCTCTGAATTTATAGAGCGAAAGGTCGCAACTGACGATCAATTGAAGCGCACAGACATCCGTGCTCCTCAAAATGGAGTGGTCCAACAGTTAACCGTCCACACCGTCGGTGGGGTAATCGCTGCGGGGGATGCAATCATGTTGATTGTACCCGACTCTGATACACTTATGGTCGAAGTTAAGATTTCGCCGCAAGACATCGATCAGTTGTATCTCGGACAAGTTGCGACTTTGCGGTTTACAGCATTCAATATGCGAACGACACCTGAGATCAAAGGTACTGTTAGTTTTATTTCTGCAGATATAACTCAGGATCAGCGAACGGGCGTGGGGTACTACGTGGCTCGTGTCATGCTCAGCCCGTCGGAAGTTGAGCGACTTGGTGAGGTTAAGCTCATCCCCGGCATGCCGGTCGTGGCTTTCATTAAAACAAGCGAGCGCACTATGCTTTCCTATCTTGTAAAGCCTCTTCGTGATCAGGTTGAAAGGGCTTTTAGGGAGAAGTAGCCGCTACGCGGGCGCCTTACCAAAGCTTAAGCTAAGTGATCGTCTGTAGGCACTCGCTGCTGGCGGTCATTTCGTTAACCGGAACGAGCGGTAGCGCGCTTCGCCTACCAGACCTGAAGGCTTACGTCAGGAGTTTCTGTTGATGAGCGCGCAAGCAATGGTTGGTCAATTCCCCTAATCTGCTTGTCAAAAAAAGCCAAGACGTATTGGCTAATGAGACGCGATGCCCGCTCAGGATCAAGCCGATTGTGCCTGAGGGGGGAATAAAACGGAAAATCAAAAAAATTAGAGTGGTATGCGCCATGGATGATCATCCAGTAGCCACCATATTCCGACAGGGACTGTTTCATTTGCGCGAATTGTTCCGACGTGAAATTCAATTCGCGACGCTTAGCGGGGCCCAAGCGCAGATGATTGGCTTGTGAGGCGTACGGGCCCGCTTCATAAGTACCTTCAAAAATAAAAAAGAAAGGAACCCGTGTACCGTGTGTAGCGGACTGGCCCGCTACCATTCCTCCCATGTCTATGCCGGCCTTCAGTCTTTTATCAAGCCAACAAGTTTCGGCGGCGACGGTACCGCCAAAGGACGAACCAAAAATTCCAACACGGTCAAAATCAATTCGTCCAGTCAACAATCCCTGAGGATCATTGGCATTCAGCTGGTCAAAGTAATTCAAAACGAATCGGACATCATCCGATCTAATCTCTACCTGTTCATTTGCGGTTCTCACGAAGTGCTTAAAAGCCTCCTCGGAAGAGTAGTCTTCATCGCCAATGAACTTTCTCCGGGCAATTCGCCCATCAGGGAAAACCGTTGCGAACGAGCTGTACGGGTGATCAATTCCGACCACGATATATCCGTGACTTGCCAATTCCTCAACCTGAATGGTGCTTTCGGTGCGTATTCCGCTCCACGAATGCTCGTAAATTAATAGGGGATATCGAATTTGTGAGTTCGAGAGTTTTTTGTTCGATATGAGAGAATGCGATTTTACGAGAGCCAAACGGGCATTCCAGAACGTGGTTATTCTTTTGTCGACATAAGGCGCGGATGCACCTTTCTCAGATGGGTCGACGGGATACCAAATCTGAATCATTAATTCCCGAAATCGATTGTGATCGTCTGAGAACGGGTCGCGACGACCCTCGTCGACAAGATGCCGAATTTCAGAAGCGACTTTGTAAGGTCCAGAAGTGGTCGGAAGAATAAAGATGGGAAGGGCGGTACTCAGCAAGATGGCAGTGACTTCAAACAGAAGAGCCGTTATGCCGAGGTAGTAGGAGTTCTGTAAAAAAAAGGGCGGTCGTGCGCATTCGTAAATAACGAGAGCAATTGCGAGACCGTACGCGGGAGCCATTTGCCACCGATAGCCTTCTATCGCCAAATGGCAGATGATCAATACTGCTGCGATAAAGGGGAGGAAATTGAAAATCAGGCTCTCACCCCGGGAGGGCGAAAGCAGATGCACAATGTATGGTAGGAGCACGACCGTTATCAAAAGTTCAAGTGGTCTCATTGCTGGTCTCGTGATCTCCGGCAAGCTATGGCCTATCCTAAACCCTTTCGTGTCGGGGCGGAGACTTGATGCAAAAAAAATGGTACGGAAATCCAGCCGAGGACATTGCTGGCAATCTTAACTGGGGTCAGTTGTTGCGGGCTTGCGTAGTGAAAACGTCTGATAGTGGGCATCTTTCAGCCGGGAAATGTGTGATTGATGATTTCGCGCGACCTCCAGTCAATCCTCCTGGCGGGGGTGTGGCAGTTTGTGATGTTTGGACAGTAGTTCGCGCCGATGGCGGTTGCTTTGGGAAAGCAATGTTTTGTCACGTAACGAACCACGCCGTCACCTGATTCTACTTTGACGGACTACGGATAGTCGCCATCCGTGATGCTAGAACGCGGAGAGCTGTCGACACGTTTGTTTGAAAACGCGGGCAATTTCGACGAGAGCTGCACCGAACTCAACGCTCCGAGCTTGGCTTTAATGCCGAAATCCTACGAGATTAAAAATAGTGACGACCTCGCCACGTCCGACTGCTTAAGCGCGTGGGGTCGCCGTGTTTGCCGTTGAATCATAAGAGAGAGTCTTATTGCGCGAATACTTACGCAACCGAAAAACGAGCAGCAGGAATAGTCTCGATCTGGGACGGTAGAGATTCGTGCGGCCGCAATGTGAAAAGTGAGCAAAAGGGTCGGGACGTTCTTCTAATTATCCCGTCGACGAGGCTTTTCGCTTCAACCCGGTCATCCCGAGTGAACTTTTCTTTATCTTGGCGACCCGAGAGCGTAACGGAATGAGACCCCGCATAACTTCGGATTTAGCTACTTCGACGGCAGGCCGTCTACCTAAAGCACAGGGAGGCATTCCAAATGTGCGAAGATAGTGATTAAAAGCGCGCACGCGACCTAACCCTCGCATGCTTTCCGTTTCAAAAACCATTGTGTATGAGATGGATCGCGATGCACCGGTTTCGACCCAATGGGGGGCATTTTGCGGCTGATGAAATCCTTTGCCCGCCGTTAAATTGAAGACATGTTCGCGTGTCGAATCGCGGCCGTCGAGTTCCACCGGTGCAAGGGTAACCGGTCCGCGAGCGCAAAAACGTTCTAGTTCCTCCTCCCTGACAACGGTTGGGGAATAAACATGGTACGCCTTGTCGCCTTGTATCTGTGAAAAGAAACCAACTTCTGGATCGTAGTGAAATGGCGTTATTGTAGCTGCAGACGTGATCAAGACGCCTGACTCTAAGCGCACAACCTTTTCTCTGCCAAAGTCACGGAGGGAGTCTTTAACTTGCCGGAACAGCGTTTGGATCAAATCTTTGAAGTCTGAATCGTAATTCTCGGCACGCTTTAGCAGAATTCTATATCCGCCTCGATCCAAGTTCTCAATTGCTTCGTGAGCTTTGCAATCAATCGAGGGAACTGAGAAAAATTTTGTCCCTGCAGACGAGGCTCCCCCGGCTACCATAACGTCCCGAGGTTGATTGGACATCTTTTCAGCAAGCCGATGCAGCGCATCAACCTTAAACATACCAAGTTCGTGCAGATTGTGCGTAAATCCCATTGGCTCTCGATCAAAGAATTGCCGGAGTTCTCCTTGATCAATGTCGAGATGTGCAGCACCAGACATACAATCCTCCTGGGTCGCCCTTCCGATGACTTTATTCGCCGCGATTGCCGAAGACCGAAGTGCACTCAGCCACTACGCTATTCCACGCGCCAGCGATGCGCTTAAGAATATATACTGAGGCTCGATATTGTTCGAGGCTTGGAAAAAATTGCCCGGGCGGGACATAAGGGATTTTCGCTCGATGTAATAAGGTTAATATTATAATCCCGCCGCAAACTCGCCATTAAATTGCATGTTTAACCTTTTGCAGCTATTGTACTTTTCTGGATACCGTTCAGCCGGGAGGCTAGGTTCAATAGGAATGATACGGTAACCGGTGGGTGGGCGACGAAGATAGCCGGTGAGTTGTACCAATGGCAGGCGTGCCCCTATATCTGCGGCCAAATGTAATGGCCGAACCGCTCGTAAACGGCTGGTATGCGTGGGCGCACCTAATTCCCCCGGCTACGACCGCAAGGAACCTGACTGAGCGCCATCTCAAAATTATGGACTCATACATTGCGGCCCCGGCGTCGCACCAATTGGCGGTACAGTCGCCAGCCATGGCCGGTGGTCCTTTCATGGATTTTGACCGGGATCGTACCGAAGATGTTAAGGCGCTTCGTGATCGAACCGCGCGCGACCGAACCAAACTAATAGAGCTTTCTCGCGCGATCGGCGATCTTGATTCACTACTAAGGGAGAAGGCGAACGGGTATAGTTTGGAATCTTTGTACGCGGAAGTGCCGACATGCCTGCAAGGCTATGTAGAGCTGGTCTATGATCTCAACAACCAGCCGTCATTCCGATTAATTGAACCCCTTTTGTACAAAAGCCAATTTTACGACCCTTCACTGCAGAGTGTGATGTTATCGGAGATCACCGGGGATGATCGTCCATTTGTGATGAGCACCCCACGCCTTGAAAAGGGAAATTCGCTCCAGTTGAACATTCCATTTGCGAGCAGTTGCTATGACGAATTGTTCCGTATGAAGACGCAGGCGAACTCCTTTGAAAACATTCGCGAGACACTGAATTTGAACGATGAAGATGCGATTAGACTACGGTCTTTCCTAACAGCGGAAAAACCTCGTGCCTATCAGAAGTATCGTGGCGCGGCTGCTCGGTGGCGTTACTTCGGGCATGCTTGCATTTTACTCGAAACCCAAGGGATCAGTGTTTTGCTGGACCCGGTGCTCAGTTACACATATGAGAACGGCATTTCGCGATACACATACGAAGATCTCCCTGAATTCATAGACTTTGTATTGATCACACATAACCATCAAGATCACATTCTCTTTGAAACACTTCTGCAACTGCGACATCGGGTAGGCACTATTGTCGTTCCACGCAATAGCGGCGGGTCTTTGCAAGACCCTTCATTGCGTCTGTTGCTGAATCAGATCGGATTCAAAAATGTGATCGAGATATCGGAAATGGACGAGATCGCCTTTGACAGGGGTGCGATCACCGCCATTCCTTTCCTAGGCGAACATGCTGACCTGAATGTGGTGAGTAAGGCGGCCTACCTGCTTCAGGTGGATAGTTACAAGCTTTTGTTTGCCGCCGATTCTTGCAACGTGGCGCCTAAATTGTATGAGCACGTTCATCGAGAGGTTGGGGATGTCGATGCGATCTTTGTAGGTATGGAATGTGACGGTGCTCCTCTATCATGGTTGTACGGACCTTTACTCACGAAACGACTAGAACGCGAAAAGGACCATTCGCGTCGGCTTGCTGGATCGAATTACGAACGAGCACTCGCCATCGTAGAGCAGTTTCGTAGCAAGGAAGTGTACGTCTATGCCATGGGACAAGAGCCCTGGCTTAACTACGTAATGAGTATCAAGTACACTGAGAAATCGAATCCCATTATCCAATCAAATCATCTGATCGAAACCTGCCGATCGCGCGGCATCATTGCCGAGCGTCTTTTTGGCGAGAAAGAAATACTATTGTCGACCAAATCGGCAATCGTTCAGCAAATGGCCAGCGCGTAAGATGCAGTGTGGGGCGAAGAATTCGACTGCCGCAACAGGGCCCGCTTCGGATACTTTCACAAAAAGTGTCGCGGCGTGGAACGGTTCGCCTACAGTCTACCCGCGCGAAATGACTGTCGCGCAAGTTTTTGAGGAAGTTGTCGCTGCACATCGCGATTCTGTTGCGGTCGTGTGCGGGAGCAAGCAACTCACATACGGGCAGTTGAATTCGCGGGCCAATCGTTTGGCCCATCATTTACGTCGTTTGGGAGTTGGCCCCGAGGTAATGGTTGGATGCTGTCTCGAACGCTCACTTGAGTTAATTGTCGCGTTGATTGCTGTCCTGAAGGCAGGAGGGGGCTATGTTCCAATTGATCCTCAATATCCCAAGGAACGTTTCGAATTCATTTTAGCCGACGCGCAAACCGTTGTGATGCTGACGCACAGAGCTCTTGCTTCGACGTCGTTGGCGCAATGTCACGTGCCGTGCTTTTTGCTGGATGACGACAACAAGCAAACGTCAGATTACCCCGACTCCAATCCAACACCCGTCGGAAGCGCGGATAGTCTGGCATACGTGATGTATACTTCTGGTTCGACCGGTCGACCGAAGGGGGTTGCTGTCGAAAATCGCGCAATTGTTCGTTTGGTTCGAAATACCAATTATTGTCAGTTCAGCACGAACGAGGTGTTCCTGCTATTTGCGCCGATTTCGTTTGATGCATCCACCTTTGAGATTTGGGGGCCGCTCCTGAATGGTGGTCGGTTGGTGATAATGCCGCCGCAAGCGTCTTCATTGGACGATTTGGGCCGCGCAATTCGCGAACATCAAGTTACGACTCTTTGGCTCACTGCCGGACTTTTTCATCTCATGGTTGACCAGCGGCTTCAGGACTTGCGTCCCATTCGCCAGCTCCTTGCCGGGGGTGACGTGCTGTCGCCACGCCACGTTCGATTGGTCTTGGAAAAGCTTCCGGATTGCCGAATGATCAACGGATACGGTCCCACAGAAAATACCACATTTACTTGTTGTCATGTTATGCGTCACGGCGACTTGGTGGCGGAATCGGTCCCAATCGGGGTGCCGATATCTAACACCAAGGTCTATATTCTGGACGAGAATCTATGCCCGGTCGCACCAGGCGTCGTGGGTGAGCTCTATGCCGCCGGTGATGGCCTCGCGCGCGGCTATTTCAATAACGCCGCCGCAACGGCGGAAAGATTTTTGCCAAATCCGTTTGCAACCCAAAACGACCGCCGAATGTATCGTACCGGTGATTTGGCGCGTTGGCGCGAGGACGGCGTTGTCGAGTTCTTAGGTCGAGCGGACGGCCAGGTCAAAATCTTGGGTCATCGCGTTGAACCCGGCGAAGTGGAATCCATACTAGGAGCTCATATGGGGCTAGCGCAAACCTGCGTTGTGCCCATTGGTGGAGAAGAGGGGTCCAAGCGGCTTGCCGCGTATTACGTTGCTAAGGCCACGCCTGGCGTGACCCCAGATGAGTTGCGGTTGTACCTGGCAACGAGACTGCCTCAATACATGGTGCCGACGTTTTTCATTCCAATGCCCTCCTTGCCGTTATCCCCAAACGGTAAGGTCGATCGGTCGGCGCTGCCCGCTCCGCAAGTCTTAACCACTGGCCAAATTTCAGCTGAAGGCCCAACGACAAAAATGGAGCAAATAATTGCTGAGTTGTGGCAAGACGTATTGCGTGTGCCTGCCGTCAGTCTCGATGACAATTTCTTTGATCTTGGCGGCGATTCCCTCTTGCTCATTGCAGTGCATGCAAAGTTACAGAAGGAATTGCCGACTGAAATTCAGATAACCGATCTATTTGAGTTCCCTACGATACGAGGTCTCGCGCGGCAATTGAATGGAAGTAAGTCCGAGCAGTCCCTACCGAAAGTAAATGACCAAGGGCAAAAGCAGCGAGCGGCATTCGCACAACAGCGGCAGCGAAGGGCTGGTAGAGTTTTATGAGTACCGAAGTCGAATCTCTTTTTGAAGGCGTAGCGATCGTTGGTATGTCAGGCCGCTTCCCTGGTTCGCGCAGCGTGCGCGAATTTTGGAACAAGCAATGCAACGGCGTCGAGTCGATATCACACTTCGGTATTGAAGATCTTGAAGTTCGCAAGACTGCAGCCGAGGCTTTGAATACGAATTACGTACCTTCCCGGTCCGTGCTCGAGAACGTTGATTTGCTGGACGCGGAATTTTTCGGCATCTATCCGCGCGAAGCGGAACTGATGGATCCCCAACATCGCCTGTTCTTGGAGGTTTGCTGGGAGGCTATTGAAGATGCTGGTTATGATCAGTCCACTTATTCTGGTGCAATAGGAGTGTATGCAGGTTGCAGCATGAGCACGTATTTTCTTGCTCAAGTCTGCAGTCGGCCTGATTTCATACAAAAGTTCACGGAAGGCTATCAGGTTGGCAATTACCTCGAATTGATGGGCAATAGCGTCGACTTCCTTTCGACCCGTGTCTCATACAAACTAAATCTGCGCGGCCCAAGCTTTACAATGCAGGCGGGATGTTCGACGTCGCTTCTTGCCGTGAGTCAAGCTTGTCAATCCCTGCTGACGTATCAGTGCGACATGGCACTTGCGGGCGGTGCATCAATCTCTTTTCCGCAGAAACGGGGCGTCTTCTATCAAGAAGGGGGCATGGTATCTCCGGATGGCCATTGCCGGACATTCGATGCAAACGCCCAAGGGACAGTATTTGGCAGCGGTGTGGCGGTTGTCCTGCTGAAGCGATTGGACGAAGCAATACGGGATGGCGATCAAATATACGCTGTCATTCGCGGATTTGCCGTAAACAACGATGGCTCATCTAAGGTCGGCTATACGGCTCCCAGCGTTGAGGGACAATCGCGAGTAATCGCCCTCGCACACGAAGCCGCCGGCGTTGATCCAGGAACAATAGGCTATATTGAGGCACACGGTACAGCCACACCCCTGGGCGATCCGATCGAACTTAAAGCTCTTGCTAAGGCGTTTCATGGACGCGAATCCAAGACTCAGCCTTGTATCATTGGGTCTGCAAAAACCAATGTTGGCCATTTGGATGTCGCTGCGGGTGTAACCGGGCTCATTAATGCAACTCACATTGTTCGCTATGGCGTTTTTCCACCCACGCTCCATTTCAAAAGCCCAAACACGAATTTCGATCTCGCGAATAGTCCATTTCGGGTTAACACGAGCCTGTCTGAGTGGAAGAGGGATGCCGCGCCACGTCGGGCCGGAATTAGTGCGTTCGGCGTCGGCGGTACGAATGCGCATGTGGTAATCGAAGAACCTCCACCGACGACGTCAACGGCATCGCAGCGACCCGCACACCTGCTTGTGCTCTCCGCGCGCTCAGAAGCAGCAATTGAGCGTGCCACAGATAATCTTGCCGCACATTTGAAAGAGACTCCGAATCTGGATCTAGGTGACGTCGCGTGGACGTTACAGGTTGGGCGGCGAACCTTCCCTTGGAGGCGAACAGTCGTAGCGGGAAGCCTTGAAGAAGCAATTTCGGCGCTTTCGCAGCGTGACCATAGCCGCATGCAAACTTCATCGCGCCCTTGCGACGAAGCGCCGGTTTATTTCATGTTTCCTGGTCAGGGATCTCAGTATCCCGACATGGCGCGGAAGATTTACGAGACGGAGCCGGTTTTCCGGACGGCGGTCGATCGGTGTGCGGAAATTCTCAAGCCGCATCTTAAGACCGATATCCGAACCATGCTCTATCCCTCGGAAGATGCTTCCGAGGAAGCCAAGAGACGCATCACCGACACCATTTTTGCCCAGCCGGCAATATTTACAGTTGAATACGCTTTGGCCCAGCTTTGGATGCACTGGGGGGTGTGTCCGCGGGCCATGCTGGGCCACAGCGTCGGGGAATTCGTAGCAGCATGTTTGGCGGGGGTCTTTTCGCTTGAAGACGCCCTTGCCTTGGTCGCTGCACGAGGTCGTTTGATGCAAGACATTCCGCCTGGGGGCATGCTTTCGGTTCGTCTCTCCGAATCCGATGTGCGGAAGCGAATGAACGGATTGCTTTCATTGGCAGCCGTGAACTCCCCGTCATTATGCGTTGTGGCGGGACCGTTCGATGCACTAGCGTCTTTCGAATTGCAGCTTGAGCGTGACGGTGTTGCGTGCCGCCGATTGATCACATCTCACGCCTTTCATTCCGCGATGCTCGATCCAATGATCGAGCCATTTATGGCAGTTGTGAAGAATGTCTCTTTGCAGCCACCACAAATACCTTACGTTTCAGGGGTTTCGGGTACTTGGATCACCCGCGAGGAGGCGACGGATCCCTTCTATTGGGCCCGACATGCCCGCGAGGCGGTGCAATTTTCCGCTGCCGTAACGACCTTACAAAAAAATGAGGCCGGCGCGGTTTTGTTGGAAGTCGGCCCGGGTACGACGCTCAGCACACTAGCGCGGCTACATGCGAACGAAACCACAATCGCTTCGCTGCCAGATAGCTCGGCTGCTAGAGACGATGCGAAAAATTTGATGAGCGCCCTCGGTTCTCTTTGGGTCAACGGAGTGCGGCCGTCATGGCCCGCACTGTACAATAACGAACGCCGGAAGCGCATCTCGCTCCCTACATATCCCTTTGAGGGAAAGCGATATTGGCTGGGAGCTTCGAATGAGAACGCCGGGGGCGCCGAATTCCCGTCTGTCGACGAAGCGCCTTTGGCAGAATGTCATCCTGAACCTTCTTCTGCGCAGGAGATTGAAGTCGTGAATAAAATGGTTACTGTTTCTAACTCGGCTGATACGTCGACAGTTGCGAGCCGTACTGATCAAATCCGTACAGCCCTTGTTGATATACTGCAGGATCTTTCAGGCATCGAAATTGCTGCCCTAGATAGCTCTGCGTCGTTCCTGGAGATGGGGTTCGACTCTTTGTTTCTTACTCAATTTACCGTTGCGTTGCAGAATAAATTTGGATTTAAGGTCACATTTCGCGAACTTTTAGGTGACCAGTCCACTTTGGATGCACTCACGCAGTATATCGACAGCAAGCTTCCTGCGGACTTTTTCAAGTCGAGCGACCAGGCTCCAGCACAAGCGATGTTGCCGTCGCCTCCGTCAGCCCCCGCTACCGAACTTCATACTCTTGCGCCTACATTGCCTGACGAGATGCGACGGGCATCGACATCTCCGATAGAGCAGTTAATGCATGAACAGATGCGGGCGATGAATGAACTCTTTGCCAGGCAACTGGACGCCGCGCGCGGAGTAACACCTAGTTCTGCTGCGCCTACCATTGTTACGCCGATTGAAATTTTGCCAGTAACATCGCAGGCAACCACCGCAACCACCGCAACTGCCTCATCACCTGCGGCTAAGGAATTTAAGGCGCATGGGCCATATCGGCCGGTACAAAAGGCATCTTCGAGTGATCTGACTGAGCGGCAAAAAAGCTCTCTTAACGGACTCATTGGACGCTGGACCTCGCGCACGTCGGAGTCAAAGAGGCTGACGCAGGAGTACCGTAAGGTACTCGCCGATCCACGTGTTGTTTCCGGATTTCGTCAACAGTGGAAAGAGATGGTTTATCCAATCATTACCGAGCGGTCGCAGGGTTCGCGGATTTGGGATGTTGATGGCAATGAATACATCGACATTGTGAACGGTTTTGGACCGATAATGCTCGGCCATCGGCCTGATTTTGTTGAGAATGCTATTGCGAAGCAGCTCAGTGAGGGATTCGAAACAGGGCCGCAGAGCCCGCTCGCTGGCAAAGTAGCGCAATTATTTTGCGAGATGACCGGCAACGAGCGCATGACATTCTGCAATACCGGCTCCGAAGCTGTACTCGCCGCACTGCGAGTTGCACGTACGGTCACAGGTCGTAACAAGGTCGTATCTTTTGCCGGCGACTATCACGGCCTATTCGACGAGGTCCTTGTTAAGGGCATCAGAAATAAGGCCGGCGAGCCACAGGCTGCTCCTGTGGCTCCGGGAATTCCTCGTGAAAGCGTGGCCAACATGGTTGTGTTGGATTACGGTGAGGCCGAATCTCTTGAATGGATACGTAAAAACGCCAAGGATTTGGCCGCGGTACTCGTTGAACCGGTCCAAAGCCGTCACCCGGACTTGCAACCGATTGAGTTTCTAAAGGAGCTCCGCGACATCACGCAGAAATCCGGGACGGCTCTTGTTTTCGATGAGGTTGTTACCGGTTTTAGAGTTCATGCGGGAGGGTGTCAGGCGCTATTCGGTATCCGGGCTGATCTTGCAACTTATGGCAAAGTTGTCGCAGGCGGAATGCCAATTGGAATCCTTGCGGGCAAATCCGAGTATATGGATGCGCTTGATGGCGGGACATGGCGATTCGGGGATGATTCATACCCCGAGGTGGGCGTTACTTTCTTTGCCGGCACGTTTGTACGCCATCCGCTGGCGGTCGCCGCTACGCTGGCCGTATTGGAGCACTTGCAAAAACAGGGGCCGAGTCTTCAAGAAGCGCTCACTGAACGCACTCAGTATCTTGTGCGGGTGTTAAAAGAGACAGCCGCAGCGCACCGCATCCAGGTGCGAATCGAAAATTTCGGTAGCATTTTCTATGTGAGTTTTCCAACGGAGGAACGTTTCTCCAGCTTGTTCTACTACTATATGCGCGACAGAGGCGTGCATATTCGCGAAGGTTTTCCGTGTTTCCTTACAACCGCACATACTGACAGCGACGTCGCGAAGATCGTTCAAGCATTTGAGGACAGTATCGTTGAAATGGTTGAAGCTGATTTGCTGACGGCCGGCACCAGTGCCGCCATTGAACCGCAGGCAAATCCCAGCGCACCCGCATCTCGCCAAGCATCCATGACCGAATCTCAACTCGAGGTCTGGCTATCGGATCAACTCTGTAAAGAGGCTTCATGCAGCTACAATGAGTCCTTTACCGTTCATATGCGCGGAGTTGTGAATGAAGGCGCTCTACGAACGGCAATTCAGCAAGTACTGGGTCGTCACGATGCGCTACGGGCGTCCTTCGACGGAGAAAAGATTGTTCAAAATTTCGCAGAGCGATCCAATCTCGAGATCCCAACCATTGATCTTTCCGGGCTTTCAACATCTGAGCGTGCCGGCCAATTGCGCGAAATTGTCGACCAGGAGGCGCAAATTCCGTTTAGTGTAGGCGAGGGCCCGCTCGTCCGTGTGAAATTGTTGAAAATTGAAGATAAATACCAACAGTTACTATTTACGGCACATCATATCGTGTGCGACGGGTGGTCGACCAACGTCCTGCTCGACGAAATCGCCCAAACCTACAATGCGGCTGTTCGCGGTGCTAAGTGCGAGCTAGCTCCGGCGATGAGCTTTGCCACGTATGCAGAAGCGCAGGCAGCATTCTCCAGGAGCCCCGAAGGAGAAAAAGTAGAGCAATATTGGTTGGATCAATATAAGGACCCGGCACCCTTGCTTGATCTGCCGGTCGATAGACCTCGCCCTGCGGTCAAAGAATTCAACGGCGCGACTTATCGGAAGACAATAGGCGCCGAAGCCTACACTCGATTTAAAAAAGTCGGCGCCAGTCAGAAGTGCACATTATTCGCAACGCTACTCGCCGGCTTCCAGATCCTGCTCGGTCGTCTGAGCGGACAGGATGATATTGTCATTGGCGTTCCCACCGCAGGGCAATCGCTATTGGACGACGCGACGTTGGTTGGCCACTGCGTAAATTTTATTCCATTTCGGGGGCGCCTGAAAAGCGATCTGAAGGCAGCAGAATTTTTGGCGCAAATGAAAAGTACTGTCCTG